>ENA-ORLW01000158-ORLW01000158.1-human-gut-metagenome-genome-assembly--contig:-NODE-158-length-101099-cov-4.865574_pt1 | contig 101099 bp, 123 predicted proteins | sample MGYA00243017_ERZ508829 | MGnify/ENA primary metagenome ERZ508829 (study PRJEB26277, sample SAMN04329776) | human gut metagenome | biome: human-associated habitat | host: Homo sapiens | place: USA...
TGTACTCCATGTCGCGGTTGTTCTTCTGGAGGTCAACCCAGTCGATATCGCCCTCAACGACGGGCGTTTTCCACGACTGCATAACGCCAGATATCATAGCCTGCCACTGCTGCTTGAATTGCTGGAGTGAAGCCTCGTTGACGTTACCCTTTATACGGAGCAGACCCTTCGGCGCAGAACCCTGTGAAAAGAAACGGCGGTTGTACTCGTCGCCCCAAAGCATCGAAGTTACAACGTTGATCAACTCTTCCAACTCCGAATTACCGTAGCCGTTGGCGTAGATCGACGTGGTCGGGTTGCGGATACCAAAGCACAACTCCCACGGATAGAACTGCGCCACCTTAGCTGTTTGGTACACCTGAACGTAGGCTGGGTAATAGCCATCGACCTTGGGACCCCAGTTTTGACGATCGTCGGTCATGGCGCCGTCAAAGTACGGATTGTTGTACTCGCCGTCAAAGTACGATTCCGCAAGACGGAACGTGGCGGCATCCACGGCCTGAAAGCGTACCAGTTTGCCGCGGCGGTTCCGGATGCACTCGAACGTCATCTGGTCGAACGTCAACGAGTCGTCAACGATTTTGCGAATAAACTCGTCAAATTCGTCACCGTCCCACGTAGCGGTATCGCCGCAGTTGAGGATGAAGTCGGTGATGGAAGACGCGATCTTGCGGTCCTGCGAATCCATCTTCTGCTCTTGACCGTGCTTGGGCTTACGGCGAATCACGAAGCCCGTCGAATAGCGGTCGGCCTGCGGTTCAGCGAAGTCGGCTATCTGGTTCTTACGGGTCTTGAGGATTGAGTTGATGATGGGCGTGCGGCTCATCCGGCGCAGCGTTTCGTACGAAAGCGAAAACGGCTTATCCTTATAGCCCAAAAACGAATTGAACTCCAAAGGGTCGATCAGGTACGCCTTCGGAGCAACGTTAGCGGGCTTGGATTGCTGATTGAATATCTCAGCGGCTTTGAGTATGTCGGACGGGTTGTCGCTGCGCAACGCTCGCTCCATCAACAACGATTTACGTATCGTGAGAGCCTGCATGGCGCGTTCTACCGATTCCAATCTTTCTTTTACACCGGACATAATGTTTTTATGCGATTTGTTAAGCTATAATTGGCTGTCAACTCAACAGATTCAAAAAGTCGTTGCGCGCCGTCTTGCGTATGATGATAGCCTGATGGATGATATCGCCCCAAACTGCTACCTGATGACCGTTCCATGAGTAGTAGTCCGTCTGATCGTCATACGAACCGTTCCACTCACCGTCGCGACGGATGAGGTGAATGAGGTCTTGGAGGTGCGATTTCTCTTCAACAGTCAGGGGTGATATGAAAGTGCCGACGACTACTAATCGCGCGGCACTGGTTGAAAGGTCATCGGCCATCACCTGAAAGTCGATTCCCATAAACTCGCCTGTTTCCAACGGGGTGTGGAACGTGATCATTGACCTACAATTTTACGAGTTCGCGGTTCGAAGGTTGAGCGTTGCTTTCCTTCGCCGATCTTCATCTTCCAATACTTCTGGTACTCACACAGCCACATCTCAACTTGGTGAAGCGTCACGTCGCCGCAGCGCGACACCCGGTAGCAACGCCCTGCGCGATCCCAATGTAGGTATGGAAAGTCTCCACACTGCTGAAGAGCCTCACGGGCTTCGTCGCGCAAACGGTAGATACCATCAATTTGACGCTTCAACGACGGAAACACCAGCCGCAGCCCTATGGACGCGCCGGGGCCGACGTTGGTGTAGTCGTCTTGGGTGAAACGCATAAAACGGCGAGTGGTGTAACGCGGTATGTAGGTGAAGTCTTGGTAGAATTCGTGAGCGATGAACGTCGCTGATGAGGGAAGGCTCTGGAGGAACTTGATGATCTGCTCCGGAGCGTCAGCCGTCAACACCGTCCGCATCAGTTCGCCTAACCGACGGTGAAGCGTCGGGACGACCAAGTGTGTGTAGCAGTAGTCACGCGGCTTACCGGGCGTAGCCATCGAGTTAATCAGATACGCCGTAGTATAGGGGTTGTTACCCGTAGCGCGATACGACGTTATCATTTCGGCAAAGAGGTCTTCGTCGTAGTGGTTGTGATCCGGAATGCCGGCTCCCCAGCCGTACTTTTCGCGGGCATATTCGAACGTGGCCGGGTTGTTGAAATAGCGGAACACCATCATCTTCCACACCAGATTCGTCAGTGACAGGCTGTCATCGAGTAGGATATTACGTATCTGCCACTGGGAGTTTCGGTCCAGTTCGCGGTAGACGTTGGTAAACTTGTAGTCGCGTAGTATGGGGTCTTCGGTCCACGGGCGCGGAGCCTGATCTAAGAACCGCCGTTTCCATATCATCTGACGCTCGAACATCGTCCGGAAGAACTCCGCGTGGTGTTCTGCGCTCACGTCGAGCGACGCGTCGGGTAGTTTATCAGCCCAAGCATAATGGTCAAACGTTGCCATGTTGTTTACGATAGCTTCTAATTAACAATTCGCGCCGCGCTTCAACGCTCTTTCCAGCTAACCGCACCAACGTACCGTCGGGAATCTTCATCAACGGACGTTTAGGAGCGTTTACAAGACGCGTCTCCCCGACGCCGAGGTTTACCCTTATACGGCGACCGCGGATCGGTTTTAGGGACTCGCCACTGATCAGCGGGCAGTAGTCGTTACCGTGTAGCGCGCGTATTACGAACATCGTCTTTCCCCACACTTCGGGGTCGGTGACGATATCACCTATTCTGAAATATCTCCATCGGTCCATACGTTCAAAAACGTTGGCCCCGAAACGCTTACGAATCGGGGCCGCTGTCCTAACAAACCTGACAAAAATGGAAACAGAAAAAGAGGTTTAGAATCCGAACATCGTCAACTGCCGAGGCGACAGCTGGTAACGTTCATTGTCGGAGAGGTTGGTGTCGAGAATCTCGCACGCCTTGATATCGGTAGCCACGTTGGCGTAGTCGCGAACCTTTTCGTTGTAGTCACGCCGGCACTTGTACATTTCGGGCGTTACGGCGTTTTCGTTCTGGTCGTTAACCAGCGTACCAGCCAGCGCAGGGGCTTCGCGATCACTGGTATCTTCCCAGCTGAACAGCCGGAACGGGATGTCCATCTTGATTTCGGCCGTATACCACGGCGGAACGGTTTCGGTAGGCGCGCCGCCGCAGTTGCTCAAAAGGCTTTCCAGTTCGGCGGTAAGGACCTGCAGTTTGGCGTTAAGCGGCGGAAGAATATCGACCTTCAGTTTGGCCTTGATTTCCTTACCCAAGCGGCTGAACTTGATTTCGGAGCCGTAACCGCTGATGGCCTGCATGATGTCCGATTTCTGAATCTCGCCTTGGAGGGCTTCTTCGGCGTCGTCCGACTCAGCCTTTTCGATGGCGTCGGCCATCTTCTCAAAGACGTTGTCGGCCTTCTCGACCTTTTCGCCCCCCTCAATGTCTTCGGGGACCGGGGCGAAACCTTTCAGCATGTGATCCTGACGCTGAGCACGAGCGCCGAGGATGATGTCACGAATGTTTTCCATCGTTGTTGTCCTGTTTAACGGCCTTCGCGGCCAAATACTTTACCCACGCCCAGTGAGCCACTACTCCCGCTACAAACGAGAAGATGGCTACCAGCGTGTGGATAATCTTCGCCTCATGAGCGTACACCACCGCGACGATCACAAGGACCACCGCGGCGATAAGAATCCACATCCATTTCTTCATAGCGTATCTTGATTTTAATCACTTTATCAACATTCCGTAGAAGTCTTCCAGCGTATATGCCTTCTTATAGTTGTAGGAATCCTTCGTGTTGGCTACCTCTTCGGTCATCGCCATCAGCAGGTCTTCCTGCTTGGAGCCGTAAACCGACGGCGACAGCCACGTCAGTTGGACGTTGAAAAGTATACGCCCTACCTCTTCCGTCGTAAGCGGGCTGCCCAAGAAACGCTCAAACTTGGATTGAATCCAAAGCGCCAACTTGGTGCTGCTATACCCTTCGAAGGCCGACGGTGACACCAATCGACCGTTGAGTTCCTGCTTCAGCGATTCGATGAAACGGCCAAAAGCCTTTTCGCCAAAACCGCGGCGAACCTTGGGGATGTTGTCCGACGTATCGCCCATCAGCACCTTAAACAGCAGCACCTCCAACGCTTCCGTGGCGAGGACCTGAATGTCGGCATCCAGCCGTTCGTTCCAGAACTCTTCCTTACCCGGAAAGGTGTAGAATTTCATGAACTTGGAGTTGTAGTTGAATACCGAAACCGTTGGCGTGATCAACTGGCGGATATCGCTGTCGGCTGTGAGAATGACGGTTTCTTCGTCAGGGAGTTCGTCCAACGCGTAGGCCCACAACATAATCAGATCATCACCCTCCGCGCCCGGTACGCGAGAAACGATCAGCCCGCGCTTACGCAGCAACGCTTCGAACTCACCCAACACTTCGACGAATGCGTCGCTCCACGGTTCTTTCACCCGCGTCAGGGCGTACTTGTAATCGTCGTATACGCCGCGCCGCCACGAGTGTGAGTCGATAACCACTATCACGCGGCCCACGTCGTCACCAAAACGCCGTACCGCCGCGCAAAGGTTCATCACGCACTTGCGGATCAGCACCTGACGCTTTTCACGGTCTTCGAGTACAGCGCACATATCTTGGCCTCGGTAGTACGTCGAGAAGATCGAGAACGAAAGGTGATACAGGAAATTCCCGTCAAATACCAAATTAATTTTCATAGTTTACCCTCGTTTTTGATTTTGTTCCAAATCTCCAGCGGCACCACCGTTTCACCCAAGCACCCCATGCGGGGTATCTTCAGCCGATATTTACGTGCGTGTTCGATTTCCAAAATGGCGGAATACCAGACGCTGTTCTGGGAAACCGTTCCGTCTTGGTTCAACTTGATCTTCCGCCCGCTGATGTATATGTACTCCGCCACCCCGTCCTTGAAGTGACGGGGTGTGGAGTGGTAGAGATATAGTTTCTTTGGGGTCATTGCGCTATACGATTAGGGTTAGTATTCGAAGCGGCGATTCCGCCTTTGGTTATATTAACCTTGCGGCCGTCTTCCTGTCCTAAGCGCATCGCGTGGCTGCTACCAACGTGAGCCATACCGCCTTTACCCAAATTAGGGAACTTTTCAGCCACGTAATCGTTGATTTTCTGGTCGGTGCGCAGCACCAGCGCGCTTACCTGAACTTGGGCTTGGCGTTCGCGCTCACGCTCTTCTCTCAGTTTAGCCTTAACCCCCAAGGCGGCTCCGGTCAAATACGACCGCAGGAACGTACCACGGTGCATCCGCTTTTCGCCCGTGAATACACGCATCACGGCCTGCCCGTCGTCGTTGAGGTACTCTTGGTAACGTTTCAGCGCCAGTTTATACAATTGGTCCGCCAAAATGTTGAACAGCCACTTTACGACCTCGACGTTCTGAGGTTCGCCGATGATGATGTACTTTTGAGTCTTTTCACGTACCTCCTTGCCGTTGCGGTTGATACGGTAGCGCACGTTCTGACTCGTGATAGCGTAGCAGTAGTTGTACTTACAAATTCCGCTGATAAGGACTTGGTCCCACGCACCGCCGCACTTACGCCACCAATCGCTACCCAAGCGCTCTTCGGTCACGTTGGTCTTCTGCTCGTTGTCGGGTACGGCTTCCAAATCAGCCGTCGAAAGGTTGTACTGGGTGAGAAGGTTCTGAATCTTGATAGCAGCATTTTGGGCTTCGGCTTCAGAGTTGATAGCCTTGGCGCCTTCGTACAGACGCTGCAGTTTCTTCAGTTTCGAGAGGATCGAGTTGATGTCTTGAGTGTTTTCCATAACCAATTTTGTTTTACGATTCTTTCCAAGAGCGAAGGTACGGCGAAAATTTGAATTCTCCAAGAGAATTTGAAGAAATTTTCAACAATCCATCACCAAATTACCTTTCAACTCCAACTCATACAACCGTTCGGCGTCAGGTTTGGTGTAGCAGAATATCACCTTACCGCCGCCAGCGGCATAAATGGCCTTACGGTACACCGACCGTATCAGCGCAAAGCGTTCGCTGCGGTAGAGATCATAGTCGCTCACGCACACTTCCCACCACCTTTCTTTACGAGACGCCCAGGCGATAACTCCTGGGCGTTCGGCTTCGATATTCTTTACCGCGGCCAGCAACAACGCGCGGCACCTTCGGTAAGCAGTGGCGGATATCATAACGTTTCGTCGATCATCATCGCCAATTCACTCAACAACCGCACGTGGACGCGCTCGTCGGCAATGATCTTGTTGATGAGTTGAACCGCCAGCGTGGAGGTAACGGTCGGCGTAGGGTTGTTGGCCTGAATACGCTGAATGAGTTTCTCGTACTCGGTGATGGTATCCTGCTCGGCGTAGATGTTGATCTTTACGGCTTCGATCGCGCTTTCAGTCGTAATGTTCACTTTGGCTGCCGAAAATACGGGCCGCGATACGCTACCCCCGATGTGGTTGATGAAGTCGCCTAATCGGTCGTAGTGCTTCATCTCAGTGAGGGCGATACCGAGGAACGTTTCTCCAATCTGGTCGAAGATCATCCGCTGTTGCGTGTACTGGAGAATGGCCGTGAGTTCCGACGTACCGGTAATGCCGGCGTATGCCTTGTGGAACCACTCGGCCGGAACGCCGTCGTCGGCTTTGGCCTTGGAGATATCAGGATAATCGACCGTAGGGTCAGCGAAGCGCATCGACTCTACCAGCGCGTCGGCCATGGCTTCGACGTTGTCCTGTTTGGCGGGGTTGTGTTGAAGGATCGTTTTCATTTTGTTAATATTCGTCGGGTGGATAAAATCCGTACTTTCGTTTGTACTCTTCGCGATAACGCCGTTCGCGGCGATCTGCGGAAGCGTTCGACAACCCGATCAGGAAAAGGGCAATCGGCATCACGAAGAAGAACCCTATTCCAAGGCCAAGAGCCAGTGCTTGTTGTTGATCCATGACGTTCTATTTTTCGGCATTTTGAACACGTTCGCTCCCGGCGACTACTTTCCCGTCGTTATCAACGCGTCGCCAGTAGCCGCAATTCGTACACGTATAGAGGACCGTGTCGTCGAGGTATTTCGTGCTGGAAAGGATTGCCTGACACTCCGGGCAGAACTCCACAGCAGACGACTTCTTGACCGTCGAACCGAACCCCGCGGTGTCACGCATCGAAGGCGTCAACTCGTCGGTTTCCTCAACCTCGATTTGCGGCGCGGGGACGATAACCAACTGGGCCACTACCTCACCGACCTCAAACTGCTTGACGTCGAAATTGATTTCCTGTGCACGCAACCCGGCTATTTCACCGAAGGCGTTCGAGAACAACGTGCACACGCTGCGGAGGAACTTATTAAGCAGCGTCGGAAGGTGCCAAACCTTCTTGTAGCGGGCGCGCATCGTACCGCGGTATCCGGGGTCGATGATGCCCGGCGCGTTACACATCACGAGGTCCTTTTTCGAACAACGCGAATTCGGGACCAACAGGCCGCAGTACCCCTTGGGGATTTCAACGGCGATACCCGTGTCGTACTCGATGTAGTCGTCGGTTTCGGTAATGGATGCGGCCACGAGGTCCAGTCCGTTGTCCTCACCGTCGGGGTGAGCGTAGTGCGGCAGTACGGCATCGGGGTGTACTCTCTTGAATTTTACGATCATTTCTTGTAACCTTTTAAGTGTATTTTGACTTCAATCATTTCACGGTCCTTCATTTCACCCCCCCAATTGGTACATTTCTTGGTACGGAGGGTGATATATTCAGGGAACTCTTCCCTTAAACGTTGTGACTCGGCGTTGGAGTTCTCGATCGTGCGGTAGACGGAACAACCGCCAGCGGCGTTGGCTCCGGTCATCTTGTCGAACGAATACTGGTACGACACCACGTTATCCAGCCCGGCGCGGCGTAAACCGCAAGCCACGGCGAAGTCCTCCTTGATAGGCCAATCACGAAACCTAACGGGCTGGCTGAGGTACTGGGCGATGTTCAGTCCCCAAATGGAGAAGAACCGCCCGTTGATTTGTACGTCGTGTTCCTTGTCGCGGTTAAAGGGCCGATACGAAAGCGCGGCGACGGCGTAGGTGTCCAAGTGCTCCGCCACCCAGTCGAACATCATCGAATAGATGTATTCTTGGGCCTCGACGGTGAAATTGTCGTTGTTTACCACCACGGGGGTCTTGGCATCGTCTAAGCGCAGCGAGAAAGACACGTTATCGTCTAAGAAAAAGACTCCGCCAAATCCCCGCTTTTGGGCCTCTACAACGATGTAGTCCCGTATGTCCCCTACACCGCGACAGGCGGTGCTGTATTCCTCGATGGCGGCTACCTTACTGCCCCAGTTACGCTGGTGAGCGGCCAACTCGCCGGGGTGACAGAATACCGTCACGCGGCGACGCGCCTGAGGTGTGAGCCGTTGGAGGGTCTTTTGGCGATCGATACGACCGCGGGTGAATAGTGCTATCAGAGTTTTCATATCACCTAAAACGATGGCGCTAACCTAACATATCAAACTTAAAGCCCGTAGTCATACGCGAAGCGGCCAAGTCAGCCAACCAGAACGACGACGAAATATCGTCGTGGCTGCCCACGCTTTCCAAGCCTTTTTCGGTGAAGGCCACTGAACCGAGGTCTTGGAAGATGAGGTCTTTCACCTGCTGAGAGTAGACGTTACCCACCGGGATGTGAATTTTGCCTCGCTCGAATAGCGTCGACAGGTGAGGCCACCCGGTCTTCAGGTCGTACTTATCAATTCCCGTAGTGTGGCCAATCACAGGCATACCCTCAGTGTCGGCCGTTTCGACGAATATCTGCTGGAAGGTGTTGTTCTCCATCACGATCAGGTCAGGCCGGAAACGCGAGTTGATACGGCGCAGGACGTTCATCTGTTCGAAGAACTTGGCGCCTTTTTCACGCCACAGGTGAAGCAGCCAACGCTCGTCGGTCAGTTCGTCAATACCCCACACGCTGAATACGGCGTAGTCAGCACCGACGTTGGCCGACATAGCGAAGTCACAGCCCACGACTACCTTGGAGAATTTAACGGGGAACTCTTCACGGGAATCCACCAACGTGTAGTTCTCCATACGTAGCAACGACCGCGTGAGGATTTCCATCGGGAAGATTGACGATTCGTTGGTGATCGGGCGGCAAAGGTTCTCGCGTGAGAAGATGATCGAGCCTTGGGTCTCCTTTTTGTCCATCAGGTCCTTAAACGACCAACGCTGCGGCCATAGGATTCGCCCGTCGGGGAAGATGGCCGGGTACTCGATCACAAACCAGCCGTTCTTGGTCTTGAGGTCGCCATAAAGGTCCTCGGCGTGGAACGGCGTACCGACGACGACGATCTGGCCGCCGGGTACGAGCATGTTCATAATTACGGAGTGGAAATAGTCCGTGGACTTATTTCGTTGGAGGCTGGAGTAGATGACGTTGTCCTTCAGGCCGTCATCGACGATAATCCAGTAGGGGTGAGCACCACGCACCGAAGAGCCAAAGCCCTTACCCGTCAAACGCGCGCCGTTACGACACACGATATTGGTAGCTGACCAGTTGTTGGCCGTGGACTGGGGTAGCAGGCGCTCCTTCAAAATCTCGTTTTCCTCGATGGTTCCTTTCAGAATCTCCAAGAGGTCGACGCTCTGCTGGAGTGAGAACGAAAACAAGAAGCCGCGGTTCGACGACGCTACCGTGGGACGCTTCGAGTAACGGGTCGTTGACGGCTTCTTGTAGCGGTATAATTGCCACGCGGCGTAGGCGTTGGAGAAATAGAACGAGTTGTGCGTAACCGTACCGTCGCCCAGCACGAAGCGGTGGTCGCCGTCGGTGGTGATAGATATGTAGTCCCCCTCACCCACGGGCGTGATCTTCAACGACGATACCACCGTAGGGTGTACGCCGTCGATAGTTCCCCAGTCCTTGTGTGACGTTTTGGCGGCCCAGTCGGTTTGGACCTTTTTACGAGCGATCTTAACCGGAATGCGGTCCAGTTCGCCAGAAATAGTCACGCACCACGAAGAATAGTCGCGGCCTAACGCTTTACAATACCGCGTTCCACCGCCCATTCGGGTACAGAAGCCAAGGCTGTCGGCCAAGTTCTTCACGTCACACACCAGCTGGTAGTTCGTATTCCCGAAGTGGTAGCCACCCTGCCAGTAGTTACCGTCGGAATCAATCAACCCGGCCAACACCTGAAGACGAACCTCTTCGCTGTTGACGAGGTACTGCTCCGGAATGTGCTTATTGTATAGCAGGTTGTAGCCCTTGAGCATCCTTTCCAGCGGGTTACGCTTACCGCGGCCACGAACGTCAATTCCAAGCGTCACCACCATACCATTTTGGCCATAGTGAAGTCCCAAGCGCTCGGCGTAGGAGCGTAAGTACTCACACACTTCGGGGTCGGCGGTGGTGATCTTCTGGTTGTTGGAGTTGCCGTCGCCTAACCAGTACCCCAAGAAATACGGCTCCAGCCCCACAGGTCGCGCAGGGTACTGCACCGCCACCTTGAAACCGCGGTAACGTTCCTTCACCCGGTTCGGGGTTTTGCTTAACAGCGTCGGAATATCAATATCCACTATCCGCTTCGACGCCGTAGCGATGGAGCCGTTGCGGTCCTTCTCGATCAGCGTACAAATGTGGCGTGAGTTGACGGTGTAGCTATCACCACGCGACTGGTCGATACGGTACATCAGGGAATCGTGGCCGCGGCGTGTAGCAACCACGCGACGGGGCTTAGAGTCGACGCCCATCAGCAAGTCACCAACCACAACGTCTTCGACCTTTTTGATAGTTCCGTCGTACATCCGGACAGGGGTTCCGACGGCTTCACACTTTCCGTGGTCACGCGCTGCGTTGATACACAATTTCTTGTGGTTGTGGACTAACTCACCCCACTCCAAGTGGTGCCACGACAGCTGGAAGTCGGGGATGACGGAGGTGATGAAATACGTCAAATTGGCACACCGCAGAGTGTCTTCAACCACGGCCGAGACGTTCTCTTCATAGCGGGGCTTAAAATCAATCGACACGTCGCCGGTATACATAATCCGGTACGTGTCCATCATCAAAGCATCAAATATCGTGTCAACGTCGTGTGTATCGCCACTCATCATCTCGTTAAGGCCGCGTTCGTCCATACCCTCGATTATCTCGTCAACGAGGTCTAAACAAGCCAAACGGTGCGTCAACGACGGGATCGCAATTTGAGGCATCATACGTCAAAGTATTTTAATAGCAACACCCAAAGGGGCAAATCCCTCTGGGTGTCACCGGGTCACACAACAAAACTCATCTCTTCAACTCCAACGCTTTAGTCAGGTAGCGTTCCATCTCCAGCGTCTCACGTTCGTAAACGTCCTTGGGGTAGTCCTTCAGGAGCAGGGCGTTGTACCCCTCGATGGCCGTTCCCAGAATCGTGGTTAACTGTATGATCTTGGCCTTATAAACCGCTGCGCGGTCATCGGCGTTGAAGGTGAAGCGGAATTTTGTCTTGTTGGTATCGAGCAGCGCGACGTAGCCGAACGTCTGAAGCGTTTCCAACACATCGAGAGCCTTACGGTGGGAAAGCGTAGTTTTCTTGACTACCTCAGTACGAGTGAAGGTTCGCTGGGCTATCATCTCCCGTTCCAAATCATCGAGGCCCAAAATACGAAGCAGTTCGAGAGCCTTGGAAAAGGCCAGTTTACGGTTTTCGTCCTGCTCGGTGTACTGTTTTGTCGCTGCTACCTCCTCGGGCGTTTGAGCGACGCGTGTGTTATCTGCCATTTTGTTTTACGGTTTCCGGTTTTATAGTTGGAAACAGCGGACCGCGGAATTTGATCTGGCGAGCGATCAGGCGCTGCGCCACCGCTTCGGCTGAAACGTACAGGTCAGAAATACTCAAACCGTCGAGGCAGCCCGTTTCACCGTCTTCCTTGGAGCGATACACGGCCTCAAACCAGTAGTGGCCCGTGGCCATCTCACGCCGAACGGCGACGATCTTTACTTCGACGATCGAGATTTTGATACCCTCGTTCGTATCACAGTCCATGAGTACGTAACGCGAATCGCCAATCTGAGGCAGAAGATCACCCTTGAAGCGCGATGGCCGTCCGTTCTGGTTGACTTCCCGCGGGGGGGTTACACGTTTTTGCTTTCCGGAGACGCTCTTTTGGCGGTTATAGGCTTGGTTGGCGTCGAACACCTTTTCAGCCAACTTATCCAGATCAGGCGTCGTGGAGTTGTGGGGTTGATAACGGTAGCGAATTGCCGACTTATCACCCAAACGCTCTACCAGCCCGTTGGCGGTGAGAACGTCAAAAAGCGGCGGCGTGATCTTAGGGCTAATGCCGTTTTTGGCCAGTATAGCGCCAAACGACGCTCCGGGTTCCAGTACGCTTACCCACTTATTCGTGGAACGCTCCAAGATTTCGGCGATCGACGCCTTAACACCAACGATGAATGATTGCTTGTCCATTTTGTTATACGGTTTTGTTGTTAGACACGGTGTATAACGTTGGCGGTTGTTACTTGGCGCACTTAAACTCGAAGAATTCGTTCCCGCGGCGGCGAGTCTTTTTCTCGGCGGAGGATGATACGTCGCCCGTAGCGCGAAGACGCTGGATACAATAGCGGAAGTACTCGGCCGTGGCTTCAACGTCGTTCATCGCGCCGTGAGCGTCGGTGAGGCGGATGCCGGCGCGTTCACACGTGGCGCCTAACGTCATCTTCTCGTCGCCCGTGAGGCCGTACATCATTTTGGAGAGGTACATCGTGTCCAGCGTCTGGTCTTGGATGTAGGTGAACAGGGTCTGCTTTTTGGAGTAGGCCGAGTAGTAGAACGCCGCCTCCAGCATCCCCACGTCGAACATCACGTTGTGGCCAACGCCTATCAACCGCCGTTGGTCCTTACCCTTCACGTCGGAGAAATTCTGGGTACAGAACCGCCCGAACGCATCGATGAACGCATTCAACTCCATACCGCGGTTCACCTCGGCCATATTGACCATCGTCTTTTGGATGGATTCTTTCGTTATTTGGAGATCGTTGTACGGCTTTACGTAGGTTTCCCAGCGGTCTACCTCTTTAAGGGTGTTAAAGTCCAGCACAACGGCTGCAAACGACGTTATGGGGTTCTGCGCCGGGTCTAAGCCTCCGGTCTCGCAGTCGAACACGATGTAGTTGCTTTTCTTCATATCTTTTTCGGTTTCCGTAATAAACGCTGTAAAAGAAAACCGCCCCTCTGTATCACTACTGTGGGGCGGTCGGGGGTGAATTAAACCTTTGATTGATGGAAGTCTGTTAAGACTTTTAGGGTCGGGGCGATATTTCGCGCCCCGCGCTCGTCGGTTGCCGTTCCTATTGATCTTCCCCATGCCGGCCGGGCGGGCGAACTGCCACAACGATGACGAACGAAAGTTCTTTGAACCCCTGACCTTCGGGGTTATGGTTGCCGCGGCGTCATCGTGATTCCGGTTATCACGACCCGAAGCGCAGCCAGCGGCGTTAGCGATCTTCGGTAGGCTCTTCGCGAAAAGCCTTTAGAGTTGACCCGGAAGGATTCGAACCTCCAACGCCAGAACCAAAATCTGGTGTGTTACCATTACACCACGAATCAAAAGGCGAGGGGTGAGGTAGTTAATTGCCGCGCGGCGTACTACACTCGTTTATACTCATACCCTCCGTAGAGTCTGTCTCCTCCGCTCCGGCGCTCGCTATGGAGGAAGTCTGCGTTGCTGCCTTGGAGACAATTTGTTTGACCTTGCGGCCCGTTGGCTGGCGTCAGGGCTTACACCTTACGGAGGCCTAACTCCGATCCCCCCAGCCGTGGAGATATACCCTCGTTCTACTCGCACAACCCACCGAGGGCCTCGCCGGACCGCGAAGGTCGTGGTCTGTAGAACGATTAGCCGAGCGAACGTAGGCTCTTTATTGTCTATCGGCGTCGACTTCATCCGGCTTCACCGGGGGATTTCACCCCAGCTACTATCCTTCGTAGCCCCTCAGCGTGCGCACCGCTGGTTTCATCGAGATCGGCTTCGGGCCAGCCGTATTGGTAGAGGGAACGCTAAGAGTTGGATCAACCAAACCTTCACGGCGTTGGCCGATCCTGTTTTGGAAAAGAAACTCGCTTATAGCAACTCGAAACTAACTGGCATGGAAAGTCAGCGTTCCCTCGTTTCAGGTAGTATAACGTTGGCGCGAAAGTAACGAAAAATCCGCCAGGGCAAACCACTTCCCTGACGGACTGCGAAAGCTAACTATTATACCAGTAAATGAATTATTTTACAGGTTACTTTTTGCCTTTTTTGGCGGTTTCAGCGTCAGCCCTCATGGCATACGCCGTTTTGAACTGGATGGTCCGGTAGGCACGAGTCTCGATGTCCTGCCCGGTGAAGGGGTTACGCATGGTGCGAGCCGGAACGTCCTTCAGGACAAACTTGCCGACCTTACCCAGCGGAATAGTTTCGCCCTTGTCGCGGACCTCTTCGGTGAGGACCTCTTCGAGGGCGCGGACGAACTCAATCGCCTGAGCCTTGGTGGTACCAGCCTTCTTGGCCAGCGCACCGTAAAAATCTTGCACTTTCATTGTACGATAATTTTGATTGTTGATAATTATGAGGGTTGTTTAGACCTTTGCTTGTACGATTGTGATACCGAGTTCTGTTAACTGGTCACGTAAGGCGTTCCACGCTGTGTCGCGGGCTTCTTCAGCCAACCACCACTCGTCGAAATTATCGCCGTCGGCAGCCGCGGTGTCGATGTTGGCGATGATACCGTACTGGTATCGTTGGCGTTCGTCGTCGTAGCGCTCTGTGCGACTCAACGACCGTATGGCGTACCACGGGACCAACGTGCCGCCTAACTCGATAAAAACGGCGTTCAAACGCTTTTTCTTGGTGAGTTCTTCGGTGGCGCCCAGAAAGTCAGCCAGCGACATATCGTAATCAACACCATCGTCGGCGTTGCGTTCAGCGGAGTAGGGCTTGGCCTTCACCTCAACGTGCTTACCACCAAACAGCGGCAACCCGTTGGAACCGCGGCGTATTTTGTGAGCCTTCGCCGGCTCTTGGGCTTCATCGATCTTCGACGTGTGGACCTTTACCATCGTGTTGTACCATTTTGACGTATCCGGCCTTAACCAACTTGCGTATGGCGTTGCGGTGGTTGAGGGCCTGTAAATAGACGCAATCGGGATTCCACTGTACCTTGGCCGAGCGACGCGTCACGGGTTGACCGCTGGTGACGTCTAATTCCAACTTGGTTTCAGTGCCGACTTCGCGACATTCGCCTGTTTTATAGTTGAACTCGTAGAGCCTCATACCCGGTAGCCGCAGTAACGACCCCAGATAACGCTGTTCTTGCTTTTGGCGTTCCAGTTGCTCGGTGCGAGTACGCTCGGCGTCTTGCTGGTCGAAATAGTGACCTACACGAAAGAATTCACTCATTGTACTTTGAAATTTTGAAAGCCCGTTCGACTATAACGCTGTAACGTTTCGTTGGTAAAGCGGTGGATCACCGCCGGGTTCTCGACATTATAACGCCAGTAGGGAACCGTTCCGCCAACGCCATCACCCTGAAGGCGGTACTGCATCAGCGAAAAGCGGAAGCGGTAGTCTGGTTCAATATCACTCACAGTACCGCATCCCCTCACTTCGACATCCAAGAAGTGAGCATAACGTCCGCAACAGATTTCGTCGCTGCGAAGGTTGGGTGCCAACCTAACGCGACACGCCGTTTGGGTGATGTGTATTTCCGAGGCGTGTTTTAATTGCACCGAAAACGAACGTATGTGACGCAGATTAACCTTACGCCAGTCGCCGTGTATTACCTCCGCCGGGTTAGGCAGATATTGTAAAACAGCCACCAAAACGTCCTGAGGGATCAGTTGAGGGGTATAGAAGGTATTCGCCCGGAATTCTTCGGGGAAGCGCTCGTTGAATTGAGCCTCGATAGCCCGATCGACTTGGATTTCGATGCCTTCGGCGTAGAGCCATTTTACGAAGCGTTGGATTAAACGTTTCACGGTGTGCTACATTTTGAGGGTTACACGGACACCAATCACCGTGTTGACGGTAAGTTCGGTTCCGTCGTAGCCAAGTTTCATAACCTTCAGGGCAAAGTCTTCGACGGCTTCCAAGAAAACGTCGTTTTGGATTAACTGGTGAAAGTCCTGACCGTTGAGACGTTTTTGGCGCTTATCGGTCAGCGTAAGTTCAAAGCCGTTACCGCTGTGGACGGTCAACGTGCGTACATCCAACTGACGAGCCGTGATGCGTTCGCCGTAGTCGTAGACCGCCCGCTGCATACTGAGGGCGATACGCTCGATTTCGGGGTGCTGTTTCTGTTCTTGTTCCATTTTCGTGTTGTTAGTTTTCAGCCTCAATAACGTTGACGGCTTCACCACTGTCTCGCGTATGGGCGCTGGCGTAGTGCGTTACACGCGTGAGCGCTGGGGTGATGACGCGAGGGTGTTGGCGTGGTGTTCTCTCTCGCGTAAGCGTACGAGCGCACGTCAGTGCGCGTCGAGAGACGCCTTCGACAGATTTATCTGGAGAAGGTAAGTCTCTCGTTAAGTGGGAAGAGACAGTGTCTTTTGTCTCTTTTCACCGAAAAGCGGGGGATTATAGGGGGTAAAGGAAAAGAGGGGTTGTAGGGGGGACGAACCATCAGGGGGAAGAAAGGGGGTGAAGCCGCCAACAAGAGGTTTTTACAACGAAAAAGCCGCCAAGGACCTAAATCCCCAGCGGCTAAAAGCGTCAACGCCAACGCGTGGTTACGACACGGGTTTGGCCTCAGCGTCCATCACCACGGCGGCTTCCTCAACCTTCTCGTCCAGATCGGCCACCGTAGGAGCGCTGCCGTCCCTGGGGACGTCGATACGTGCCAGCCCTACCTTCTTCCCGAGCGACTTACCCAGCATCGCTGCCAAGGCCGCCATCGGGTTGTCTTCGGGGACTTCGGCGGGTTCTTCGTCGTCGGGAATGCCGTGCTCGCGCTGGTAGACCTTCGACAGGGCCGAGAAGCGCGTGTGGTACTCGTTGATGGTCTCTTCGGTGTCACGCTGGAGATAGCCTTCGTCGGCCAACGTGGCCAACACTTCAGAGTTGATAGCCACCAGCCGTTCGACGATGAACGTACCAACGCCGAACACGTTCACCAGCAGCAGGCCGTCGGTACGGCGGTATACGGCGGCCATGAGGTCGTTGTCGACCATCACGAACTGGTTCTTCAGTTCGCGCGGATTCAGCGTGGGGACGTGGCGCATACATTCCTCAACGCCGATACCGCAGTGGCCGTAGCGGTTGTTAACGATTTTCAGGACCGAGCGCTCGATCACCAGCCACTCAGCGTCCAACACCGGGCCGTACTTTTCGATGGCCTCAACGCCAAGGGCGGTGAAGTGAAGCGTGTCGTCGTCAACGCACAACTCCAACAGCCCGGCGTCGCTACACTCGTACGACACGCGCTTGATTTCGCGAACGAAGTCTGCGCCGTCAGGGATAGGCATCACGCGCCGCATCAGCAGGTTGGCGTCCAGCATCTGGCCAAGCCAGTTACGAACCTCGCTGTAAGGCACGGCCACTTCGTCAACACCCGTGAACGGCAGCGGGCCTTCGTCGACGTTAGGGATGAAGGGGCGGTCGGCAGCAGCGGCAGCTACCGCGTACAGGAACAGAACCTGCGTCTTGGTGATTGAGCCTTCGGCGTTGATGGCCAGCGGGGCTGTGGCGTTGAAAACGCTCGTGATAGTTTGATTTTCCATTTTCGTTTTGCTATTTGGTGATTAAAAGGTTTGCGGTGTTATTTGGCCTCGTTCTCGAATGCCCTCAACAGTTCGCGGGTGTCGGCTATACGCTCCGTCAACCGCTTCACTTCTTCATCAGTGGCGCTGGCCTTGGCGCGATTCAGCGACTTTACCTGCTCACGGTACAGCGCTACCTGTACGCGGAGAGCCTCCTTGGAATGGTTTTTAGCGTAGTCACGGGCCGTAGCCATGGCCGTGGCGCGGGTTACTCGATTAGGTGCCATAATTCGTTGTATTAGGGGGTTAAACTTCAATTTCTACTTTCTCGAACATCATCCGGTTAGGGTCGAAGTCGCCAAACGTAGTGGTCAAATCGTACCACTTTTCTGCCGACTCGCGGTGGGTGATGCCGAGGACCGCTATTGCTTCACGCCACTGGCCGTTGACCGTTATGTGGGCCAACTTGGCGCCTAACATCGACCGCACGGCCATCAGGCGGCGTTCTTCAATCATCCGACGCTGTTTATCACCCATATCGCGAAGGTCGCTTTTCGAGGTAGCGTTGATGATGTAGAGGTTGACGATGGTTTCTGCGTTCATGATTTACCAGTTTTGGAGTTCGTACTCGTTGAAACGGGCCTGGAAGTCGTCGAGACCAATCTTACTCAGTCTAACGTTGGCGGTGCTGATGGCAGTCGCGTTTTCCCTCACGCCGGACCCGTACCTTACCATCGCCTCTTTAAGCGATTTGAGGCGGTCGTCCAACAGCAGGAGGCCCATCCACGCATAACGGACGTACTGGACTCCGACCACTTCACACGAAAACCGTCCCGTGTTCTCGACCGACGTCACCAGCGTAGGTTCTTCGTCACCCGCCACGCCGTGGTCGATGTAGAACGTCAACAGCGAACTCTGTTCGATATTATCCGCTGCGTCTACCAACCCAAACGTTACCGAGGTTTCGCTATACCGCGCTACACGCCAGTCAGGGCAGTTACGGTTCTCTTCCAAAAATTCAACGAGGTCGCTGGAGAAACGGTTCGTCAACTCCTCGATGGCGACGTTGTGAGCGTTAATCGTTTCGAGTAAAGCCTCACGCTCGGCCTTGCCGGGGTCGGTAGCGAGGTAGCGGTCCTGAACGTAGAAACGGAACCACTTCAGGCGGGCGTCAAAGAACAGCGACTCCATATTAGTCAGATACTGGACCATCGAGCGTTTCGACCACTGGTACTCACCCGGCCGGAACGAGTTACCACCTAACGACTGGAAGGCCAAGTCGTACGCCTTTTGGGCTTTGAACGTGGGGTCGGGGTTGATGCCGGTACGCTTGGCCTCGGCCTCGGCCCAGTCTTCGCGCCGTTTGAAGACTTCTATAATGGCGTCCATCACGGCCTCTTTGGTGCGGAATTTGTTGATAGTGTACGTTTTCATCGTGCTATTAGGTTTTGCGGTTTTGACTATTTTATTTGGCGAGGTAGGTGTTGATGGCGTCAGAAAGTTGACGCAGCTGGTCGCGGGTGTAAGTCACGGCTATACCGTTGGCGCCTTTGCTTTTCTTCACGGTCATTTCCACGCCGTCGCGGTCTTCAGCGAAACTTACCGAAAAGCCGTTGTTGCCGGGTATTTTCTTGGCGGGGGCTTTGCTGTCACCCAGTTTCTTCACGACCACCGGGTACTGAGAATCTATATGGCTGTACAGATTTGCCTTCGGTCCATCGAGGTGCAGAACAACCACGTAGTTCCGGTGGTGCTTTACGACTTTAAGGTTGCCACCGCTGATATTGGAATACACCGTACTACCTACCGGAATGTCACCCAGACACTGTTCCTTGTCGGTGATGATTTCAGCGCCGTTTTTACCTACAAATTTGGCGGCCGACGGAGCCACTTTAGCGAACTCCTCAACGGCCTCTTGAGTAGTCGGCATTTTGGCGGACGAAATGGTTACGCGGCCAAGGTATTCACCACGCCCGGTGGTAAACTGGAAGAGCCATTCTTTAGCCGTGTCGTTGGAGGCGGGTGCTTCCTCGCTCTTGGGTTCTTCAGCGGGCTGGAGGGGTTCTTTGGCCCACTCCACCCACGCCTTATTCCACGCCGAGCGCACGAACAGCATATCACCGTTGCCATCACCCCACCAGTCGTTACAGTGCGAAAGGTGAGCGCCAATCTGGTTACGGTTAGCGGTACAGAGTTTACGGTAAATCGAGCGGAACATCGTCGCTACTACACGCCCGGCAAAGTGCTTACCCTCACGGGCGTCGTTAGTACAATACCCCCAAGCGCCAACGGTTTCGGTTTTGCCCTCTTCGTTGAGGAACTCGGTTTCGGTATCACCCCAGCCTCCAAACAGGAAGGTGTCTTTCAGGAGTTGCTGTTCCTCAGGGGTCAGGACCTTTACGATTTCACGGATGGCTTCAACGGTTGCTTTCATAGTTTATGAGTTTTTAGTTTAACTTTTCCAAGAGTAAAGGTACGGCGAATTCTCCAAACCGCCAAGAGAATTTGAAGAAATTTTCTCTTTTTTACGAAGATTTTCCCAAGACCCTCGTTTTATCAGCACCAGAGCGAGTATAGCATCATCGCCAATAACGCCAAAACTACCAACCACGCTATAAAATAAAGGAGGTTGGCGACCACCCGGACCACCAACCTCAGTATATACGCCAACACTTTCATCACGGCTTAAACAGCATTTTGTTACACGTAGGACAGCGGAGCAGCACCTTGGGGAGATAGCGCTGTTCGAGCGCTCCGCGTATGAATATGCGCGTCTGGGCGTAGGTGAGTGGGATTCGCTCACCGCACTCACACCTCAGCGTCACCTCAACGGTGTACTTACCCTCACCCGCCGTTTCATCCAAGTACAGGCGGTCGGGGAAGTCACGAAACTCCAACACGCCGTTGGCGTTACGTGTACAAGAGTTTACACGTTCTTTACCAAACCCCATATCCATCGTGATGGCGTACCCCTTGGTGTTGGCCAGAAATTCCGGCGTTAAACAGATTTGGGTGTCGTTAGGACGCGCCGGGTCTGTACTGGGTACGGTGTAACACCCGTAACGGCGCATTTCTTCGCTGAGCCGCGGGTCGTCGTAGTTACGTTCTTCGTTCATATCGTTTCCAAGATTTAGTTAAACAGCGTTCCGTTGGCGTACTTCATCGCCCATACCGTGGATTCCAAGAGATAATCACCCTCTTTAGCCATATCCACCAGCCGCCAATACTGGGGAAATACGCGGCCCGCGGGGTCTTCTCCGGTGGTGGAGTTGTAGCGCACCTCCATCCGCGTGGTACCAAAGTCGCGGAACCCCAAGCGCGCAACGCGGAAGTGGTGTTCGTCATCAGGGCTGGCCAAGGTTACGGCGATAGCGTCAACCAGCGGTGCTACTTTCAACAAGCCTTCAACGTCGGGGAACCCGGTGAAGAGTTTGATACGCACGTTGGCGTTAGCTGAACGGAGTTCGTTGACGACGTCGATCACGCGCTGGGGGTAGTTCATCGGTTCACCGCCGATAATCTGAACCACGGGGAACTCACGCCCCAAGGCGCGGCCCGTGGAAATACACACCTTGCCCTGCTTGGCCCACAGGTCACGCGCCGCCGCCAACACCTTCATTCCATAGGCGTCAACAGGCAACTCGTCAACGATCAGCCGACATATAGGTCCGCGAAGGTTCATCACCGTACTAATTTCAACAACAATTCAATCAGCCCCCAGCATATCACCATCACGCCTATACACCCCATCACCAACTCAAACTTTTGGAGCCACGAAAGCGGGGTGATCTCCAACGAGCGACGGTATTCGTCCTTGGCTCGTTGCACCTTTTCTCTCAGGTACGCCAACCGCGGATCGCCGTAAGCGGTGTGGATGTCCCAGCGGACGTCCTTACGGTACAATTCGATAATCGTTTCGTCGCCCCAACACCCGAATTTGACGGGCCGTAATTTGCTAAACGATATGCCGTCGATGAAATATTGCTCACCGTCGCTGTCTTGCGTGACGCTGGTGATGATGATCCGGCGTTGGAGGTAGGTCTTGATAAGTTGATCTTCTTGGAGATCGTTAGGTCTGCGTGATGTCATTTTACGATTAGATTTCAATCGAAGGCAACACTGCCTCCAATTCGTTTAACATTGTAGCCAACGCGTCGCGTGCGGCTGAGGCTTCGTCGTGTGTAGCGTAACCGCGCGAACTGATCGAGAGGAGCGGGGTGGCTTTACCGTCCGGTTGGCGTAACTGGACCGTGAAAAAGTAGAACGGTTTCCAATCGTCAACGAATTCTTCCTTCACGGCCTCGCCAGGAACAGCGGTGCGTTTCACTACACGAAAACGGCTGTAATCTACTCCGTGAGGTTTCGTCTTAGTTTCAGTACCGAGGTACAACGCCGCACGCCCCAGCATATCACGCCATTTCAACGCCAACGGAAATGACGTTTCAGTCAAATTCGTCACCCACTAATTGTCCATTTTGTCGGCGTGGAAGCGTTCAGGCGACACCTCTTCGATTTGGCTGATGTGACGAATGAGCGTTGAGTTGACTACTTGGTTGTTAATCTTGATCCACATTTTCGGTTTTTGTCGTGTTTGACTGGTTTGTGTGACTCGGCTGGTGTCTTGTCGTCTTCCTTGGTAAAACGTAGGTCGCTCTGGAGACAGAACGGGTACGGTACAGGCACGCAGTTGAGTTCTTCACGGCGCGTTGGCGCTTTCCACTCACGCCGTTTACCCTTCACGCGTTTAAGAACGTTGGGGGGTACAAGGTCCTTTGGCGGTTCGTAGGCTGGTACGGGTGGCGGTGGAGGCGTTTCTACTGCCTTCGGCTTACGACCACGACGCGTGGTGGGCTTCACGGCTTTGGCGGTGTCCTTTTTAGGGACTTTCACCCTCAGGCGGAGCAAACCCCTTCGCGACGCCGTACTGCGGACCGTAGCGATCGCCAAATCCCATTTAGCGCAAAACGCCTTAATATCCATCGTGGCGTAGGTTTCGATAAGTTCTTTCAGCGCTGGGCCGCCTTCGTAAAGCACGTCGCGCTGACCGGGTCGTCGGGACATATCACAAGTGGGTTAACGTGGTGTTATACTTAACGCGCTCTTCAGCCAAGAGGGCCAACAGACGTTCTTCGGAGCGCGATGAAGAACCTTCGTAGTGGTATTCTTCGAGTGTGAGTTCTACCTCAGCGTCGTTGTGGACGGGGTAGCCCTTACCGAGCGCCAACAGGCGGCGTTCAACCGCAGCCCGTTGGCGTCGTAGGTCCTCAATCTGGCGTATAATATCGGCCTTCGTCATCACCGCACGAGTTTAAGCATCCAGTCGCGGAATTGGTACGGCCAACCGGGTTCGGATTCGATAATTTGACCCGTGCGTAAGTTACGCAGTTCGTACGTAGGGAATTCAGCCTCGGCGTCGCCGCCAACGATCAGGCACGGGTCTTCGCCTTTACCAGCCGCCTCGTACATATCACTCAACAACCCAATAGGGTCGTCGTTGGCCTCGTCGTATACGATACCTTCTAATTCCAAGAAGTCGCGTTCTTCGTAGTCCAAACCGAGGTATTCAGCTATTTCGGGCCACGTCTTAACCTTCACGCGGCTACCGATACGGAACAGGGGATTCATCACTTTGGGGGATTAAGTTCGTTAATAAAACGCTGCATTTTGCGGACCTCACACGCAGCGACAGTCTCCTTGGCCATCAGCGTCTGGCGGTACGCCTCGATAAGCGCAACGCGAAGGTCGTCTAACTGCTCGCCGTTGATAGCCGCGTCGGCCAGAACGTTACCTTCGAGGTCGGTGATGTTGATGATAACGGCCGAACCGTAATACACACCGTCCTTCACGCTGGTGAGTCGATCCAACGCTTTCATCACGGCGTCGGGGCGCTGTACGTCGCTCTTGCGCTTCTCAGCGATAAACTGTTTGAGGGTTTTGGATTTCATTTTGATATACGATTTAGTTTTACAATCTTACGGCGGCGGCCAAATAGGCTTCAGCCTCGGTAACGCTGGGCGTTTCAGCGTCGTAGCCAGCGGCATACGCAGCGGCGATAATCATTTCGCGTGTCATGGGGCTATTTACGGTTAAGGCGTTCGATAATTTTGACGATGGCTACTATTCCAGCCAGCGTCATCACGCCAGCCACCGAAAGCCACACGGTCTTACTCCAAAAGTTTTCATAGCGCCAGCCCAAGTAGGCTATATTCGTAGCGCCAAAGACGATAACGGTTACGATAATACACAGCGCCCAAGCGGCACGCTCTTCGAGTTGTTTGCGATTCTTATCCATTTTCCAAGCAGTTTTTAGAACAACGAAACTATCAATCCAAGGACAGCCAGCGTTCCGGCTACCAATCCACCAATCATCAGCACGCGGGCCGTAATTTCGAGAGCGGAGATAAGATTAAAGCGTTTCATAGTTTTCGAGTGTTTAAGTTTCATTTCCAAGAGCGAAGGTAGTGTAAATCTCCAAGACTTCAAAGAGAATTACGAAAAATCTTCCAACAAAAGAGAATTATTTTTCGTAAACCGCCAACAGAAACCCCCAGCGGACGTTTTGTCTACTGGGGGAAAATTGTAAAATAATAGTTATACCGCCTCACGGCGTCACGTAGTATAACGTTGTTAGATGAATTTCCGCGCTATCCACGAAATGTACTCCTGCTCTACTTTGGCACGTTCGGTATCACCGCGATGGCCCTTCTGTTCGCAAATGTACGCCCGCTTGGCGATTTCGTAGCACGTGTCGTTACTCATCTGCTCCATCATCCACTGGTACGGGTCAAATTCCTCTTTAGGCCCCAGACCGTTGACGGTGGCGATACTGGTTTGAAGGTCGATGATGACGATTGGAATTTTAGGATCGTAACCGCGTTTGGGGCGAAGCGTCAACCACTCACGGTATACGCCGTCGTCGTATTGCTCAATTCCGTAGGTGGCGATGATCCCGTTTGAAAGGCACTCGCGGTGGCGCCGGTACGCTTTCGAGACGCGCTTACGAATACGCTGTACCACTTCGTTCCACTCCATTTCGTCAGGGCTGGTTTTCTCCAACCCGAACAAATACCGCCACCAGAAGAAAGACGGGCGGTGTTCCACGATCAGCACCACGACGATAGCCAAGGCGCACACCAGCGCGGCGAATAATGTCGATTTGTCGTCCATTTTGGTCTTGAATTTTCGTTATCGTTTAGCGAACGTCACCTTGTACCACCCGGCCCCGGCCACGGCTACAAATCGTACGTTACGATCCTCCGGGCGCAGGGAGATGTATACCGCTGCCGAGGTGTTGGCGAACGCCGGAACTACACCTGTATCAGGGTACGACGTCACGGCGGCTATTTCTGTCGCGGTCATCTTCTCCACCACGGTGTCAGGGCGAACGTCAAAACCCAGCGAACGGATGGCGCCCAGCACGTAGTCCGAATCGTCAACGCGACGCTGCAGTTCGGCCATCATCGCTTCGTAGTCTGCGCGGAACTCGGCGAACGCGCGTACCGTGGTGGCTGTGGTTACGGACTTACCGACCACGTCGTCGCCAATCATCACCAAGTTACGAACACGGTCATACATACCGTCGGCCACGGGGACCACTTTCGACGCCTGCCAACCGATGGCCGTAACCTTTTCGGTGACGTAGCGTACACGCTCGTCGCGCTCACGGTCTAAGTTGACCAACACGTCAGCCTCCGCTCCGGAGATAAGCTCGATGGGCTGGCCATTCCAACGACTTTTGAATTCTTGAATTTCCATCACTTCTTGAATTTAGATTTTTGCTTTTTGTTGAACTTGTGCTGCGGTACGCGCCCTTCCTCGCGTGTGAGTTCGTGGTCTTCGTCCGCGGTCTTATTAAACTTTGAACGCCAAAAGTCCACTTCGGCGTCAGCACGCTGTTTAGGTGCTTCCAAGACTTCACGCTGTTTAGCGATACGCTGGAGGAATAGCTGCTTTATGGCCTCGCTGGAGGTACGCTCTTGCTCGGTGAGAGGTTCGGCCTTAACGTCTTCCACTTCGTCAACGCCACTCACCGCGTGTTCGTGTTGAATACGGTTGAAGTCGTAATTCATCGACGATGGGTATTCCATCTCGGCTTGGGGATCGTATTCGTCGTTGGTAGGCATAAAGCGGGCATAATACGAGTTGTGGAGGCCAGCGACTAATTTCGCCAAGTCCCAATTCATACGCGCAGCCACGCGGCCAAGGATTATCTCCTTGAGGTTGACCGATTTGTATATAGTTTGCTGGATATGGAGGCGTATCTCGGTTTCGACGTTGACGTCTATGGCTCCGTTGATGAAGATTTGGTCGCCTTCGGCCTCTTTACGGATCTGTTCCAGAGTGCGTAGCATCGAATTATAGGCGTCGTTCGAACGTAGGGCCTTATACCGCGTCTTCATCTGGGTGTACATCCAGCTGAGTTCCTCTAAGCGAGGGCGTTTCGAATACAGACGCACGTCTTGGACGCGGTTACGGAATTCTTCGCGGCGTTTTTCGATATCGTTGATGAACCGTTTTAGCACGTCTTGAACGTATTCCAACTCTACCTGTATTTCACGGCTTTCAGCTAAAATACGGACCACTTCCTTGGGGGTGAACATCTTCCCCAAAAGTTCCTTAATGTCCTCTACCAGCGTGACGTCAGAGCAGTTTAAGGCGTCGAATTCGCCACGCTCTTCACGGCGGCGTTTACGGGCTATTTCGAACGATCCGCGGGCGACGGCCAATAAGCGGTTAGCCGTCAACTGGACCTTACGTCGGGCGGCGTACATTTCGAGTATCTCTTCGCGTTCGCTGGTAGACAGGTGTTTTATATTCTCACGCAACGTCCGCGGGAACCACATCAGGTTGATCTCTGTGCCGTCGGACGCCAACACGTGAATACGTTTCAGAGTGGCAGATTCCTTCATCACCAGATATTTCTTCCAAGCCACTGGGTCAGTGATTTCCGGAGGTATAGGGGCGTTGAGGAGTTGTTTGAAATCTTTTTCCATCGTGTTTTACAATTACTTTTCTTGGAAATAATAACTGTTGGCGTCAACCGTCTACTATTGTAGGGTCGTCGGAGTCTTCGTTGGCGTGATGAAGGTATAGCGGTGGCGCCACTTCGTTACGATAATCCATGAAGGCCCAGCGGTTGTGGTCGCCACTGAGGGCGCCAAGCAATTCACGGTCCCGCCAAATGTTGTTACGTACCGGGAAGGGTTGGCGGCGCATACGTACCGGGACCACGCCGTAAGCGATGGTGTTACGCGCCGTACCTTCGCTGACCTTTACGGCGTCGGGTACGGTTAAGCGAAACGCCTGACCCGCGTCCTCTGGGTAGAGTACAGGGATCAGGAGTCCGTCGCGTGTTTTATAGATTTCGTATTTCATTCACTACACTTTTTCTCGTAGAACAACCGCCAACGCCAATACGAAAGTTTACAAGGGTCGTACCAAGCGAGGACCTTTATTCTGTTACCACACTCCGGACACGTAGCGTAGTCTCCCAACGACAACGAATTTCTCAGGGTGATTTCTGAATGCCGAAATACCACCTTCGCGCCGCACATTTTACAACGCTTTTTGTACGCCGGGTTGTCGATGTAGGCTTTTCGGCGTTGTGCTTTGACGTAGTGTTCGGACGTTCCCTTACGGAGTGTTATCATCGCTTTTCGTTTTGACGGTTTTCTTTTTCTCGTTCACGCACCAAAATCCAGCGCAGGCGATTGGCCAGCTGAACGCACTGTTCTGGGGTGTAGACGACGTGTGCTTGGTTGATGCCTGCTTCGACCTCCAAAAGATCGACTACCAAACGCAGGTCGTTGACGCTCAACCGGACGTTGTTGCGCGGCGTAGTACACGGCACGGGGCCTTTTCGCTTACTCATACTGCTCATATTCGTCAACCAGTTCTTCTGCCGTTAGGCGCAGTTCGCCAGCGTCGTGTGTCATACACCGACACCACTTATCACCGTTCGGAGTGTAGCGGATTTCTTCAACACGCAGGCAGATAGACACGGGCTTCGTCCAAGGATCGGCGTCAAAGTCTTGGATCGTTTTGCGCCACGTTTGGCCAACGCTTACCTGATCCACCGCGGCGTAGTAGTCGCGAATCCCTTTACGATGGCGATACACTGTGAACACCGCGCGTATCATTCCTACAACGCCAACGACGATCAGCACCGTGAACGCCAAGGGTAAAACAAAATCTTTCATTTCTTATCACTTTTTACGATACTCACTTCTTGGATGTGAAACGCGCCTGAGCGGTCTATATACCCGCCAACAGCCGCGGTCAAATCGCCTGATTTCAGTCCACGGTCAACGAATGCGAACAGTTCGGCATCACGCGGCACGGTTTCTGGTTCGTCAACGAACTTAACGTCGCCAAATACTCGATCATCCATTTTTACGCGGTTTTTCGAAAAACGATATTACCAAGCCAACGATCAGCGTCAATAAGTATACGCCAAATCCTATAATTCCTATCGTTGATGCCGTCATATCTTATTTCTTTTTGCGTTTTGACGCCAAGCGGTCGTTACGGCCTGTGAGGCGGTTGAACTCGTCCTCCGTTACACGACGTACATCGGCTGGTATACGGACGCGGTTCATATCAACCAACCACGCGCCAACGCCAAAGCCGTGGACCGCGGGGGTGTCATCACGGCGGACGTTGGCCTCAACGTCAACACGCAATCCAGCGAAATAGTCCGTGAAGCCTATAATGGCGTTTACTTCGTTTACGCCAACACGCGGCAGGCGCGTCATTTCTTCGTACAGAGCCTTCCCCTTGGCGTTGGAGACACGCGGACGGTAGGTCCTCAACAGCGGGCTGTTCACCATCACCCAAGCGTCAGGGTCACGCGGCGGTTCGTTTTCGAATACCACCGTACTAACGCCACCAGCCCAAACCATTCGCAGTCCGCTCCAACGTGTTCCGCCAACTTTGCGTGTAAACGCTCGTGCGGCGTTCCAAGCGTGTAAGCGTTTCCACGCCAAGGCGTCTAATTTAGCGTAGGTCGCCGTGCCCGCGTCGGCAACGTAGTAGTATTTCAGTTCTTTTTCCATTACGGCAATTCTTTTTCCAACATCGCGTTGGCGTACAACAACGCGCCAAACACCGACTGGATGATATTACGATCGATAAACAGGTTGTTAGACTGGTCGATGGTTACCATCACACGTTCGTCGCTCATACGCTCAAAGCGAATACGCCCGTATTTCAACAGTTCCCACATCGCGTCCTCCAAAGTAAACGCTGGCTGATAACGGTAGTCTTTCAAACCGTCAAAGGCTCGTGCTGGGTGAGTCGTCAACAGCGTACCGGAGTACCGGCGACGACGTAACAGGAACCCCAACTGTTTTCGCGGCTTTATGCCCCGATCCAAGAGTTCTTTCGACGCCGGGGCCGTAAGTACGTCCGTACCCACTACCGACGCGTGGTGGGCCTGTTGCGAGCCGTAGCGCGTAGGTTCGGTGTCGGTGGGCTCAGGTACGCGCTCCAAGTTCCCTTCCAAGCATTCACGCGTGACTATTTCCGAGCGGCAGTCGGTGTGGTACCACTGGCCCTCGTAACGTTGCGGACGGCGTTCGAACCAATGTAACGTACCGTCGGCGTTGGCGGCGTAGTAACCCGGTTTCAGGCAGTGGGCTGTTGAGGGTTTCAACGCCACCCACTCACCCGGTTTAAGCGTTGAGCCGTGAAGCAGTATGGCTGCCTGCTGGGGGGTAACGCCAACGGTGTCGCTTTCGCTGAAATACAACGCGCCGTTCTGGACGATGGGGTGCTGATCGGCCAAGACGTAGCCGCCTGACTCCTGCCTAATCAACCACGCCATAGTCCTTCAGTATTTCGTAGAACTCACGCGGCCAAACGATATTGTCCGGCAGCGGTACCAAGAACGACCCCAAGGCCAAGGCAAACGCCCGTGCTACTTCTTCAACCTTCCAACCCGCAATTCCGCAACCGATTTTGGTCACGTAGAACCGCAGTTCGGGGTGTTGGCTGGTGTAAAGGACGAAGCGGTCACACGCTGCTACCAACTCGTCAAACGGTATACGTATTTTATACCTCAGGACTTCTGCGGTTCCGTATGAAAACGAATCCCAGTATCCCATCGTCGGGATGGCGTAGCTTTGGCCCTGCGGCCCTTCGGGATTGCCGTTGACGGCGCCAAAACGCATCAACGCTGTATAGGCCGCACCGCCGCAGTGGTCACCGTCGGTGTTAGAGCCAAACACGAACACGCCGTCGTCGGGGAGTCGGCCAATATTTTCGGGTGTAAATTCCATGGATGTTAGATTTCTTCGATTTCTCCTCGTTGGAGCATTTTCTTGTGTTTTACCAAGTCGATCGACGTTGTAGAACGCGATCCGTCGGCGCCGATAAACTGAACGCCAAGTTGCTTTTCGTTAGGACGTATCTTCAGTACCTGAAAAGGAACGCCTGTAGGGTGGGTGTACGTACCGCCAACGCGGAAGAACCGTGCTTTGCTTTTATTGGCCATCGGTGAGGGTGTTGAGGCGGTTGATGATACGGTTGAAGTCGGCTTCGAGGTCGATGAGGGTTTTTTGGCCTTCATCGCTGGCGTAGGTGCATTTCTCGGAGATGAGGTTGCTGATATTGTGGGCGAGCATCCTCACGTTGTTACGCCGGGCTTCATAGAACAGGGCTTCTATCTTACGCGGCGAAGCGTATCGGAAGGTCGAATGTCCGGTTTGGTGATGTTCGGAGGGAACCATCACTTCTTCCTCATCACGGCGCAACCGACGATGAGCCGTAAACGGTTCAGTTTGGGCGTTGACCGTTCCCGTTATAGGGTCCATACGAACCAACCGCACATAATCTTCACTTTCGTGCATCGAAACGCGGAAAATGCCCAACACCTTTCCACAGTACTCTTCGTACACCAAGTCACCTTCGAAAAGGAACTGCGGGTGTACCGGAGCGGCGCGGAACTGCTCGTGGGTGATGATGTCAGGGTAGCAGTTTTCCTTACCTTCGTACACGATCATCATCGCCGCCTCACCTTCATCTTCGTCAAATGACTTACACACGCGGGCTTGGCCAACGATGGTGAACGCCTTGGTCTGCTCACCGCGGTAATACCACATACCGCTGAATTTCTGAATACGATCTATGCAGCTCATACTATTGGTAGTTTTCCGAAAGTTCTTGAAATTTGTGGTGATACTCGTTTTGGCGGCTGGCATTGCCAATACGTTCACGCCAAGCGGTGATGCCTTCGCCCACCGGCAGCACGTTTTCGTACTGGGAAACTTGGCGCTGATCAGCCCACGAACGCTGAGCCGTGGGCATCATATAGGCCACCACCTCCCACTCGTAGGGCGAATGGAGGACGTTCTTCAGATAATCGTAGTGGACCACCATTTCGATGGGGTCCTGAGTCCGGAACGCGAAGTCCGGGTCGGCCGTTTCGGAGAAGCCACGGCCACGGCCAATCAACCCCGACCGCAACCACTGGTGATAGGAGGGCTTGCCGGAGTCGTTAGTTCGCTTCAAAAGGTAATAAAGAGTCTTCATTGTAGTGTTTTTGTAATCACTTCTTGATAACGTTGGCGATTTCACGCGGTGACGGAACGCCGCGTTGTTGGCGTGACGGGTGGGGACGCTTGATGGGTTCGTCGTCGTGATCCTCAATGCGGTCTTCAGCCTTATTGAGTTCGTCGTCGTAAGCCTTGGACTGGATATCGTCCTCGGAAGGGTTGGCTGATGTCATGGGTCGATTGGTTTAATGGTACGTATATTAATGAGTTCTTAGCGCGGGTGATAGCCACGTATTTGAGGTTGAGTTCTTGCTCTTGCTGCCACGGTTGAGTAGCCCAACGTGAGGGTATCAACTCTGGCGCCAAGAAGAACACGTTGTCGTTTTCCAACCCTTTCGATTTGTGGATGGTCATCAGCAGTATACCTTCCAAGTCGTCGGTGAAAATTCCCTCGATTGTTTCACGTAATTCCATCACCGTATCGGCTTCAACGGCCAAGGCGCGTATCACTTCGATCTTCTCGTAGAGTTCGTCCATTTTAGGCGACGCGCTGGGGTTTTTCCAACCTTTAGTGCGTAATTTCTGCTCCAGTTTGTCGGCTTCCTTCCAAAGCAGTTTTTCCAACTGGTCGATGGTACGCGCTCCGGTCTTGTTGATTAGGTCGATAAGGCTGTGGCCAATGTCCTTACCTCGAACGCGCGATTTGATCTTGTTCTTCAACAGCCAAAGGTACACCTCTACCAACGGCCGCAGGTTACGGCAGATTATCCAATCGCCGTCCTCGATGTCGTTCAACGAACCGAGCACGACTTCGCCTTCATGAGCGCGTTCGTAGGGGCGTATGTAGGGGACAATCTTCTCGGCTTCTTCAACGATACGCCGTCCACAGCGGTAACACACCGAAAGCGGCATTTCGACGCTACTGCCGTTTAATTCGGCCAACCGGGCGTAGCTGTTAGCGTCCGCTCCGGCGAAACCGTATATCGCCTGACGCGGGTCGCCAACGGTGATTAACCGTGAACGGCGATCCAGTACGCGCTTTATGAGTTCGTGTTGGAGGAGGCTCATGTCTTGGCTTTCATCGACCAACACCACCTCATACTTACGGAACCGCAACGTGGGGTCCGTCACGGGAATATACAACATGTCGGTAAAATCAAACTGCGTACAGTCCTTGACGCTTAATAGGAAGGTCTCCAAGGCCAGTTGCTTTTCCAGCAGGCCGCAGTCGATGTCGTGATAGTCACACAACGACTCAATTTCGCCGATTTCAGGACGGCAAAGTGCCGTGCGCATCAGGTCTACTATCTTCGGAATTAAATAGATCAAATAGCCCTTTTTGCGCCTTAACAACAATTCCTGAACCTCTTCGTCGTTAGAGTGGCGCTTCAACACCACTTCCAACTTGGCGATGGACTTATTAGGGTTCATCTTGGCGGTGTTGCCATATCGGCGTAGTAATAGCCGCCACCCGTACGAATGAAGCGTCATGATATCGACGTTAGGGCGCGTGTTACGGGCTTGCAACTCCTTAACGATGGAGTTGTTAAAGGCCATGAAGATGATCGATTTGCCGCGGGGTATACGTTCCAAGCACCCCAGCAGCGTGGTGGTCTTACCACTACCGGCCACGGCGTTGACGTTGATATTGTGGTCGGTAGTGGCTACCTCATTGTATATGGCTTGTTGATAAATGGAAGGCTCGAAGGCCATGACGATCTTGTTTTACGATTTTGGGTACTGGGTTAACCACGCGTCGATGTCCAGTAAATCCATTTGACGCTTTTGTGAAACTGGAAATTCAACGCCTTCTGGTTCTGTACGATGGCTTCCAGTTTCGACAGCACGGCTGCCTTACCCCGGTTCATCTCCACCGACTCTAAGCGTATAAACGCTGTAATGTCGTAGCCCGACACTTCGCAGTAGTCGATCGACGCCACGTTGGATTCAACTGACGGTGTAAACTTATTCACCAAGAACACAAGCGGTTCGCCCGTGTACATCCAAACCTCCAAAACGGCAAAACCGCTTTCCAAGATGGTGGTGATGGTTTCAATCTTTCTTTCCATTGTGATACTCTTTTTTGACGTTTTCTAATAGTTTTTTCATCCGTACCAACGCGCGGCTGTAGAGGTTCTCGGTGACGTCAGGGTTGTCGGCCAAGAACTCGGACTTTCGCTGGCCAGCCAAGCGCGACATCACGATACGCCGTTCCAAGGCTGTAAAGCCAAACGTGTCGAACGTGATCTCCATGTCGTTGACGTGGCCGGGGGTCCGCATATCCGGGTGCGACGATTCAACGGCTTCCGAAATATCACCATGACGCGCTTTGAGGTTCTTCTTATAAAGGGTGTAGAAATTGCGGGCGATGGACTTATTGAAGTAGAAGTAGAAGTTCGCTCCCGGAAGGATAGTGAATTTCTCCAAGCATTTATCAAACATCGCGTAGCAATCGGCAATGGCTTCATCGCGCGACGGTATTTCAGGCGCGTTTGAGCCGTTGAGCAGGTTGATGTAGTTGGTGATATTCTTCAGTACGATATGCCCCATCATCCGGAACACCAAGTTGCGATACGCAGCCACGCGGCGCGGGTCGTCACAGTGGCGGATGATTAGAATGTACTTATTCACCAGCCCGATTCGGTATTTGAATAGCTGGCGAAACATTTGACCCTCGACCGTTCTTCGCATAACACGCTACTTTTTCAACATCGACTTGGCTTCGGCGCGAACAGCTGCCAGTTTGGCGCGACGTTCCGGAGCGATTTGCTTCTTGAAGTGCTCGTGCGAGCGCCGTTTTAGCGACTCCTGTTTTTGCTCCTTGGACATGGCCCGGAAGCGTCCAAAATACACACCTTTCAGGTCGGTGGGCGTTTCCTTCTTGATCTCTTCGCGTATCTGACCGCAGGCCGGGCACGGCGATTGCTTACAGAAGGGTTCGCCGTTGCGTAGTACCACGCTCACGGAAGAATAGTAGTCACGCTTTTCATAGCGGGAACAGTCGGGGTTTTTACACACAAATTCCATAGGGCAGTATTATTGGCGGCTACCGTACAACGCAATCAACATCGCGTCGCAAATGGCCAAAGTTACGTTGAATTGCGGAAACAGCTGCTGGGCCTTGGCTTTGAGTTTGTTCTTCCACTCGGCCTTGGTCATCTTACCGCGAACGCCGAGTTGAAATTCCTTCTGCCATTTCTGGGGTGTTACGGTCTCGGTCGGAATACGACACGCCAACAGCGCCATCTCCAAATGACCGTAGCCGCGGCCGAAATTGAACATCGCGTTGGCCCCGTTACCCGGTATGCCTCCAACCTTCTCCAAATAGCATTTCGAGTTGAGTGAATGGAGTTTCAGGAACGCCAAAAGGTCAGTTGGTGTTTCGGGCATCTTTATTGCCGCCACCAGCTGACCTTTGTCGAGGGAGTAGACCCCTATACCGCCTGCCGCGCCGGGGTCTATGCCGATAATTAATCGGTCCTTGTAGTAGGTTGTTACGGATGATTTCATCGTTATATCTTATTTGAAACTATAAGATAATAACGTTGTAATCAATCGTACTTTGACACCTTGTCTATCTTCCTCACCATGAGTTTGTTCTTCGCGGCGAAGTCGGCCGAAACGTTCTGGGTGATCATCATCGACGTGATACCCACATTTTCGAGCGTCCGGATGATGTGCTCCTGCCCCAAGGAGTCGATACCGTGGAACGCTTCATCCAGCAATATCATATCCAGCCCACGGCCATCGGTAGCCATATTGATCAGGCGGTTCAACCCGATCAGCGACGCCAGTGCTACACGCCCGCGTTCTGCGCCGGAGTGGATGCCGTACACATCAGCGTTCAGGCCGTCCGACTGGATGTATACATCGATCTTGTCACGCACGTTACCGTCCTTGGTCATGGTGAAGCCGTTGATCAGCACCGTCACGTCCATACCGAATTTCTCCAAGTACAGGTTCGTCATTCCTTCCAGCACCTTCAGCGACTTATTCGCCAAGAACGTGAGGAAGCCGTTCTTGCCCATATGGAAGTCCCAAAAGGCCAGTGACTCGGTAAGGTAGCGGAAGTCGGCCAGTTCGGCCTTGGCGGTCTTGATTTCGGCTTTAACGGCTTTGATCTTAGCCTCGGCCGTCTTTACCGAAGCGTCGTTGTCAACGGCGCGTTTTGCGTCCTCGATACGCTTTTCGAGATCAGCCTTACGGCGATCGATCTCATCCATTTGACGTTTCAACCGCTCGGCGCGTTCACGGATAGCTACCATGGAACGCTTCACCCGCGTGAGTTCCGAAGCCAACTGCTCGTAGTCGCGCTGCTTGGCTTCGAGTTCCTCCAACGCTTTCTCGGCCTGTTTAATATCCGTCACGAACTTTATATCGTCACGCTCACGCTGGTCAATGATCCTTCGGATTTGAGCGGGGGTGAGGTTCAGTTCGCTGTTAGGGAGGAACTGCTCACCGCACTTGGGGCATTCAATCACCCCTTCCAACGCCAACTCCAAGTCAGCGGCGGCGCGGCGGTTCTTCTTACGTTCAGTCTTGAGGGCCGTGATCTTAGCCTCGGCGGCGGTGATATCTTCCTCAAAGTTCGGCGCGGCTTCCAACCGTTGCTCGAAGTCGGCGCGCTTGGCCTTTTCGGTCTCGAATTCTTCACGAATTTCCTTGGCTTCTTTGTCGAGAGCCAACGAATCGTTGATATACCCTTCCAAAAGGCCGACTAATCCAGCGATGTTGGCCTCAGCGGTGTTGTTGGCCTTCAACTCGCGAAGGTTCTCTTCGAGGGTTTCACGCCGGGTGTCCAGCGTCAGAATCTTGGTCTCGTACTCGGCCACGCGCTCGTCAGCGGCCTTGTGATCGGCTTTGATGGCGTCGAGCACGGGCTGGAGCATATCGGCGTTGGTGATACGGTTGAGGATTTCCTTCTTGGTAGTATCGGGGGCGGTCAGAAAGTTGTACTGACGGTCTTGGCTGATGATGTAGTAGCGGAGCAGGTCCTCACGGCTCAACCCAAGTAACTCCAACACGCGCTTATCAACCTCGGCCACTGACGTCAACTGCGTGTTCTCGCGGTCGTTTTCGAACAACGTAGCCTTGGCGCTGCGCTTACGGTAGAAGCGGCGTTGAATCTCCATAGTCTGGTGAAGGACGTCGTTCGCCAAAGACATAGTCACCCACGCTTCATCGCGTTCGCGGTTGATGGCCTTATCGCGCGTGATAGGGGTATCGCGCGGTAACAGGTCGCCAGTCAACGCCAACGATATTGCCTCGAACAACGTCGATTTTCCCGACCCGTTATTCAGCGACCCGCGGTCCGTGCGGTTATCACCAAAGATCACCGTACACTCACCGCGCTTGAACGCTACCTCAGCCCGGTCGCGAAACGCGAACAAGCCGCCAAATTCTATTTTTACAGGATACCACATATCACAATTCTTTAAGCATGGCCAAACCTTCCTTCATACGTTCGCCGCGTATTTCACGCTCTTTGCAGAACTCCATGAAGTTCTTAACGATGGTAGATTTACGGAACGTGACGATCTTCTCCGGGTCGGAAGCCGTAGCCATCGCCGCGGCGGTTTCATCGGCCTGAAACTTGATTTCAATGCCCGCGGCCGAGAACTCCGAGGCGTTCAGTTTTTCGCAATCGGCTTTAGAGCCAGTTACGACGATTCTGACGCGATCAAACGTTTCGCCGGAGTACTTATCCATCAGGTTCCGTAAAGTCGCTGTATCGGTCGCTGAGACGCTTTCACGGATATACCGCGGGAAGCGCAGCGGATGGTGCTCCCACGTACCGTCGTCGTAGATGATGGTAACGCCCTTGTCGTCGGCCGTTTCGCCAAAGTTGTTCTGGCACATCGAACCGAGATAGTGAACCTTTTCACCCACGTCCGAGGCGTTGTGGTAGTGACCCACGAACACCGCGTCGTAGTTACGGAACATATCCGGGCGGATGTCGCTTTCAACCTGCGTACCGTCGTTATTACGAACGCCCTCCACGGCCACGTGCGTGATCATGAACCGCGGGAACTGCGCCTTACCGTTTCGCCGGGCTTCGGCTTCCAAGCCGTTATCAACGGCCAGTTTCTCTTCCAGCCATTTGGCGTCACCGTAGTAGGGTATCAGCACGAACGACACGCCGTCCCAGTAGAACTCCGACCCCTGACTTACGATAGTAGCTGCGCCGGGACACACACTGAGGTAGCTGCGGTCGGAATTCGGGTCGGTCTTGTCGTGGTTGCCCGGTATGGCTACCACCTCCAGTCCACGCGCTTCGGCGTCTTCGGTGATTTCACGCCACGTGTCGAGGACTTCCAAAGGTTGTGCCGAGCGGGACGTGAATACGTCGCCGCCCAGAATCACAATCTTACAACCTATTTCTTCAGCCAGCGCGAACGTCTGGGCGAATAAGTCCCGGACCACCGCCACGTTGTCCTTCGACAAGTGGGGGTCGAAACCCAAGATGGCCACGGGGCTTTTGTACGATTTTCGCTTCATAAAAGATCAGTTTGCCGTAATAAACGCTGGCCGTGGCTACTCTTCCGCAACCTCGGCTTCCTCCATCATCTTCTTGCGCCACTCACGGAGGTCCCTGTGGCGTGAAGCGGTGATGACCTTGCCGAGTGTATCCAGCAACGGGTTCTGGTCGTAGTACAGTTGATAGAGTTCGCGGTCGGACTTCCAACGCAACTTGCCGTTCAGGGCCGTGTACACGGTTTTTGACGGCTTCTGGATGATACCACGCTCAACGGCGTAGTCGATGTCTTCCTCGGAAAGGATGATGCCGTACCCCAGCAAGATGCGGATGTAGGTCTTTTGGCGCGAACCGAAGTCGTTCTTGATGACCTTCACTTCGGATATTTGAGCCACCTCCACGTCGTCGATCTTCTTCATCTCGGTCACGCGCATTTGAAGGCGCAGCGTGGGCATGAGTTCTACCCATTCGCCGCCCGTACTCTTGCGCGACGTAACGCCCATGACGTTCTGCTCGTACTGGTGGTTGAGGATCACGAAGTGGATCACGTTGGTGTAGCAAAGCCCGACCAACCCCTTGGCGAACATCTTGGCTGACTTGGCGAACGCCATCATCTTCGGCTCTTGGAGTTTTTCGAGTTCTTCACCCTTCGCCGCGGCCTTGTCCATATTCTCGACGTTGGCGCGGAGGGCGTCGTACTCAGCCTTGGAAAGCGTGGCACCGAGCGAGTCCCAAAGGAAGAAGAACTTCGGCTTTTCCTTAATCCCCGCTTCTTCGAACAAGGCGTGTGCGTCCTTCACAAACTTGCTCACGCGTACGAACATCTGCTCGACGTAGTGAATTTTGATGATGACCACGCGCGAAGGGTCGATTCCCAACTGGATGGCGTAGTCCTTGTTGTCACGGTTTTCGGACGAAAGGATACACGCCAACCCCGTTTCAGGATTCTCGTCCAGAAAGTATTTCATCGCCTCCAACCCTTCGGTGGTCTTACCGCTGCGGCTGCGCCCGGCGATCTCGATAATACCCGTCGGCAAACCGTAGGTCCGCAGGTTCCAGTTCAACTCCGGACTACCGGTATGCGCCCACGACTTCACCTCCGCGAAGCCGTCCTTCTTCTTGAAGGTGATGACGTCGTCGGAATTGAAGCGGGCGGTGAGTTTGCTCAATACGTTTGAAATTTTAGACATAATGTGAATAGTTAAAAACGGCTGGCCAACTCGGAAGCCAGCCAGCCGCGGGAAACGTAATACGGGGGATTATTTCTTGCCGAGTTTGGCCCGGATAGCCGCCAGCGAACGGGCTGCGCCGGAAGCGGCGGGCGCCGGAGCGTCGTCTTCCTCCTCAGGTTCCGGAGCCGGGGCCTCTTCCTCCTCTTCGCCGCCGTCCAGACCCAGCGCCTCGCGGATAGCCGCACGAATCTGGTCGTCGGTGGTAGTCTTGTAGACCTTCACCGCGTCACCCAGATCGTTGTCGCGGATGAAGGCTTTGAGTTCGGCGCGGTCCATGTCGTCGAGGCCGTCGTCGTTACCGGCTTCGGGTTCAGGTTCGTCGTCCGGTTCGGGAGCCGGAGCCTCCTCTTCGGGTTCTTCCTCAGGTTCGGGGATGCGGACGCCGGGGCGGTTCTTCTTCGTGCGAACGGGCGGAACGTCATCCTCGTCGTCATCGTCACGACGCTTGGAAGCCTTCTTGGTGACTTTCTTCTTGGGTTCGTCGTCAGAGTCGGCGTACTGGGCGCGTACCTTCTCCACGATTTCCAGCCACTCGTCGTCGCCGAAGATGTCGATACCGTGCTGCTCGTCGAAATTCTGGAGACCTTCCAGCGCGCGTTCGAACATCTCCAGCGTGTACGTTCCGGCGACCTCCTCGACGGGCTTGAGTTTCATGAATTTCTCGATGGCCTCGTCTGTCAGCGGGCACGCTTTGGGCTTCTTGCCGAGCGAAACGTCGTAGTAGTTCTCACCCTTCTTCTTGTTGGGGTTCTTGATGTACTTGACGAACAGCGGCAGACCCTCGTCCGGGTCGGTGAACGGATCGGTCTCGATGGGTTCATCCTCCTCCTCGGTGATGGCCAGACGGTTCATGGCGTCGCGGACCGACTTCTTGAACTCCCACAGTTTGGGTTCCATCTCGTCGTCTTTGACTTCAGCGGCGTAGCACAGCCACGAAAGCGAAGGCAGCAGGCCGTCGCGCTGGGCCGTAACGGCTGCCACGGCGGTTTCCGACCCGTGGGTCTTCACATAGGCCACGTACTCCTGAACGATGTCCATAGCGGTCTTGCCGTGGAAGATCGAATCCAGTACCGTACCGCGGCGCTCGTCGCCGGAGTCGGTAGTGAACGGGAGCCAGTAGCACTTGCGCGGAACGTAGAAGTTGTCGTGGTCGGGGTGAGCCGGGAACACACGAATCTTCATCAGTTTGCCGTCCTCCAACGACAGGAACTCCGCGTTGCCGTTGTTGAGCATCGAGTTGTCTTCGTCGATGCGGGCTTTGAGTTTTTTAATGGGAGTCGCTTTGAGGCGGCTCCGCAGGTCATTTGCCATAATACTTTAATTTTGTTAAGGTGTTAATATAAACTTTGTTACATATCGTCCGCGTCGGGAATCAGTTGGCGGCGTTTACGAACCTTCGCCACGGAATTGGCCTTGGCCTGAAGCAGGTGCTCTTCGATGTCGCCAGCGGGAATCGACAGCGACAACTTATCGAGTTTAGCCGACTTGTCCTTGGCCGAAAACAGCAGCGACGCTACATAATCGCGCGTTTTCTGGGCCTCGAAAAGTTTGATCTTGTTGGCCTTGTACAGCGGGTTCTGGTAGAGCGTGGTGTTCACCTCGTCGATGGTTACAGCCTTCCGGCGGCCTTCCTCCATGTTGAGTTCAATTCGTACCTCCTCGCGGATTTTGGCCTCCATGATTTCACACGTGAGTTTCGTTTCAGCCAACGAACGCTCGGCGTCGGCCAGCAGCAGTCCTAACCGATTCACGATAACCGGGAAGGTAATGACTTCACCGACCAGATTGTCGTAATGAATGGTCATCAGGTCGTCAACGTCGATTTCTTCCTCGAATTCTTGAAATTCGATCTCGTAGACGTTCTTTCCGATCAGCAGTTTCCGTTTCATTCCTTGGGTTCTTCTTGAGTGACATCGCCGGAACGCACACGGCGCGTGATTTCGATGACGAGGTAGTGGACGGCCTTCTCCAAGTCGCGGACCAAACGGCTCTTCTTGTGGCCGCGGGTGATGTACCGCTGGAGATAGCGCGTTACCTGATATACGTTGATGGCTGCGCCGTGTTCTTCGCCGTACAGCATCTTCTTGGTGTCGATGACCTTCTCGCCGTCGGCATACTTATCAGCATACGTTCCGGCGATATGGTTTACCACCATCAGTACGGCTTGGGCGGCTTCCGGCTCGGCGTCGCAGATACGCGCGAAGTCAACCGACAGGGCGTTGATGAACGCTTCTTTTTTGGATTGATTCATGTTAGACAATATTAAGTTTAAGATCGCTGATGTCGTTACAAGCTACATACAGCGGATGTCCTGTATCACATACGTGCATAACTACACACGCATCCTGTAACGTTGAAATTGCTTTTCGGTAGTTGTCCTTGCAGTAGGGCAGTAGGTTCAAAGGCCACGAGCGGTTGCCGATAGCCAGTTCGCGGTTCAGGAAGTACAGCAACGCCATCCAGTCGGCGACCTTCACAATGGCGTGAGCGACGTGGTAGTATTCCTCCTTCTCGGAAAGTGTTTTTACCACATCCGATTCTTCGCCGAATTCCTCGTACAACTGATGTTCGACGAACCTGTCCAATACGTTCCGCACTTCGAAACCGTTGTAGGCGTTGTATTTGACTTCGTGAGTGATGTCACGGCGCAATATGGCTTCATCGAAGTCGTGCATGAGGGCCATCTTCAGCGTCTGGTATTTGAACCTCAACACTTTGACGTTTTCGGTCCCTGTGGGCCAGAAATAGTCCATGATACTCATCGCGAAGACTGATACCTTGTACGAATGTTGTGAAACGCTTTCCTGCTGGTGGCGGTCGTACTCCAACCACTGCTTGATGTTATCCAACCGCGCCAAATAATCACGGTTGAATAGCTTGACTAAATCCCCTTTGTTTTCCATACGATTTTGTTTTACTATTGTAGTATCTCTAACCTTGTAGACTGTGAAGACTGGACGGTCTTCTTGCCGGCAAAGTAATTAACGCGCCCACAAACGGCCACGATGCGGTTCAGTAGCGTACTCTCGTTTTCGGGCTGGTGAAGCCAAAAGTCGGACCACAACGTAACCTGAATGATAAGGTCGTTCACCTCGACTTGAAGAACGCCGTATGCCTCACCACGCTTGGTTTGGCGTTCGAATACGTTGTTCACGCGGCCCACGATACACACTTCGTCACCTTCATGTTTGCGTTCAAATTCGGCGGCAGTAACGTACAGCCGGACCATTCGTTTTCCGAGCCCATATTCGTTCATCATGCGCTCGTAGTCTACTTCTCCGTACCCGGTTAATTCACGCTGTTTGAAGACCCACCAAGCGTTGGTGTGGGCATCGGGCGAAGTGAATTCTTCGGGTAGCGGTTCGCTGCGGCGGTCGAGATACTGCTTGACGATATCCAAGCGCTGGCGCGGGTTGCGTATATCCTCCACCAAGTCGAACGCTCCAGCCATAATCAACCGCAACACCACGGTACGGTTCACTCCCTTCGGCGCGGAGGTTATGAAGTCCTCAAACGAGAACACTTCGCCGTGCTCCTCCTTCATGGCTTTCAGTAGCGAAAGCGCGCGTTCGCCGACGCCCTTCACCTTCCCCAGCGAGAAGAAGATACGGTTCGTAGTAGGGTCACAAGTGAAGGTTTCACCCGAAAAGTTGATATCTGGCGGACGGACCTCGATCTCGGCCCCGGTCTTCTTCATCTCCACCAAGCGGTAGGGGATGTCGGATTCCTTCGAGGCGTACTGAAGCGACGTGGTCCAGAACTCCAACGGGTAGTTGACCTTAAACCACTGTGACCAATACGACATCATGGTATAGGCCACGGCGTGAGACTTGTTGAAGCCGTAGCCGGAAAAGGCCAGCAGTTTGGCCCAAACGTCGTCGGCCTTCTTTTCCGGCTTTTCCTTCACCCCGCGGTCCCGCAACAGGGCCGAGTAGCCTTCGCGGAACTTACCGTGGAAGGACTCAATGAGGTCCATGTTCTTCTTCTTGATGGCGGTACGCAGAATATCCGACTCCACGGGGCTGAGCCCACCGACGACCACCGCTTTCATGATCTGCTCTTGGTAGGTGTACAGCGAATAGGTATCACGCGTGATATCCTCCATACCGGGGTCAAACTTTGGCTTTTCGCGCCCGTTCTTGATATCGACGAACGTTTCGTGCGCCTTCACATCCATAGGGCCAGGCCGGAACAGCGCCGTCATAGCGATCAGGTCGTCCAAGTTGTTAGGCTTGGCCTCGCGGCAGTAATTCATAAGCCCCATAGCGCCAAACTGGAACACGTCCTCACACCACCCGCGCTGGAAATAGCGGAATACCTCCTCGTCGCCGAACGGAATGGTGTTGACGTCGATGTGCTGGTGGCGGTTCTTGGCGATGAGTTTGATGATAGACGAAAACTTATCCAACTGGTTGAGGCCCAGAATATCCTCCTTGAGGAAGCCTGACTTGTCGATATACTTGCCTTCCCACTCCGACACCAGCACGTCGCCCATGCGCTTCATAGGCATCCACCCGTAAAGGTCGATGGGGTTTCCGTCTTCGTCTTCCTTGGGTACGATGATGACCGCTGAGGGGTGGATAGACCCCGTCTTACACTGCGTGAGGGCGTACTTCGTCATATGTACCAGTTCGGGATTATCCTGCACAAAACGGAACAATTCCCGCGACGTAGCGGCGTAGTTGAATAGGTCACCCCACGTATACTCGATCTGGTCATCGATGTCCTTGGTGAGTTTGTTCATCACCGCGAACGGAACGCCCATGACCTTCCCGAAGTCCTTCAAACAGGTCTTCAACTTCATGCGGGTGTACGTACCAACGGAGCAAACGTGGTTGACGCCGTAGCGGCGCGCCATGTACTCCTTCACCGTATCGCGGAACGCTACCGGGAAGTCGCAGTCGATATCTGGAAGCGAGTCGGCTGACTTGGCACGTTCGCCCGAAACACGCGTCTCATTCAGGAAACGCTCAAACATCAGGTTGTATTTCAACGGGTCCACGTCCGTTATGTACAGGCAGTACGCAATCAGCGAACCACACACCGAACCGCGGCCCGACCCGGTCATGATACCTTGCTCGCGACACCAATGCATGATGTCCCAAAGTATCATAAAGTAGTCACACAAGCCGTTAGGGACGATAATGGCGCATTCCTTTTCCAACTCGTTGAGGTACTGATCGAGGTTATCAACCTTGCCTACCAACCGCTCCTGTACGCCCGCTTCCAGTTTCTCGAAAAAGGCGTCTTCAACCGTAGTCTTCACGAACTCGTATTTCGGAAGGTGACGTATGCCGGTGGGTATCTTAAACTCAATACTGTCCGTCAACGTCGTGGAATTGGCCATGCCATCAATTATCTTTTCGTAAAGGGGCGGGGCTCCGTCCATCCACTCTTCGTAGGCTAAAATCGTCTCTTTTGAGTTTTTGAAGTACTGCGTCGCGCTTTCAGCGTTCACCACCCCTGCTACCTTGTTCAACAGCGACTTCAACGGGGCTTCCTCGGCGTCGAGGTAGTACGAGTCGTTGATGACGAGCGGCGGCGTATCACGGTACAGTTTTATGGTACGGCAGCGGCACACGTAGGTATCGAGGCTTTCCAAGTGGTCGCGGAAAAGGCTTTCGGAGGCGAACTCCACGGTGTCGATCTGGTAATAGACGCTTTCGAAGGCCGCGTGATAGGCTTTCAACAACCGTTTACACCGTTCGACATCGCCCTTGAAGTAGTTGAGTTCGCTGTCGGGCGGTATGACACACACCAGCCCGCGGCCTAACTTATACAGTTCTTCCGCGGGGATGAACCTCTGATAATCGACGTTGATAGCCTTATTCACCAGCAGCAGGTTGCGCCACCCGTCGGCATTCATGGCGTATAGTTTCAGAGCGAACGTTTCCTGAACATCCACCGCGGGGTCGTAGTTACACGCCACCGTGACGGTCTCGCCGATTACAGGCTTCAGCCCCTTACCTAAACAGGCGGTCTGAAAGGCAAGCGTTCCGGCCAGCGTATTGCGGTCACATATGCCGAGCGCCGTCATACGGTTGAACTTGGCTTTAGCGGCCCACTCGTCGCAGTTAGATGAACCGTTCAGGAACTCGTACTCGCTGTGAACCCCCAAGTGGACGAACGGAACCAACTCTTCGGCCGTACTGGTGCCGAGGTACTTGAAGTCGCGGAACTCCGGGCGGAATACCACGGTCTTGTCCAGCCGCAGATGATCCTTCTTGATGTTCGAGTAGTAGAATTTGCCGCCAAACTCGAACAGGATGTATTTCACCACGCCGTCGTACAGCGCGTCGAATTCGTCGGCCGTCACCGCGAACGAGAACCGTTCGTCGATGATCTTACCCTTATCGTCGGGGTGGAGGTACAAGAAGTCCCCCACACCCTCGATAGCGATTATATTCAGTTCGTCGTCGCGCTTCTCTTCGATAGCCAAATAGTTATCCTCTGCCCAGCGGCGTAGTGATTCGGTCATATTACAGGATTTTGCACGGTTCTGCGTTAGATAACCTTGCCGCGAAGAAGTTGCGCGCCAGCATCATGTAGTCCCAGTTCTTATCAACCTCACAAGCGTTGTTGATAAACGTCAGCATCTCGCTGCAATTATTCAACAACTGGTCTAAGTCCTCAGGCAAGCAGGCTCCGCGGTTACGCTTGTAGAACACGTACAGTTTCAGCATCTGGTAAACGGCCCAAAAGTAGGTCGATTTCTCGCTCACGTACTGCTCGTACCCGGCTTCATCGTCAGGATCACCGCCGTCGACGTTACGAACCAGCAAGCGGCCGATCATTTCCTCCATGAAAGCCGTTATTTCACAAAGGCGGTTTACCGGCACTTCGGACTCAAAATTAAAGTCCATCATGTACGATACCGCACCTTCGTAATACAAACTGCGGCGCGTAGCGTGAGACACGAAGAGTTCGCTCATCTGCTGAGCCGTTTTGTTCCATTCGTAGACGTGAAGCGACTGTGAGTTATGGGTCTGGACGCCTAACTCCACGCCCAAACAAAGGGCCATCACCTCCGTCAGGAACGAGAACTGGAAGATGTTCGTGGGCAACCCCCAGTGAAGGTCGTTCGAGCGATTCTGGACGGTGGTGACGAGTTTTCCGCAGCGCAGTTTCAGCATCACCATATCGTTACACGGCAAGTCCTTCGACTTCACACCGAGGTCAAACTTGGGGTTCCAAATCGACATCACCACCTGCCGCGTTTCAGGATCGGCGGCCAGCAACCGGACGGCTTCCTTGACCTGATCCAGACCGGGGTCCTGCGACATACCTTCGGACGGAATACCCCAGTGGCGCAACCGCCAACCGTAGGGAGCGTGGAACGTTACGCCGTCGTCCGAAAAGTCACTCATCCGGCTGTTGAAAATCTTCAGGAACTCCAAGTCCTTGCGGCCCGTAGCAATCCACATGGCCTCAGCCAGCAAGAAGAAGATATTGATGTTGCGGCCGTACCCGCCGACGCACCGCCGGTACGGGTTATTGATGATGGTCTTGACGTCGAGTAGTTCGCGTACCTTACCAGCACGTGAATCGCGTAACGGGAGGTCCATCATCATCTGGTTGATGAACGGGTACACCTCCGCAAACGACCCTCGGCGGTCCGTAAACGCAACCCGGCGTTTAATATTAAAGTCGAAACGGCTGACGCCCTTTTCGGCCTGAGAAATGGTTTCTTGCTTCATATCGTAATACGGTTTTATCTGGGCTTAATAACGCTGGCGCGAGGTTTACGAAAAACCCCGGCCATGACGACCGGGGTACGCAATTTTTAAGACATGAGGTGCGTTTATTTCTTGGCTGCCTTGGCCTTCTTCGCGGCAGCGGCTTTAGCCAGAGCGGCGCGGGCCTTAGCTTTGGGGTCCTCAGCAGGCGCGGCTTTGGGGGCTTCCTTCTTGGGGGCGGCAGCGGCCTTCTTGCCGGTAGCCTTCAGATCGGCCTCCATCTTCTCGCGGTTCTTGCCGAGGCGCGTATCGGCGGTCGATACGGCGGACTTGATGTCGGGGAGGTAGGTCTTGACGATCTCCATGGCGTCGCTCCACGAAATACCCTTCAGCCACGGCAGGTTGTTCCACGTAGGAACAAAGTCCACGCCGTCGTCGGCCAGTTTGTCCTGCGACGCCTGACTGCGGAACGTGTTCAGGACGACGTTGGTCGTAGCGAGTTCGCCTTCCTTGGCGTACACGTTCTCGAACATGATAGCCACGGGGTGCGAGTTTGCGCCGCCGAACTTGATCGAGATACCCTGCGACACGGTCACGTACTGGAATTCTTTCTCCGGGAAGTACTTGGACAGCGCCTTGCGGAGCATTTCGAGGTCGTCGGGGTTGGTCTGGGGCTTCAGTCGCGTACCCTTCTCGTTGCGCTTGGACGGCTTTTTCTTCTTGGACTCCTTGGTGGGTTTGTCCTCAGCGGCCTTTTCAGCCTTCTTAGCCGGAGCAGCCTTTTTCGGCGCGGCTTTCTTGGGCTTGGGAGCCGGAGCGGCTTCCTCCTCGGCAGGCTCCTCTTCAGGTTCAGCCTCCGGTTCGGGGTCTTCCTCAGCGGCGGCCTCAGCCTCCTCTTCGGCGGCTTCCTCGGCGAGTTCGTCGGCCTGCGCTTCAGCGGGCGTAGGATCAGCCGGAGCGGCTTCCTCCTCGGCGTCGCCTTCGAGTTCAGCGAACGAACCGACGATGTCGATCAGGTTGTCGATGGTCTCCTCGTCCATGCCGGGGATTCCAGCCTTCTCGAGACGGTCGAGCAGGATCTTCTTTGCCTCTTCTTCGGTCTTGGCGGAAATACCGAGTTTCTTCAGACGCTCGGCGTTTACCTTCGAAATTTTAGTTGCCATGATTTTTGTACGTTTTAGTGAAACAATTTGTATGAATTATTCGTCGTTGAGTCGGTAGTAGTCATATCGCGTTGGCGTATAATATAACGCTGACTTGTGGTTGGCCAACAAATATGCCTGCTGGTCGGCGATAATCTGGTCAACAAGCAAACAAGCGTCGCTGAACAGCATGGTAGGATCGTAACCTTCGGCGGCGGCCCGCGGCGTGCGTAGCATACGCGCCATCATCGCCCGGCCACGGCCACGGATGTGAAGCGAAAATATCACCCGTTTCATCCCTTTAAGGTTGGCCAATACGTCCACGCCGTTTATCACGAAGCGGTTCAGTTCGGGTTCAGTTTCAACAACATCCTCGATGCCGCAGTCGTAGGCCGTCTGGTCGATACGAAGTTTGTGATTTTCCTTTTTGATGGCCCTCATGAGGTCGGTGCACTTATTCGAACACGCACACTCGACGTAGTAACGTAACGGCACGGGCCGCGCCGCTGTTCCACGGCGGTATGCCAGCCAACGGCGACCGTATGCCTTTATGGAGGTGAAGATTTTGAGACGGAACTCTTGGAGAAGATCGTCGCGTTCCAACGATAGTTCCTCGTAAGAGTAGAGTTTGTTGGCGTACTTAACAGCCAAGAACTCCAATTCCTTGTAGGCTTTTTCTGACGCTTTCATGCCGATTTAGTTTTACGATTTTGGGACGCTTTTCCATACATCCACAGCACGAAGGTAGGTGAAAATTTCCAATGTACAAAGAACTTTCCAAGAAATTTTCAAAAATTTTTTACAACACCCGTATCACTTCGGCCTTTGGAACGTTATCGGCATACACCTGCGTGTGCTCGTTGTAAAGCGTTACGCAATCGTCTTTCACGGCATCCAGTTTCCACACCTCACCACGGTACGAAAAATCGCTGTTGATGGAGTAGTAGTTCGCCACGTCTTTAGGACCCATCGTGAACAGCGGGCGGTTCAGCGGATCGAACAACTCGGCACGCAAATCGCGCATTTTGTCTGGCGACGTGAAGATCGACATCAGCTGGTTACGCTTGGCGATGTCTTCGATCTTCTCGCGCTTAAACTCCATCACGCGAGAAAAGTATCGCTTGTCTTTGGGGGAGAAATATATCTTGCGCCGGAACTCGGCCATGAGATATTCACGCTGTATGACGTGGAAATATTCTGCCACCGAGAGGCTCCGTGAATTGTTGTTCATGGTTCTACCGTTTTAGTTTTCCAATTACGTTCCAAGCAAAATCGCGGGGGCGCTGTAAGCGTTCGAAGACTTCCAGCGTCTCAGCTTCGTTGCACTCGTCAATATCCTTCTTGGTTGTGAAAACTATATTTGTAGAAAAGTACTTGTCCAATTCGAAGGCGTACTTTTTGATCTCCTTGATGGCGTCAAAATCGTATAACAACACCACTGAACGGACTCCGCGGCGTTGTAACATGGCGCGTTGGTAGTCGCTTATCTTCTTACCAAACGTGGCGCAGCACTTCACGTCATCGCATTCGTCCAAGCGCAGCCGTCGGTCGACGGCTATCTTATCAAAAACACCCTCAACCAGTATCACCGTGGCGCCGGGGTGCTGGATGTCATCGTAGCCGTACAGCATCTTGGCGAAGTCAGCCCCGGTATCGTTACGCCAGCGCAGGGCGTCGGGCGGTACTTTCTTTGAAGCGTAACGGCCCTGGAAAGCCGTAATGACGCCATCGGTAGTTACCGGAATGAGTATATAATCGGCGTACCGCCGTACCAACTTAGTACGGCCAATGGCGTATCGCTTCATCACCGCCGGAGTCAACCCGCGGTCGCGTTCGAGATAAGTGTCGTGCAAACACACTTTGTAGCCCACAGGCATCTTCCGCGGCGGAAGTGGCTCCAGTTTTACGTCTTCAGCGGCAGACGTCGTCAAATCTCGGATTTTGGATATTACCTCGCGTTCCTCGATAGTGGCTCCCTCTAACAGGTACAACTTATCAACAGCTGCAAGTAATTTATATATTCCACCACTATTGCCACATTTTTTACAATCCCAGGCGCCTGTATTCTTATTGACGTACATATGTTTTGATTTCCCGCAAAACAGGCAATCACATATTATTTGGTCTCGCTTTCCAAAAACTGGATTCATCAAGACCTCACGCCAATCAATATTACCTACTCTTCTTGACATAAATACGGTTATTCTTGCTCCTACCTTTACGCCATCCATCTGGAATATCCGAACCGCGTTTTATGAGAACGTCATCGACGCCGTTAGTTATCCAAAATTTACCAAACGATGGATTTCCTTCACCACTCATTCTCTTTGAATGACGTTTTTTTTGAATTCTTCACTGTGGTGATGTCCGTAAAAAGCCGTTTCCGCGCCTCGCTTTCCAAAATTAGGATTCTTATCTCCCAAAGTCGCTTTCCGTATATTAAGGCGATGTTGTTCAGTAAATTTCATACCTTTCCTCGCTTCAGATAGTTTTCGGCGAGATTCTTCACTCATCTTAACGCCAAGCCGCCGTTCTCGAGCGCGTTGGCGTTCCTCTTCAGTGAAAACGTGTTTATATATTGGATTTAATTTTCCCATCCTTGAAGCAGATATCTTTGCCCTGACAATAGGATGTTTACTCGGCGCACCGTGTTTGAATCTACAACTTTTCAACAAGTTATATCCGCAACTTTCGTCAGTGGCATTAAATTTCAAAATAAAGTAACATTCCCAGCCATTCAACTGAATTTGATTGTTACAAATCTTAAGCGTTTCGCGCTTAAAATTTTCTTTACCAAATTCATCAATAGCCTTTAATATTTCACTCCCGCTGCCTAAATACCCGTCGAATTCGTCCGTGTCGCAACGGTGTTGACCGATGTAAATCTTGCCGTTGACGAGGTTCGTAGTTTTGTAAATTATACCGTACATATTACCAGTTTTGTACGGTTATAATTGTTCATTCTTCAGTAAAGATTATTCGTCATCGTCCACCGACGTATTACGCCGCCCGCGTTTTGTTTTGGTAGCGTGTTGCTCTTCAACGATATCCTCCCACGGCATTTCCAACGTGCGCTTACGGTCGTAAAAACGCGAATAGGTCATGTTGTTACAAATACGGATGATATCGCCAGCCTTGTGTTCACGGGCCTTATCGAGGTACAACCGCATGATTTCTTCCTTGCGCTCGTCGGACGTGAAATTCATCGTCACAAAACCGTCCATCGGGTTCACCTTGCCTTTAGCCTCGGAAAGGTTGTAGCGCGTGATCACAAAGTCAGGGTCGTTTTGTAACTCCGGCGGTATGCCGTTAGCCTGCGTAGCGACGTGAACCACGGCGTTGAACTCCATGGCCATCATCTTGGCCTGCTGGGCCAGTTTCATCTGGCGGAAGCGTTCCTCGTTCATCGAATAGCTATGACCGTCGCCAAGTTCGGCCAATTCGAGGTAGTCCCAAAGGATCATGTCTACTTTACCGTAGGCGCGTTCAATGTCCTGCAGTTCTTGACGCATCTGGGTAACGGTCATGCCGCCAAAACTTTCCACGGCCACGACGATGATATCGGTCTTGCCGAGTTTGGCTACAACGCGCTGCGCCATCTTCAGTTTGTTATCCGATATGTTACCCACCTTCACGTCCTGATAGATACCGCCAAGCCACGCTGAGTCGTAGCGGGCCATGGCCTGTTCGCGCGTACCCTCCAACTGGAAGTGAACCACGCGATAGCCCTGCCGTGAGGCGGCGATACCCAAGTGAACCAGCGCCTGCGACTTACCTGCGCCGGAAATACCCATCCACAGCCATGCTTCGCCTGTTTCGGGGCCGCCGTTTGCACCACCCAGCCGGTAATCCAGTTCGTCGATACACGTCGGGATACGGAAGCGATAATTCCAGTCGTTAGAACGGCGTTCCAACTGACGACGGTTGAAGTCGCTGAACACGCGGTCGTACTTGGCGTTCTGGATAGTGAAGTGGGAGATTTCTTCAGCCGAAGTGATTAGGATATTATACGCCTTTTCCTTGTCGCCTAAGTTGTAGGCGTCGGCGATGCGGTCGTTGGCGTCCAAGAACTTCATTTGGCGGATGTACGCCTCCAGTGACGTTATGAGCGACGGTACATCTTCATCCGTCACGTCAACGTCGCGTATGTTCTCGATCAACTCCAAAACCCCTTCGTCGTCGAGGAACGCCTGCTGCAACTGACCAACCGTCGGGACGCGTCCGGTCTTCGAATGGCGTTCGGTCATCAGTTTCCAAACCTTCTTCTCGGCTTCGACTTGAAGGTACGAAAAGCGCAAATATTGTTTCAGTATATCAAACACCGAGCGCTTACGCATGGCCGCCGAAAGCAACTCGGTGATGAGGCTTGACGATAGTCTATCTTTCAACATATCCCCGTATTTTGAACACAAGTGGGTAGTTAGTACCTAATAATTTTTTACACGGTATTTTGAACTTACACGTCGCGCACCACGGACTGCGGTGGTGATACAGCGTAGTGTTAACGATACACCACGCGAACCCCTTATTCACGCCGTAGAAGGCTGCTTTAGCCTTTTCTTCGCGATCGATAAGCCTCACTAATAACGCTGGTAATTCGGTTTCGTTCTTGAGCGTAGAAACGTCAAAACGGCTTTTCAAACCTCCAGCCGTGAAGCGCGTGGCTGACGTGGGATATACCTTCTCCCACGACTTAATAGCGGCTTTACTCACCATCCACGTCAGGCGTGTCCGGCTCAGCGTCTTACGACTAACACGCGCCCGGTCGCCGTAACGACATTGTAATTGAAACAGGATGAAACGCCGTACGAAGTCCTCGCTGGCCGAGGGGTAGCGTTCTACAAAGTGGTTCCACGTATGGATGTCAGTATCGTTCACCCGGAACGTTTGACGCATGTCGCAGCCCATCTGGTACAACACGTCCACCAACAGCCTCACGGCGTATCGGTAGAGTGAAGGTTTACGGATAACCAAATCGTCAGCCATCGTTCTAACGTTTTTAACCAATCATCGACCGCCGTGTCCAGTATTCCAATACCGTCTTCGCCGACCGATTTAACATACGTATTTAACCGTGTCGATGAGTGCTCCGAAAAGTACGCATCGTCAATATCCATGAAGTCGATAATGGCCGAACGCTTTTTAGCAGCCGTAGCACCCAAAACACGTCCCTTGCGCTGGATGGTGTTGGCGTTCTCCAAGCCGCCATCGACGTTGAACAATATCTCAACCTCTGGCAGCGTGACACCTTTCTTGAAGATATTCGACGCCATCAATACGCCGCCGTCGGTACGCTCCAAGAACTCGGTCTTCACCGACTCGCGGGTTTCGTTATCGGTGTCACCGTGGATGAAGGTACACCCGGTGAGTTCTGCAATGTGGCGCCCATGATCGACGCTTTGGAACATCACCAATGTCTTGAAACCGTGTTGACGGCACATTTCGATGACCTTAACGACAATGGCGTCACGAATTTGGGAGTTGAATATCAACGCCTTTTGATACGCTGCGTAGGTAGCGGCCCTTACGGCGCGTGAGTCCTGCTCCAAGGCCAGCAGGAAGACCTTGTACTCGGTCAACACGCCGCGTTCACGCAGCGTTTCTTCCTTGATACGATAAACAACATCACCGCTCCAAGCCTTTAAGTGTAAGTTCTCAACGAACGCTTCGGCGCGATACGGCGTGGCCGAAAGGCTCAGCTGATGCGTGAGGTTCTTACAAGTTCGGTATATCCTCAACTTGGAGGATGATGCGTTATCGTGTACTTCGTCAACGATCAAAAACCGCAAGGTCTTCAGGAAATTCTTCAACTGGTTCTTCTTGCCGGTTTCCTTACACCGCTTGGACAACGTAGACTGGATGGTTTGTATCATCCCCACCGTGACGCGCTTTTCGGTGTCGATACGCCCGGCGCGTATTTCACCAATTTCGATGCCGCCATACGGCTCGAAATACCGCTTGAAGTCGTCGATGGCCTGTTGGAAGAGCGTTTTGCTATCCACCAAGAACAGGGCCTTGCGCGTAACACCTTCGGTTTGAAGGAAGATGCGTATACATTCACCAGCGATGAACGTCTTACCGCCGCGCGTAGGAACCACAATGATACCTATGCGCCGCCGGAAGAACGCCTCAACGGCCTTGCGCTGGTGGATGTACTTACCCTTCAGCCGTTCGTCTATCTTCACCGACCGCGGCAACTTGAAGTCGTAGTCCGTCAACCGATACTCACGCCCGGCGGACGTCAGTTTCTTCAACAACGTAGGTAGCATCCCGACCTTAAACGTGAACGCCCGGCGGTCGAACATCTGAATCTGGTCGGAATACGCAAAAGGGCTTGGGTTGTTGTACGTGAGCGACTTCGCCACAATACGCTTACCCAAGCTATCACTCCCCGAAAAGGAGTACTCAAAAAAGTTTACGCGAACTATTTCTATCCTGTATGCTGCCATATGCATAGCCTCGCCGCTGGGAGCGGTTCTGGTACTGAATCTTTAACTTTGACGATGTCAGATCGGCCGGAAGGGGTTTAACAACAACCCAAATACCGTGCTGAGGCGAATGGCGGATGTAACCTGCTCCGGCCATCAAATTGAAGTAGGCGTTCATCGTCGTCAACGAACCGTACTTGCGGTAATTTTCTGCACGTTCCTCCAAGATGTTGCGTATAGCCTTCTGAGTCACCAAACTGCCATACGTGCACTTGGACATATACTCACGTATCACGCTCCAAGCCGTGACGCTGGTCTTCGTTCTGCGGAATACCATATCAGCATAAGTTTTTACAACGTGCCACAGACGCCCGTATCAGTTCCTCTATTTCTTCGTCGGGATCAGCCGCCTTGGCGATCTTACGGTGTAACTCCAACCGCATCAACTCTTCCTGCGTCAGCCGTTCGCGGTAGAACTCACGCGTTTCGCCAAGCAAGTGAAGCAAGATCAGCACCACCACTGGCGAAACGAACAAACTCAGTACGCACCACCCGGTAGTAGAACGCCCCTTATTGGCGGCAGATTCAGCCACGAAGATAAACACAAACACCAACCACGCAACGACTATCGCCAACAGCAACAGCCCTGCAATATTTTCAATTCCGTTCATATCTGTAACATTTAGTATATTTCATACCCCGTGACATCCGTATTCTTACGAACGACGTATTTCAACGCCGATTGGCGCTTCAACCGCTGGTAAGCCCGGCGGCGCGCTTCGTTGTTATCCTTGGAGCCAACGACGCGAATCTCGATGATCTGTTCCAACTCGATGGTCACCATATGGACCTTATTGCTCTTTTTCATTTTCTTTGTCGATTTTGTAGGCGTAATACTGAACAAGGTATTCCAGAAACTCCAAGCGGCGGTTCTTCTCGGCGATAGCCCACCAAAACCCCGCTTCTCGGTTGGCATCACGAGGCCGGACGAATTCTGGGATAAAGCGGCGCAACGTCAATTCGCCGCCAATCAAAGCATTGGTGTGTAAATGTTTTTCCAACGCCTCGTTGAAGTTATGGTCATCGGTGTTGGCGCTACCGGTACGGGTGATTATGAATCGAAACAACGAACACATCCCGTTGTATGCGTTAGGGTCTCTTCGCCATTCATCACGCGCCAACACGCATGTCTTAAATCTCCATTCAGTTACAGTCATTTTATCAACAATTTTGTTTCACAATCGCGTTCTCACGCACACGCCACACATACACTTGCTGGTGGGGGACATAGCGAAGGAGGTTTACCCCCTTTCCCCCTACTGCCAATGTGGCGTCTTGCTGTATGGGTCGCGTGTCGTTGAAGTGGTTTACCCCTGTTCATCCCCAACACCGTTGCACGCTTTGGTAACAGCATAAACGTTGTAGGCCATTATGCGTCGTTACGCGCCGCACCGAGGTACGTGTATAGGTTCGTATAAGAAAACTCGCTGCCAATGAGATTTTCGGCCTTCAAACGCGAAAAGGCCCGGCGTTAAACCGGGCCTCCTCTTCGACGAACGTCTACTATCGTTTGGGGGGATATTTCTTGTTAGAAATGTACTTAAACCACCCAAACCAGTGATTCCAGAAGTGACGCGAATAATCAGGGTCATCCTGCGTATACTGGCACTCGGTTTCGAAGCAGATGTTCTTGTACGCCATATTATACGGAGGCAAGAAGATTTCGATCAACCAGCACGCCACGTACACGGCATAATACGACGCCACCCAAAGTAACCACCACCAAGGGTTGTAGTCGTAGATGAGCCACGTTGTGAGGAACAACGCAAAGGAAGTGATCATGATCTGAAGAACCTGATGCCAGTGACGACGCTCGTGGCGGTAGACGCGCTCCGGGACTTCACGCCCGTGCTTGTCCTCGCGAACGAAGATCATGAACCACAGGGTCATCATCCAGAACTTTCCGACGGGGATGTACTTGTTGAAGATAATCCACATACCTCACGTGTTTAGGCGCCAGCCGTGGTGTTGATGGTGCAGGCGTTGCCCTCAACCGTTCCGCTACCCTGAGCCGTACCCGTGAGGGTGATGGTCTGCAGGAGGTCGGTCTTCTTGGCGTACTCCTCCATGTTGGGCTTGCCCTGAACGTCGTCCCAGTTGACCGTGGTGGCGCCACCGCCCTGTCCGGCGTCGGCCAGTTTCAGATCGACGATCGTGAGCAGATCGTTGACCGTCTCCATCGTGGCGTAGGGAGTGATCGAGAGGCTCTCACGAATCTTGGCGATGAGGGCCTGAATTTTCTCTGCGTTAGTCATAATTTTGATGTTGTTAAATTGTGAATAAAAAGGTTTCTAATTCTTGGGGAATCCGGCTTTGACGTCGTTGTACGTAGCCACGGTCTGAGCCGAATCCCATACCGCAATAACAAGATTGTCGGTAAGTTGTATGACCTTCAACTGACGTGAGTCTTGTGAAGCAGTGGGAATACCCGGCGCGTTGGTTGTAAAGGTTACGGTCTTTTCACGCTGCTTACCAGTGTAGTTGAAGTCCGACGTCACCTCGACCGACGTTGTTCCGGGTAACTTGGCGGGGTCGAACGACACATAGAAATTGTCACCCGAACCGTCGCCCCAAGCAATTGTTGTTTTCTGAATAGCCATACAAGTTTAATTGTTCCCGGAGGGAGGTCACCCCCACCTCCGGGATTGCAGTGGATGGAAATTACGATACCGTGAACGTGGTATTGGTCGTAACCTGAAGCGTAACCGCGGAGCCGTCCTGAGGAACGTTCACCGAGGTCTTGTCGATGTTCAGGTAAGGATCACCAGCAGCCTGCTTGAGCGTGATGGTAGCAGTCTTCGAACCCTTGGTCGTGACGGTGATCTGCTGGGTACGCTCCGAAATGGTGGTATTCGCCGCGGCGGTCAGTGTCAACTCGAAGGCGTACTTCTTCGTGGCGCCGGGGTCGCCGGGGATAGCCGTACCCGACGTAGCGTTAGCGGCATTGGCTTTGTACGAGATAGCCGAAATATCAGCAGCGATGATCGCTCCTGTACCTTTCGCGAACGTCAGCGTGTCAGCGTTGGACATACCGTCCAGTACTACTGAACCGCCTGCTTTGGGGACCGAAGCCTCGGCACCGTCGTCCCACGAGACGAACTCAGCCGCAGCCTGAAGGATAGCGGCGAAAGCCTTGTTGGGCGTCACGCCGGGGGCAGTGATCGTGAAGTTGTCCGTCTGGTTGAGACGGTTGCCAAGGTTAGCTACCTTGGCGTTCAGGTTCAGAGTGGTGTCACCCGAACCGCTTCCGGGGCTACAAATCACGTAGCTTTTTGAAACATCAGCCATTTTTTTTTTTGATATGTGGATTATTCCACGTTAAACGAAGTGTTTGTGTGTACGTTATTTTGACCGAACCAGTTGTTGTCCTGCGTAAGCCAGACGACCAACTTTTCAACCTCCAAATAAGGCTTTTCGGCAGAGTGTGAATACAGCACTTCGCCGTTCAACACGACTCGCTGTATGGTAGGTTCGCCTGGTTGAGCAGGCCAAATTACTTTGCCATTGAAGATAACACGGTTGATCTTGGCGGACGTCAACAGTTGGCGACCGTTCAAAACCAAATCCGTTATTTTCTTACTGGCCATCGGCATCAGGTTTTACCTCGATGTACAAAATGTTGTCATTCTTCATGGGGGCTTCCTCAACCACCTCAACGCCGCGTACCGAATCCGAACGAACGCTCACGGCGTTAATCTCGCTTTGAAATTTTTGTTCGGTTTCGTCAAAAATTTGCTCCGAACGCGCCAACTTACCGTCAAACGTTTTGGAGGTCAGAAGTCCGTAGATATTGATCTCAGCCATGTTGCTATGAAATTACACCGTTAAAACGACCCGCAGCGAACGGACCTGCACTGCGGTAGCAGTTGTAATAGCCTTTACCCTCGACCAGCACCGATACCGGCATGGCCATCGGTACGTCGAAGCCGCCGGAGGTCACGTTGTTGATGGTCATATTGGCAGGAACACACAGCCACATGTACTCGTTGGCGCCAACGTCCACCGTAACGTCGCCTGCCGGCGAAGGCTTAATCGGCTGCTGATACATCGCCAGAACGTCTTCCGACTCGATACTGCTCTTCGGCGACGAACCGAAGTACATACGGTCGTAAGCACTGGCCGTGACGGTGGCTGTCTTGGTGATGCCCTTTACGACAGCCGTGATTTCATACTCCTGCGTAGCGCTGATACCGTCGGTGATACTCGTTAGCGCGGGATCGGTAGTGAGAACGGCTTCGCCTTTGCGCACTTCGAGTGAATCGGGCGTTACGGGCTGGTCGTTGAACTTAGCCTCCCAACTCAGCGTTACCTCGGTTTCAACGCCGTTTTCGAAGAGGTCGGGAACTACTTGGAACGTCAGGTCGGTGTACTGGGTGTAGACCACCGAAGCGAGTTCGTCAACGCTTTCCTGCGACGCGGCGTCGATGTTGGTGCGGGCCTGCTCCTGCTGAAGCGCGCTGAGCGTTTGAGCGATGTCGAATCGTACGGCTCCGGCGGCCTCACCGCCACCACCCTCAAACACCGGAATCATCACCGCCTGCACCTGCCAGTAGTTGGTATTCCAGAACAGCGTGACGAACGCCACATGAGAGGTATCGGTCGTCACCGTTATGGGGTTCAGCTGGGCATCGACGAACTTCTTGTATACGATGGTGGAATTGACTCCCACCTGAGACAAGTATGCCACGCGGGCTGAAGGCGGTTCGATAGGGTCCGTATCAGCGTCAGCGATACCGACGATAGACGTACTCATCGACGTCTCCAGTTCCTGAACGTAGTCCAGCAGCGCCAACTCGTAGTTTTGCTGGTTGGGGACCTGTACTTTGGTCCCTTCAGGCCGTTCTTCGAGGGTCGAAAGGATGAGTTTCCGGACGTCGTTATAAGAAAGTGGCATAGGACTATGAATATTCTTGTTCGTTATACTCGTCGCTGTATTCGCGAGTGTCAACAAGGTTATAATTGACGACAAGAGAAATACGTTCCAGAGTTTCTTCTTTGACCTTTGCGTCGTACTCTTCGAAGAGTTGGTCACAGGTTTTGTGAGCCGTTTCTTTGATAGTACGCTTGATCCACAGCCCGACGCACTGGTCGGTGTTCATGATTTCAGCCAGCAACAGCGTGTTGTTGATGGCGTTGCGGAAGTCGCCGTCGAATTCTAAACGGATGCGGCCGTCTTCTTCAGCCATAATGCTTACGGGGAACGGGTCAATGGCCTCGTAGTCCTTACGCTCGATGCGGAAGACCTTTTCGCTCACGTAAACTACCTGCCATACCGAACTACCTTCGAACGCCGCCTTAACGGCATTGAACGTTCCCTCGTAATCAGCAGTTTTAGGCGATTTGACGACGATATTGAACGGCTCTAATACAAACTCCTCACCCACGGCTGCAGGCGAAGCTATGGTCACTTGAACGCCTGCGCGGCGAAAGTCGGCGTTGTAGAATTTGGCGTTGATGGGCAGCGAGTACCGATTTCGGAGCGATTCCATCTGGAGGTCCTTCACCGCCACAGCGGCTACCTCAAACTGACAGAGGTCATCGTCAGCACCAACGATCTTGATTTCGACGTCCGAAACCTGCTGCCCGGCCTTGTTGATGAGGGCGAACGCCATGCATTCGGTCGGGCGGTTCTGAAGCGTGAGTAGCGACACCTGATCGAACAGCACGTTCAATGCGGCGTTCGGTACGGGAGTTGAACTCACGTAGCCGCCTAAACTCATGCGGGGGTCATTTTGAGGCGCGTCCGTAGACACCATCAACGAATTAGGCGCGCCAGTAAGATACAACATCATAGGTTCACAGTCAATACCGAGTTGGTTAAGAATTTCGACATTCCATCGGTGAGGTCCTTATACCCCGACTGCGGGAACGCCTTGAAGGCACTTGCGGCACGTCCGTCGATATCGCGGTAGCGCAGCGTGAGAGTTGTTTGACCGCTTTTCAGCGGTACGAAGATGTTGGTCTGAACGTCCGTAACCGGGAACCGAGCCGTGCTGCGGACTCCTTCCCATGTAGTAGCCCCGGCGGCGGTCAGTTGGTATTCGATATCAGCCACCGTGGGTACGATCACAAAATCGTCCCCCTCGCCCAGCGACAGGTCTCCGCTCCACGACGCCAGCGTCAACAGCGTGTTGGCGTTATCGACGATACGAACGCCCTTACCCGTAGCGCGGTTGAACAGCGTCCAACCGGCAAACGCCGACGAGGGGATACTACCGGAGTTACCCGATACCGGCCCCAGTACGTTGTTCTTACCCTCCAAGATACGGAACTGCAAAGCCGACGCCCGTATTTCGAAGCCCGTGACGGTGTAGCCGTTTTCAACCGCAATACGCAGCATATCGCCGTAACGGTCGATATTGAGGACGCTGACGATGTTGGTCGTAGCGGCGATAATTTCTTCCGTAGGGTCGGCGTTGAACGTGCACGAATTGCGCATATCGACGATCGACATTTCACCGCTTTCCCAGTTCAACTGCGCAATGATGAACTCGTACCCCTCCTGAATGTCAGGCGCGTTGTCCGACTGGACCATGCGAATCTGGAAAGAATCGTACTCGTAGATGAGTTCGTTGGCGTTCGATGGAACAAAGCCCGGTGTGAAAGCCCCGATAACGCCGTAGCGCATGTTGCTTTCAGCTGCGGCCGGAACGGCAATGACGGCCGACGTGTCGGAAACCACGTTGATGACCTCGTAGTTGAGGATGTTCTTGGTAGAGTCGATGAACTTGACGGCGTTCGGGAAGTTGTCGCCGCCGCGCAGCACTTTCGTAAACTCAGTACCAACGCCCGTGAGTGTGCCATCGGTAGTGACCGAAACCGTTCCGGCTTCGTAGTTGGTTACGGCGCGTGAAAGAATGACCCACGTCTTGGTGTCCGATTGGATAGCCTGAGCCGTTACGGCCTCGCGGCTGATGATACGATCAAAGTCCTTGTTCCATGCCGTGCCGGGGGCGATAGAAATTGTGTTTTCCTCGCCAGTGGCGGTGACTTCAAAAGCATTAGATTCGGAATTGCGAGCAATTCCGAAGTTTTTCACCAGCGACTGCAACGCGGCCTTATAGCCTTCGTCTACCATCAGGCGACGAAAGTTCTCCAGTTCGGCCACCTCCAAGAAGAGGTTCGGTGAGAGTTTCAATTTCGACATATCTATTCGACTTTAATGGCGTTGGTGTTGGTCTTCAGGTCCACAAGGCCCTTTTCACCGTTCGAGTTTATGATAATTGAATTTGGCGTCAATACCAGATACGGCACAAACTCCGACGGCGTCGATGAGGTGTTAACGGGCGTAGTACCGTACACGAATACAGGCTGGAATCCGTACGGAATGAGGTACTTATTCACGATTCGTTCCAACTGGGCCTGAGACATCGTGTTGTTGTTATTCTTCAGGAAGATGTAGAACAACCGCTGTGACTGGATGAAGCCGTTGGACCGGGCATCGACACGGCCCGTTTCCTTCAACGGGAGGATATTGCGGCCGTAGACGAGGGGGCGTATCTTGTAATCCCAGATGTAAAGCGTAGCCGTTGAGTCGCCGCCACCGAGCTGAATCTTCGGGAGAATGTACTCGACGGAGTAGTTGTTGTAGCACAACTGCGTTCCCAAGTGGGGTGCAATATTAAGGCCCGGCGCGTTTACGGTCACGGGCTGCGTGCTGTAAGCGTGGATAATACCGCGGACGTGATACCACGTGTTGGCTTGTACAGCGGAAAGCGGCAGTTCGTTGGCGAAGTAGTCCGTTACCTGCGTCGAATCCAAGCGGATGAAACCTGTAGACAGGGCGGTCTTGAAGATGTTGAAGCCTTCAACGCCAAAATTCAGCGTTCCCTTACCGTCGCTCTTCATCCAAAACGAGACTTCGTACGAAAGGTTGCAGTCGGCCGTGTACACGCGGTCGTCGACAGGCGTAGCGGTATCGCCGCGGCCCAAGCCACCTTCGCCTGTGATCTTCAGGCAGACCTTGTTCTTGTAGACGGGGGTCTTCTTTTCGCGGTCGTAACCGACGATATACTGGTCGGGTATATCTTCGATGGAAACATTACCCGTAGTCACGAAGTCATCCAACGACTCAAAGTCGGGTGACGTTTCACGTGTTTTGTTCAGCTGGTTAGAACCTCCAACGCCGCGGTACAGCGGTGACGCCTGTCCCAAGCACCAGCCCATCTTCGACGCCGGGAGATTATCAGTCAGCAACTCGTCGCTATCTTCGATACCGAACAGCCGTACAAACTCGCCGTTGTAGGGTCGGCCGTCGCCGCGGCGCGCAAACACCATAGCCGTACCGCGCTTGCGTATTTCGTCATAGTAGTGCGACGCAAGATACTGGAGTTCTTCCAGTGTGACGCTCTTTTCGTCGAAATACAACCCGATCTGGCGAACGTACTCGCGCAGCATATCGAAGTCGTTGTAGATGTTTTCGAACCGTTTGGCGAACGATACCATCATGGCGAAGAAACGCCCCACGGTCGAGAACAGCGAAACGTAGTCGCGGTCTTCGTCGTAGTTACGATCAGCGCCGCGTGTCACATACTGGGCCATCACGCCGCGGTAATACAACTTCTTGAACAGGTTGCGTTCGATACGCTTGGTCTGCTCTGAGCCAACGACGCCGGAAAAGATCGATTCGTCGATGGTAGGGGCAACGAACTGAATCGGTTCAACCGTACCTTTGAAGGTGATCGAATTGAAGGTGATAGGCGCGGAACCTCCTTGGCGGATGTACTGTACCTCGATCGACATCATACCGTCAGCCGTCACGGGTTCAGCAGCCTGAAGAGCGGCGTTGGTCAGTTCGGTCCATTCGCTCCAAAACAACCCGTCGGCCGACACGCGGAACAGCCGCGCTATATCCGCCGGAGCGCTCACGCCCGTGAGGTCCTCGGTGAAAGAAGCCAGTGAAACGCGCCCTGATATGTCGCACGTGATAGCCACCAGCAGCATGTCGCCCACCGCGGCCATGACGTTATTCAGTTGAGGGTCCTCAGCGCGGTCGTACATCAAATCGGAGCCGTCGCGGTGGTACTTACTCTCTTCACCGTCGCTGACCGTTAAAACGAGCCTGCCATCACTGGTAAGGGCAGCGTCGGCGGGCGGCTTATCCAAACTGATCATCAGGTCGCCTTGGACACCCGGCGTATTGTTGACGGTCTTAGGCTCTTGGAGAATCTCTGCCTCGTAGATTTCAGGCAAGTTGCCACTGGCCGCGGCGGTGATCGTCACTTCGTTCGACGGCGAAACAACGACCTTGCTGCGTATGGAGGTAGTGAGATTCATATCAGATAGACATTAACACGGTTGCTTGGTAGTTTGCGTCTTCGACGTTCGGGTAGAACACTTCGGAAAGCACTCCGCCGTTGTCGATTATCACGTTGCCGTCCAAGTCACGCATCACGAAACTGCGTACCCGCGGCAGCATATATTCGGGGACGTTGATGTCGTAGCCGGGGTTGAAGTGCGTATCGGGGACGTATCGCACGCCTTCGACGTTCTTGACGACGTACAGCATGTCTTCCCACTCCACCTTGTCACCCGGTTCCCAGAAACGGTAGTCGAACAGTTTGTTCATCTGGAGTTGAATCTGGGTACGGACGTCGTCGGTATTGTACGCCGGGTCGATATCAACGCGGAAGTCCACATTAACGAACAGCCAGTTGACGTTACGCAGGTTGATAGCGGGGTAACGCGCTCCGGCGATAGAAACACGCAGCAGGTCGGTGAGGCACAAATACTCCTCAGCGCGCGAATACATCTCGTCGAATTCTTCTTGTGTGAAGTCTTGACCGTTCACTGATACCACCGTCAGGTTGATGCGGCTTTCAGCGGCTGAACCCGTAGTTTGCGATTCGCCGTATCCGCCTTTGAGTACTCGCAAGACGCGAGGGTTGATCTTCATCAGCACCTGCTCCAACTGCGACAGCGTATTCATCGCCAACTGGTTCACGCTTTCCTTGATACGGATGCGGAACGTTTCGTCATCTTCCTGATCGCGGCCTCCGGTAGCTTGGTACTCGTTGGTGCAACTCTGGTGTCCGGGAGGCGTAGGGTTCACGCGGTTCAGCGACAGCGGCGGGATGTTGGTAACAGCCCCCGATTTCGTACACCGAACGGGGATATACGCCATCCGGGCGTTTACGACCACGCGGCCTGTGTTTTCATCAACACCGCCGATCGTAACGTCTTCCGTCGAAACGAACGTCAACCCGGTCGTTGAGGTGAACATCGTACCAGCCTGATAGAACGTACCGGGGTCGCCTATGACACGGACGTAAGTCGTTGCCGGAGCGGCTCCGAAGCGCGGTGCCACGCCGCGTAGCGCAGCCAAGGCGTCGAGGTATTCGCCTGCTGCTGTATCGGGGAATATGTGACCTTCGATCACCGCCTGATTGACCATGATCTTCTGGCCGATCTTGGAATCGGCGTAGGCCATGGCGTTCAAAACCGACTCGGCTGACACGTCAGAAACCTTGTCGGTCTTGTTCAGAAATATTTCGAGCCACATCTGCTTGAGTTCCTCGATTGGCGTTATCTGCGTTATCATAGCTTCACTTTTTTGGTCACTTTGTCATTGTACTTGGTCTTAATCTCCAGCGTACAAACCAGCGAATCCTGATCCTGTTCGATGGAAACCATATCAACAGCCTCGAATAAATCGTCTTGGAGGAACGTGTCCACCATCTGGCGGCGAACCGTGGGTAGCGACAACTGCGCGGCGGTGACTCCAGCCGTGAGGTTAGGATCGACGCCCAGCAACGGGTTGTCGGGTACGGTCCCGCGGTTGAGTCCCATGAGGATCATCACCTTTTGGTCGATGTTGTCCTTGTATTTAACGATTTTAAGGTCACCTATACGCCGGGCCGAAGTGACGGTCGTTGAGTCGCCAGATCGCCGAAAAACGGCCTTTGTTGCCACTTCCTCTTCAACCTCGATGGTGATCTTACGGGCGATGTCCTTGCCGTAGACCTGTTTACCGATTGGCGGTTCTAAGATAGTAGTCACGGCAGCGGGTGTGATGTTATTCACCATAGCCGTCACGGGCTTCAACTCGTCAATCTCCCACTGGTCCTCTTCGAGGTCGTTGTCCAGCATGAGTTGCTCCCACGAAACGCGGTCCATGCCGTTCGATTGGATGGCTATGGACAGGTCCTCCATAGTACGCTGAGCGCCAATCGACGACTCGACCTGAATAACGGGCTTGTAATTCCGGGCAGTCAGCGTGGTGCGCCGGAATTTGGGTAGCTTCGTAACCTTTTCAACCTGCATAACGAGGTTGTCGATCCACTCCATCAGCAGCCAATAGCCGCAGTTATCAAAGCGGTTGTCGTAGTTCTTGAACTGGGCTTGTAACTCACGGCAGTCAGCGAGCAATTTCTGGAGACGGCGCAGGCGGTCATGATCGACGCTTTCACTGAGGCCTGAAAAATACTGGTCGATGGACGTATAATCGTTGTCGAAGAAGTCTTGGTATCGCTCCAAGAAGTCCGTCAAACGATATTTCGTCACGTTGGAAAAGCGGATTATGTATTCAGGAATCAGCATGGCTAAAACATATTCATGATACCGCACGTGAGCAGATCACTGACCTGTCCCAGTACCCGCGTTACACTTCTACTCAACGATTGGTTCATGACCTGCCCCAAGAAGTCGTTGAGGGACTTGATGGTGGTATAAGCGGCCACGGCGCGTAACTCGATCGAGTAATTCCAGATCATGTTGCTGTTCTCGTCCATCGAGTAGTTATCCTGAACGACCTCAACGTAGTACGCCGTGTTGAAGGCGTGGTTGGTGAACACCAGCCGATAGGGCTTTCCGTTAGGGTCCAACTTCGTAGCCGCGGTCAGGATTTTCTGCATCATCTTAGTAAGGCCATACCCCGTTTTGGCGATCATCGTACGGTTATCGCCTACTCCGGCGGCTCCTGTAAACATGCCGATGTTGAAGAACGGGATGGAGGCTCCTTCTTCAGCCTGATCCTTGAACTGCTGCTGGCCGAACGAGACGCGCAACTTGCGGCCGAACGTACCGCGCAGTGAAATATCGACGGGGTTGAACGACGGGTTAATCATCGACACCACCACGTTGTTGGTCTTGGTGATAGTAGTAAGCGATGTCCGGCTTTCAGTGATGTTACTGGGCATGACAGGCAGGTTCATGAAAGCCGCGGTTTCACCGCTCGACCTTATCAACTCCAACGTACACATGTAGTACTCGTAGTCGTCCGGCGCAACAGCGTGTACCAACCCGCGGCCCATCGTAACAAGCGCGTCGCTCGCTGCGCTGGCAAAGTCGCCTTTGGCTTTATTGAGAACTGTTCCTGCTATGGTCGGCATCGTCTTAAATTTACATCAATTATACTTGTTACACGGGTATGGCCGACAACGCAGCGTCGGCTGCGGCCAGAGTTTGAGCCGCGGCGGTTACAGGGGTCGGGAGCGGTAGCATGAAACCACCAACGATACGTATAACTTGCTGGATGGCAGCATTACCGGTAGCCACCTGCGCTTTGGCGGTAGCTGCGCCGGACTTGGCTGACGCTATGACGCCCGCGGACGCTACACCCGCCATCGGGTCAGCGCATACGGCTTGAACGCCTAACGAAGTGGACGCCTCAATGGCGTTGGTGCCGGATGTTTCAGCAGCTTCCAACCACGTTTCGGCTTCATCGATCTTTTGCTGGATAGAATCGCCAACCGACTGCTCCATGTCGTCAACGTAGCTGTCAGCCTCTTCTTTGGGCAGCGTGGCGAGGTAGTCCTTACACGTAGCGCGGATAACCATTTTGGGGTCTATTCCTAACTTTCCCATGGCGTTAATGTGATAATTTCTTGTCCTCCATCTTTGGCATTTCGCTGGCCATCCAACTCGAAAGGTTCGAACCGGACGAGGCTATCAGGAGGTCTTTTTGGAGAGCCTGAACCAGCGATTCGATTTGCGCGATATTCACCACGCCGCGGTTTGCGCCGCCGTTGAACGAAGCCTTTTCACCCTTCACGATAAACGTCGACTTGCCGCCCTTGGTGGTATACTGCAATTCGTCGTCTTGAAGAACTACTTCAATGCCGGCCTCCGTATCAACGCCATTCACTATGTGTGCCGTTACGCGGGTTGCGGAAGTGATCTCGACGTGCTTATCACCCGATACGCTTATATCGGCGTCGGAAATGATGTTCACTTTGGAATCGACGTTAGCCGACTGAACTCGGATATTAATTTCAGCAGGGGTGTCCTCCGTACCGCCGACGTAGATGTCGATGATACCCTGAGAGGCGTCGGTCTTCACCTCGGCAACCACTCCGTTTGATTCCTTGCGCATAGTACGCTGACCCGGTTGTTGCTGGTTGAACTTGCGTAAGTCCAAAGAGTTTACAACGACAGGCCACTGATTGTATTCATCCAGTACCCAGACCACGGGGGTCCCGAACTCGTCGATCGACACCGGAAACTCCACCGTTTCGAGAACCGACGGGGGAATAGGCACGTTGTTGTAAATAGACCTACCTGCGCCGCCCTGAATAGACACGGTGTTGGTCCTCATGCAGTTCTGGATGTAGAGTTCGCGGTTCTCACCGCCCTCAGGGATAACGATATAACCTATACCGCCGCACCCCATATGAAGGTGATTCATCTGTACGCCAAATGGCGCCGGGGTGCGTTTGTAATCTTTTGTTTCCATAGGCTATTTTCCGGGCAAAAAGCCGACTTTTTTACATAGGATGTTCAAAACGTGTTGATTGATATGGATGTCGGCAATACACTCATTGAAGGTAGTTTTCCCGTCAATGAGGCCGTCCCACTTTTCAGGGTACGCAGCCCCGCTTTTTGTTTTTCCGAAGTCAACCAAGCCGAAATATCCGCTCAACGCGCTGTAGCCATCAGCCTTATTGACATGAGTCAAATCTTGACCTGTACCGTCTATCAGGCTTGTCTTCATGCCGCGCGATACCTGTAACGTGGTCGAGCGGAAAACGCGGTTTCCGACGCTTTGGAAAGTATTCGTTACAGCGTCAACGTAGTACATTTCTTGCGTAGGAACGAAATACATCCACGTACCGCGCTTGATTTGCCGGTTGCCGTACAGGGTGATGGTCCCCTGACGGGTGAATGGCAAATAGATCGTCGTTTCGATCAGGTACTTCAAATCGAGCATCATCTGAAGATACGACTTCGCGAAGTTATCACGCGCCTGTTTGCTGATTTCTTCGCTGGCGTTATCAACATCAGCCTTGCCATCGTTGACGGTGTTGTAGTAGTTGCTTTGAACGTGACAAGCGCGAGCGCCGAATAACGCCGCCATCTCCGGGAAGAATACCGCCGGAATGTAGTACACCGTACCGTCGTTACCGCCAAACGAAACACGCGGCCGGAGGTAGTACCACGAGTAAGCGTTGGAAACGCTTTGAGTGAAGTTCGTTTCAACGACCTGCTCCTTCTGAACCACGTGATACAAGCCACTACCGCTCATTGCGTAGTTGTAAGCCCTCAACACGCTGGCGTGATCAAAAGGCGGGCGGCGGGCGATGAAGTAATATTGGTCGCCCCAAGTTTCTCCCATAAACTCAACGAACGGCTCTTGACACACCTTGTTGAACCAGTTGAGAAGCGAGCCTGTTTGGTTGGTAATAGTGCCATCAAATACCTGCCGATGAGCCACGTTTTCGTCAATGATAAGTTTGACGATCTGCCATATACCGGGCGCCAAACGCTGCTTCACTTGAAGGTTTTCGAGTTTAACCTCGGGAATGATAGGCTCGGTGTCTTTGGAATCGAACGGCACTTCTACTTGATTGTAGCGCGTGAAGTCCATCATCCACTGGTAGTCGGGCACGGGCTTTGACCCCACGTCGGTAGTGAATCGGCGACGGTCGTAGGGGTTGATGTAAGGGGCAAATTCCTTCTTTGAAATGGAGAAATAGCACTTACTCATCATTTGAGCCGGGTTGAGCCAATCGCCGTTGGCTGCACAATCCAGATGGAGGTGAGGCCCGGTGGATCGTCCGGTATTGCCTGATCTACCTAACAGCGTACCGGGATCGAGCCATTCACCTTCGCTGATATTGGCGATTTCGCTCAAATGCATAAAGCGTACTGTGGCGTATGCATAGCACGCCACCGCGTACTCGGCCCACTTCTTACGTGATATGGCGTTATTCGCCAAGTTGGCGGTTTCAAACTGACCGAACGGCCCGACGTTTCCAAACCACCATGCTGGAATGATTATCGAAACGTAGTTTCCCGAGGGTTTATTCGGCGTTCGGCTTACACGAACACACTTACAATACCCCGGAGCGTAGATAGCCGTACCAACGGGCATTGAAATATCCAACCCTTGGTGGAATTCCTTCTTGTTCTTGCCGTCCATGGACAGCGTTCGGTTGCCGACTATGGAGGTTATGAGAAGAGGCGCTGCGGCTGATTGACCGTACACACACCACTCAGGGTCCCACGTTTTGAAGGCCCAGTATTCGTTTTCCTTTTGGTCCAGTTTACGTACAAGTCCGGTTCCGATACTCATTTCACGTTCTTTTTAGGGTCTTCAGGCGTTGCCGGTTCAATATCGGCCATCGTAGTACGGTCATCACCCCATGGAGTGAACAAGTAGTCTGGGGCGATGGCGATATTCGAAAGCCAGTTTATAACCTCTTTGAGCACAAATTCCAAGGTGTACATATTGCCCATGAAAGGCAATATAACGCCGTTGACGTTTCGTCCTAAAAGGCGGTTGACGGCATTCTTACAGTTCAACTGTACGCCTAATCCGTCGCCAGCGTTGGTAGTCGAAATACCTGAAGCGTTGGCGAAGAGTTCGCGTGCGCCTAAGTCCATAGCCACCGGGAAGAAGAACGATCCGTCGTCGATCAGTAGCTTCATCAGGTCCCGCCCGCGGACGCTGACGTTGGAAACTGCACCTTGTGAATCGGTGGAAATAGACACCGAATCCACCAAACCGATCATGTCCCAGACGTCGCCCCGTAACTGAGGTTCGCCTGTACGGTTGGTAAGGTCGGAGTTGATTTCCTCCACCGTCTTTTCAAACCGGAGGAATATCAAATCGTTTGGCGATATGAGCCAGTTGAAATAGTCGTTTTCGTTCCGCGATACGTCATCAGCGAAAGTCGTTTTATAGTACGGCTTTTCCTCGATCGAGGCTGAGATGATAGTATTTTCATACGCGCCTGATTCACCGCGAATAGTTTCCTCAATAGCAATATGCGGCAGACTCAACGTGAAGTTACCGCCATTTTTGGCGACGTTTACTGTCATGGAGCCAACATAACGGGATATGTCACGCAACGATGAAGCCTTCGTATCATCCGACCGTTCACTGTTCAGGAACTCTAAGGCTCGAAACCACCCACACACGCGAATGTTAGGGGCCATTTTGCGATATTCCTTCGTTACGACGTTACCTTCGCTCCGGAAACCGTTTGAGTCCGTTATTTCTAACAATTGCTCGTCAGCCCATTTTACGTAGTCGGTGATCTTGGCTTTGACGTTACTGACGTATAGAACGTCTTCTTGGCGAATGTTGGTGTAGTACACCCGTATCTTAGCGAACCGCGGCAATGCCATTTCGGGGTCCAACTTATCGGCCGTTAAAGTGTCCAAGACTCCGGTCAGGCCGTGCTCGAACATGTAGGTGTACTTATCGACTAACGACATCGCTGCCAAGATATTGTCGCGGTTGTCGTCAAACAACTTCTCTGGCGTTATCTCGTCAATGTGGTAGAAGGCTATGAAATCCTTCATGGTCACCACGCTCTTCTGGTCGTGGATTATATCGACATATCCCTTAACTTCTATCATCACGAACCGGGGTGAACCTCGTTTTCTTCTATATTGTAATTTGCCAGCGTGCTACCTAACTGCGTAGCGAACTCCTCCGTAGCGGTCAGCAGTTTACCAACTGCCGTACGAAATCCGGAGTAGTCGCTCATGTTTTGAAGCATGCTATAATGCGACTCAGTGGCCCCTTGCTTCATAGCCTGACTGGACCGCGAATATTGACGCGCCGTTTCGCCTGTAGCCAAACCGGGCAACGTTTGAGCCAGTTCGTCGTAGGTTAAATTCGGTAAAACGCCGCGGATGATATTCATAAACGCAGGTGAAGCGAACAGAGCGCTCATGTCGCCACGCTGGTCTTTGGGGATATTGGCCATATCAGCGATACGCTGAATCACCATCGAGTTTATTTGGGTCTCGTTGAGGCCAAAACTCTGCGGATTGCTCAGTACGTACTGCAGTTGGAAATTGTTCATTTTATCCAGTCCGAACCCTGCGCCGTATTCACGTAAGGCGTCGAACGAGATAGCCTGCATATTCTCGCTTTGTGGGTTCCCCAGCGCGGAGTCTAATTTGGCGATGACGTCACCCAAACGGCTATCCTGAATGAACCGCGGGTCCATGGCTGCGGAGTAAGCGGCCTGAGTGGCGTTGGCTACTTCATAGTTCGGTCGATTGTATGCCGAGTAGTACCGCCCCATCAGCTGTTGCTGGATGTCGTACCGTTCCTGCATCCGGATGTATCCTAACTCGCCGCCGATGCCGGTATTCACGCCTTCATCGTTGAGGCGTTCGAGTTCGTACGCCAAACGCGAAATTGCCGTGTTAGCCTCCAAGCCATAGCGGTCATAGCGCGATGCCTGCGCAACGCTGCCTTCACGCAGATTGAACTGGCTTTCGTTGGCGTAGCTGTAGAACGTCCGGTTCTCCCAGTTAGCCAACACACCAGACGTAGTCATGAGGGCAAGCGCGCGTTGCATAAACTCGGCGTCCTCCAGCCCCAGTTGTTTACGGGTGATTTCTTCGCCGTAGGCTCCTTGGGTACGGGCGTTGATGACGGTAGCGGTAGCGTTACGGAGTGCGGCGTTACCGGTATTACCACCCCAAATTCCCCGTATCGCGGCCATGTCGCCCATGGACTCAATACGGTTGGTGGTGGCTATGACGGTTTGACCCACAGCGGCGATGATCGCTCCGGCGATGATACCTGCGATAGGAATGCCAAGCGCGGCGGCTCCTAAACCAGCGGCCCCCATACCCATGCCAGTGATGTTACCGCTGGCGGCTGAGGTTATCATGCCTGCGCCGGAAGTAGCCAAGCGGGCGTTGGTGATGTTCTCGAAGATATCGCCGTTGCCGGCTGCGCTTTGACGTTGATCGAATTCCTGCAACCTTCGACGAGCGGCAACGTAGTCGTCTTGCGACACGGCCCGCTCCATTTCGTCGGTGAGTTCCTTGCGCTGCAAACGCAAGCGGCCCATGTAGGAATCGTCGCTGCCTGATGACTTCTCACGCGATTCGGTCCGTAACGCCTCCGCAACGGCCTTCAGGGCGTCCGTCATTTCGCGTTCTACCGCGGCACGCTCACTTTCCTCTTCAGAGGCTAAACGCTCGTCAATCGGCGCAAATTGCTCTTCAATGGCCCGGAACCGGGGGTTGTACCACGAATCGAGGTCCTGAGCGATGGTCTTGCCTGACGGAAGCGGCTTACCTTCGGGGTTGAACAGTGTACCGTTAGGGGCGAATGAATATTGGTTAACACGCGCTTCACGCTCAGCGTCCAAGCGGTTAACCTCTTCCATGTAACGGCTCGAATTCTCCTCACGAGCCAAGTCAAAGCGGTTGCGTATTTCTGCCTGACGCTGGGTGACGATACTCCGACCGACATCGTCCAAATAACCTTTGAATCCACTCTGGCCGAACGCCGGTCCGCCGCCTTGGGACAACGCGCTGCGAAGTTCGCTTACCAAGTCCGACACCGACGCGCTCAACCGCGTATCGCCGCCACTCGCGGGCGGTTCGGGAGGCGTCGGGGGAGTGCTGGTGCCGCCGGAGCCGTTTCCGTTGATGTTAACTGTTATGTCCCTTTCGGCCATTGTTATTTGCGTTAAAAGTCATCCAAGTCGATATTCTCGTAGTCTTCGTCGATCTCCTCTTGACTCAGTTTAACAACCCGTGAATCGTAGTCGTCGCCCATCATTTCACGCTCCGACTGCTCTTGCGCGATACGCTTCAGCAACACCTCTTCACGGTACTCGCGTAACTGGTCAAAGAAACTCATCGCCCGGTGACGCGGCGACCCGTAGGCTACACGGTATTTCCTCCGCCACCAAAGGTCGATCGGGAACTGACTCAGCCAGCGTTCGACGCCACGGTCAGTGACGTCATTCAGCGTCGGCTCCGCCCTTTGCGTTGAGAGACGGCTGGGCATTTCCTGCCTCATACAGTTTCGACATCATCGAGTTATACCACGGGGCGATTTGCTGCTTGTACCAAGCCGTGAGTTCCGACGCCAGCCCCGAATCGACGCTCATCAGGGACTGCCCTTCAGGGAGGTTCAGCATGTTGCGTACGGCTTTGAGTTTGATCTCGATGAAGGCCATGGCGTCGATCACGTCAACGGCGTAGATCATACTCTTCACGCCGCTGGCCAGCATAACGCCGTAGCGTCCGCCAGAGTATGCGGTTTTGAGGTTCTCGATGTCGATCATCTCACCGACGTTAGGGAACTTGACGTTGAGTTTCGCACCACGGAACTCGACTGCTTTCACCTCGGAAAGTTGTTGTTTGTAATCTTCCATTTTAGACTATTTTGTTTAACAATAAAGAGAGCACCACGGGCTTTCCGTAGCACTCTCTTTATACTTGGTGTTGGTAGATAACGCGGCGTTACTCGCTGATACCGTCAAAGAGGATCGGGCTGGTGTACTCAAACTCGGTATCGCGTCCCGAGATCTGCCCCTCTTGAATGTCAAAGCCCTCACGGGTAACGAACGCCCCTTTCACCAGCGCGAACGTTTCGTAGGCGGCCTTAACCATTCCGGTTTCAGGGTCGATTTCGCCGTCTTTGACCTTACGCTGAACAGCGAACTCCAAGCCCTCTTCCTGAAGCAGGATGGCGTTGGCCCAGTCTTCGACGCTGGTAGTCTGGCGGAAGGTTCCCTTCTTGGACACGTTGGCCAGACGGTTGAAATTGATGGAGTACGAACTGCAACTCAGCGATCCGCTCCATTCCACCGCCGGAACCTCACTGGGCGTGAGGCTACCGAGGCCGACGACCCGCCCGCGGCGGATGTTCTCCGTGATGCGGACGTTCTTCATCTTACCGACGGCAACGCTGTTGATGCGGATAATCGCCAGCGGTGCAGTCATTACTTTCTTATTCGACATATAGCGCTCCTTTCTTTAATTACGAGTTGAAAACATAGTCGAGCATGTTCCCGACGAAGAACGTCTTGTTGACCGGAACGTTCGGGACGAAGTCGTACGTTACCTTGTAGTCGCCGTTGCGGGCCGAAACCTTCACGTTCTTCCACGAGATAATCAGGTTGTCATCACCTACCTTGGCCACGAGCGACGTGAGTTTGGTTTCGGTGAAGTCCTTCACGGTGTTGGGCGAAGCCTGAGCCGCCGTGTTACCCGTGAAGCGCGTTTGGCCTTCGAGGATCAGTTCCTTGTTCAGCTGAGCCTTGATCAGAGCGATCGACAATTCGAAGGTCTGGCCGTCCTCGGAGATGGTCTGCTTGTTGTTCTGAAGCGACGTGATACCCTGATTGACGCGGTAGTAACCCGAAACCTCGCGGACGTGCATAATACCAGCCTGAAGGGCCTTCACGCGCTCGCTGAACGTAAGGTCGTAGGCGTAGGCGTCGTATCCCACGCGCTTGAACGTAACGGGAGTCTGGGCAGCCAAACCAGCGTTCAGGCCCATGATAGCCGCAGCGAGGTAGATCGACGGCAGGTTCTTGGTGCCGTTGCCGTCCTTACGCGGTACGGTAGGCGAACCGTGGGTGACGATGACCTTCTCGTCGTTGTAGTGTACAGCCAGCGCCTGCGAAGTCTGGGTAATGGTGTTGGTCGTCAGCAGATCAGCCTTTCCTTCGCCGCCGGGTACAAACATAAACTCGTCAAACTTGGCGTCGTTCTTCAGGAAGGTGAACAGTTTGCCGTTGGACGAAGCCTTGGCGCCGTTGACTACACCGTAGTCCGTACACAGGAAGAACGTAACCTCCAACTCGCGGATAGCCTCCAGCACGTCGGGGTAGTATTCGTTCTCGCCCTTCGAACCCTGATACGACGTGGTGCCACCAGCGAACAGCGTCGGAGCGGTTACTTTCAGCGCGGTCGTGCCTACATAGCCTGCGCCCTTCGACGGGCGGAAGTTGGCCATGGCCATCGACGACGTCAGCAACCAGTTGTAAAGTTCGTCGTACGTTCCAATCTCACCCGACTGGGCAACCATCTCACCGTAAGCGTCGGCCAGCGAATAGGTGCCGTAAGGTTCACCCGCGGCGTCCGTACCGCGGTAGTTACCCCGGTAGATGGTGACGATGAATTTCGACGTGTCATCAACGCCTGCCTTAATCGCGAGGGCGTAGCCCACCTTGAGGTTCTCCAGCGTGCCGTTCGACAGTTCGCTCATATCGCCTTCAGCTACACCGTTACCAACCGCGCCTTCGTTCAAACACGTCAGGACGATAGAATTGGTGTCAGCGCCGATACTCAACGTTGCAGGCGTGGTCTTGGCTGCACGGGTATAGTACAGACGCGGCGTACCCAGCGCACCGTCGATCGGCGTGAATAGCTTTTGAGCGATGTCGGTGATCATACCGCCACCCATAAAGTCCGAGAAGTCCTCGAAATTCTCGAAACTGTAAATGGCCTTGCGCCCGGAAGCGTCAACGCCGGCAATACCTGCGCCGCCAGCGAATTCGTACGTTGCATCGTCCACCGTCTCCTGAGAGAGACCCGTGTCGATAATCATCACGCGGCCAAACGAAGCCACGTTGACTACCGAAGTAGGCTGGTAGACAGTGATCGCGTACGAACCCGGCTCAACGTAGGTTTTGCCATTCATCGTTACCACAGTACTCATAATGTTGTATGTTTAGAAAAGTTTGGTATTTATTCGGTTTTATCGCCGCCGGGGATTATCACTTCACCGCCAAACGGGTCGCAAATGTTATAATTGTAGCTGATGGCCTTTACGACTTGGGCACGCAATCTTGTTGGAACCGTAACCTCGTATTTGAACGCCAGCGTGAGGGCTTTGTGGAATACGGTTGGCGGGATGATGTCCTGCTGGAGGATGATATCGCCGCCCGATACCCGCGGGATGCGTAACCCTACCAAGTCGAGGTTTGGTGCGTACATCAGCAGCATGGATTTCAACACGTTGTAGGCAATCATGGCCTCGGATGAATTATCCGACGTGATGAGAATCTGGTACTGCGCATCCATCCACTGCGTGTACATGAATTGCTCGGCGTCAGCGTCCCACTCCTGCCCCTCACCCAGCGGGGCATTAGAGGCTTGTTCACCGGGCAAAATGATATGAACGGCGAGGGCTGTAGTTACCTGAGCGTTGTATCCCAAATGGACCTCCAAATTCGCCGGGTTAGAGAATATCTTGACCGCTTGCTTGAAGTAGTTATAAGCGTTCATGTGGATAGGCTGGTCGTCTTCGTTGGCGCCAAGCAGCTGATACATGATGGTGTTCTTGACGTCAGCGGGTAGCGTCATGGCGATATCGTCGCGTATCATCTTCACGATGGCGTTCAGCACGCGGGCGATTATCACTTCAGGCAAGATAATGGCGTCTACTTTCATAAGTTTTCCAAGAAATTAACCGATTCGTTATGTACTATGGTTTCAACGTCCGTCTGGTCGAGGGCCTTGTCGGCAAACCGTCTTGCGGCCAAACCGGGGAATATCCAACTCAGCGGATCGCTGTTCTTTGACGCCCGGCGGAACGAAACGTACATGTTCTGGGTGGTACGCGCGTACACGCCAGTCATCTTGGTGATGCCCTCGTAGATGGAGTGCTTACGCAGGTAAGCCCCGTATGCCGGCGAGCGGTCAGTAGCTGCCACGGCGCGGCGCGTAGTCGGTATGTTGTACGGCGAAGGAATCTGCGAAGCGTGTAACCGCTGCCCGGTAACGAACGTGCGCACCACGTTGTAAACCTCTTGAGGCATTTCGTCGGAGAATCCCGCCTGACCAACCGTGCCGGGTGTACCATGTCGGAACGGAACAGTCAGATACCAATCGCCGCCGGGCTTCAGTACCGTACCGTCTTTGCGTAGTACGGGAACGGTGTGGCGGACACGCGATGACCGCTGGAAATACTCCTTCTGGTCGAAAGGGGTTGCCCCGGCCTCCAGCATCACTGGTAGTTCCCCCGTGAGGACGATCGACTTGGCAAAGCGGCCACGGTCGATGATGTTGAGATTTTGGAGGTATTCGGGGCGTGTTGAATTGAGTCCCTGCTTGGCTTGGGCCTGCCAATTCGCATAGACGGCTGCCGTGACGGCCTGAACACACAACTCAGTCAGGTCGTCGATCTGGGCTTGGGTGAGTCCAAACTGGGCTCCTAAACCCGTGACGTCTATGTTGATGGGCCGTGCCATTACTTCACGGTGTTATCGTAGGGGACGTCGCCGTAGCGCATGGGCGGGAATACATACTCCGCCTTGCGGCCAACGACCTTCACTGGCATAGCGGTCAACGCTCCACGATCCACGGCGCAGGGCTTACCTTCGCGCACTTGCATGAGTTCGCGGTCAACGTCGATTATGTGATAGACGGGGTAGTGCTTGTAGCGAATAGAAACGGTCAAATTGCCGGCTTTAGCGTTAGGGTCGTTACTTTCTACCATGCCGATCAAATCCTTGCTGAAAACGACCCTGTTCTTGTCCACGCGGAACTCTGCCGTAGTAAGCGGCCGCAGCGGTTCGCCGTCGGCTACATGAAGGAAGATGTCGGTCACTTCCAAGGGTTCGTACACTGGGTAAGCGAACAGTTCGTTGCGGTAGATAGTCGGTCGGAGTATCTCAGAGAAATACCCCTCCAAGTCCAGCAGCACGACGCGATCCATGAACCCCATGCGGTCAACGGCACGGGCCGTGATGGCGGCGGTGCCGATGTTGAGTTCGCTCCACTCTTCGTACTTGCGGCGGTTGCCCATGGTCTGGGCTATGAGGCGCGTTTCACGGCGATTGACGAAGAACCATCCTCGGCCGTAGCAGTTTTGACACGTCGACGAGGCTTGACCGCTGGTCTTGTCCACGCACGGGCAACGCATGGCGCGGTCGATGTAGGCGTCGTACCCCTGATCGTAGATAAGGCGTTCAAAACGGCCGACGTCCCAGCCCACGGCCGGACGCCCCGGTTGCGCGGGGGTCAGGCTCACGGGTGGGGTGTCAACGAGCGACGCGCTCAGTATGGATTGCTTTTTGGCCATTACAGTACATCAAACGCGATACCGCGGTATTGGTTCTTCAGATTCGGCAGTTGTTGATTCAGTTCGTCCAGATATAACTTGATGCGGCCGCCGAATAGGCCGCCTTGGGCCGAACGTGTCAACGGCGTGTTTTGTGACACACCATCGAGTGAGATACTCACCGACGACATGCCCACGCCGTAAAGTACATCGCCTATTACTGCCAGCACGTTCAACGCTGCTGCCTTGGCAATAAAGTTCAACAGGTCGGCGGGTATTTCGTCCCACCCGGTGACGTATTTCAACCGCCAGTAGTTAGGGATGTACTTTTGACCAAACCACCCCAAGTTAGGGGCAATACCGTTGTACACGTACGAGTTCTGCGTCATGATGGCGCCCTTTCCGGAACCCGAATTGGGGATCAATGAGATATTACGGTACACGGCTACAGAAGCGATCTTCTTGATGGAAAGCCACTCTGAGGGGTAGCGGGTCTGCATTACAGAGTTGATGAAACCGCACAACGAATGAATACAGACCACGGGGTACATCGCGCGGATGAAGCCCCAGTTGTTCCACTCTTCGCGAATATAGTCGCGGCTCTCTTCGATGACCTGCTTTTTGAGTTTCACCGACAACAGGTGTTCTACCTGCGCCTGCGCTACCTTGATCTGGGTCTTGATCGAAGACTCCGAAACGCGCTGGCCATCGGGGGCACACATCGGAATGCCGAAAAGGTAGTTTTCAGCCAATTCCGAAGGGCTTAACACGAGGCCTTCGTTCTTGTTATAGAGGATGTCTAATTGAAGAGTCATTTTGGTCTGTTTTGCGAGTCGTAACGGTGAGACGAGGAAACTACTCCTCAGAGGTGACAGCGGCCTTGTATTTCTTCACCAGATAGGCTGCCATCAATTTGGGGTTCTTCTTGAACTTCTTGAACTCGTCCTCAGGATAACCTGCTTCGGCGGCGGTCTCGAGCATCTCGTCGAGCGACATGGCGCGAATCTGGTCAATGACGACCTTGTCCTGATCCTCGGCCGTGGCTTCGGCGGCGGCCTTCTTTCCTGCAACGGCCTGCCATTCGGGCAGCGTCAGCAGATGTTTGGCGCAGGCTTCAGATACGTTGATCTCGCCGTTGCGGTCGATTTGAATAGTGCCGTCAACGGGGACAGCGAGGCGCGAACCGTACAGGGACGCATTGGTGGTTTTCAGTTTCATTGTAAACGATTTAATGAGAAAGCGGAGATGGGGCTACCCCCACCCCCGCTTCTCGGTTGAACGATTGTTTCGTTAGTTGGAGGCGCGTCCGATGTTGATCAGGCGGACCAACTTCTTCGGCGCGTACAGGAACGGCGTACCGTACAGCAGCACCATGAAGCGGTACGCAGGCGACAGAATCGCGAGGTCCATCTTCATCAGCGGAGCCAGCTGAGCGAACTCGATCACTTCGTTGTCGAACTGAACCAGGAAGGCCTGATCGCAGTCGGGCAGGAAGTAGTTGTTGTCGCGGCACAGATCGCCGGCAGCCCCTGCGTAACCCAGTTTCAGCTGAGCCACTGAGATGTCGAAGATCGGGTACAGTTTGCTGTTCTTGTCGCCACCCTTCTTCGAACGGTATACGCGATAACCCGTAGCCGGGTGAGCGTTGTCCACGATCGAGAACTTGAGGTCAACGACCGACCCTGCAGTCACGGCCACCGGAGTCTCGTTCACCACCAGCGACGACTCGCCATGGCGGTTGATGGCTGCGATAGCGTAGATGTAGTTGCCAGCGTCCTCCGAGTTGAACTTCGAGGTCGTCACGTCAGCAACAACCGTAGCCGGAGCAGCGGTGTCCCATACGGGAGCGGCGGGCGACTTGGGATGCGTCGACTGAGCACCAGCAACCTTGAACGGAGCCTTCTTGAAGAAGACGTCGTAGTTGAGGCCGATGCGGCCGAACTGCGAGTCGAACGCCTGAACGCGCTGACCCATGATACCGGCGCTGGTCTGGGCGGTGTTGGGCTGGATGAACTTGTTGCCGTAGAACGTCTTGACGAAGTCCGACAGAACGGCGGGGGGAGCATACAGTTCGGTTCCGAGACCGTAGTTCTCGACGATCGAGTTGGCAGCCGTCTCGATGGGGTCCTCGGTCAGGCCACGACCGCGAAGGTCGATCACGTTCTCAGAGTTGAGATAAGCGTCCAGACCGCTCCATGCGTCCGACTGCAGCTGCTGAGCCAGCAGACCGTTGAACTCCTGCGGGATGATGTCCGAGTTGCCGTAGTACAGCGACTTGTTCAGCTTGCGGAGAATCCACAGCGTACCGTCTTTGATGGTGCGCTCCATGATGTTGCCCACCATCGTGTTGACGAGGGTCATCTGGTGCGTAACCGACTTGGTGACGCCGAGGTATTTCACCAGCTGAGCCCGACGGATGTAGATCGAGTCCTCCTCGTCGGGGAGTTCGCCTTCGTTGGTGAAGCCACCGCGGTCAGCACCGTACGATGCCAACTGGTTGTACTCCTCAACGGTGTTGTAGGCGGCCTTTTTCGGCAGGTTCTTCCAGAGAACGATGTCGCTCTCACGGAACGTCAGGTGCTTCAGAGTACGCTCCAGCGACTCCACCTTCAGCGGCGCACCGGAGGCATCGGTAAGGTTCGTCGTCTGACGACCCGTGATGTCGGTGGCTTCGAGGGCTTTGTTCAGCGCAGCGACCTCTTCCTGACTGGACGAGCCGTACTGGGCACCACGCGCTTGGATGCCATAGTCGGCGAGATTGATAGAAAGTCTGTCCATGATTTGGAATTGATTATGTTATGGAATAGTTTGGGTGTTTCTACTTCACGATCTCGTATCCGGTTTCAGCCTTCAGGCGAGCGATGATGTTCGAAGGAACGCCGTCTTCCGGCCGGGCCTCAAACGCCAAAAGCGCGTCACCGTACTCCTTGTCGTAGCCCTTGGCGAACGACGCCTGATCGAGAAGCGAAGCAACGGCCTTGGGGTGCTCCGTCATGGAGATACGGGTAATGCCGTCGGCCTTCTCGATGTCGCCTTTGGTGTCGCCCTTGGCGAAAGCGCGGTCAACCACCGTAGCCGAACGCAGCGACTTCGGGCGCGGAACCTCGCTGCCGTAACGTTCCAGTTTGGTAGAGAAGCCTTCGATGACCTCGGTCTGGCCTTTGATGACGTCTTCGAGTTCGGCGATACGTTTAGCGTCCTCAGCGCGTTTCTGGCGGAGATCGTTCACCAGTACGGCAGTAGCTTTGATGTACGACTTGAAGTCGTTACCAATGCCCTGAATAGCCTTCATGAGGTCGTTGTCGGCGGCCTTTTTCATCTTGGCCCCGTTCTTGTCGCACTGCTCGAAGCCCTCGTCGTCGTCTTCGGTTTCCTCTTCGGATTCCTCCTTCTTGCCGGCCTTAGCATTTTTCATGTTGGCGGCGTTATGACGCGGCTCGTCGTCGTGGGTTTCGTCTTCCTTACCCATCTGGCCGTCGGCGTCGTCACCCTTTTGCACGTCTTCGGAATCGGTGGCAACCTTACCCTCGGGATTCAGCCCCAGAGCGTCGTATGCCTTCTCGATGTCCTCGGAAGTGATGGATTTGCGTTTGTTCATAACCGATATGTTTTTGATTAAAGTGTACACTTCTTGGGCGTTCGGTATTGTAATATTTGGAATGTCGCGGAAGATACATTCCATGACGGAAGATTTCGAGAACGTTTTCTTCGGTTGGCTGTCTACCGACTCAGGCATCAACGCTGCGCCACTGGACGTAGTAAGAGCCTTCTTCTCGGTATCGCCACCACGCTGTTCGGCGTTGTCGTCCTCTTCCTCCAAATCTACCTCAATGCCGTCAGCGTCGATTTGACCTTTGATGATGTTGACGAACGTATGAGGATTCTTAGGCATGTGAGTTACGGCCACGCCAGTGATAACGGCCTTAACGATCTTGTTGTAGAGGGGGGACTTCTTGTCGTTAGAAGCACGCTTCACAACCTTTCCTTCGATGGAATACCCCAAGCGACGCGTCTTGCTGTTTTCTTCGAGAGTTTTAGCCAATTCGTAGACCTCATTGGCCATAGGCGACGAAGCGTACAGGTCACTCTCGATCCAAAGACCTTCGGGACGCAACTCGACCTTCGACGGCTCACCGATAATAGCGGCTGGGGAGTTCTTGGCTTGGTGGTGCCAGTTAACCATTCCGGAGTTCTTCAGCGGCTCGACGTCAAACCCCGTAGGATCGAGGTATTCGCCGTCGACGTCCTTATCCATGGTGGAGGCAATACCGCCGATACGCATAACGGGTTCACCCGCTTCGTCGGTGGCCTTTTCGATGCGCCCGATAGGGCACCAGAAATTAAATTTATCGTCCTTAAACATGTTTACGATAGTGTACTGTTATCAGCGTTATACTTGTAATGGCGAATCGTGTTGACGTGGGGCAAAACACGTCCCCACCCAGTGGACCGCTGTTGGCGGAGGTGGGGCAGTTGACCCTATATACATCGGGCCGAGCGAATCCATCACGATGATTGTTGAAAATCATTCATGGGATAAGAATGGTGAAATAGTGCCTGTATTCATAGAGCCATCGTCTGATATATACGATCACTTGCCTCAAATCAAAAACGCTTCTTTCCCGCAGGATGAATCCACTATTGTTGGATATGCCCAGCGTGTGTATGATGGTGGGGATTATTATCACATTGGACTAACCTTCACAATATGGGAAACATCAGGCCGGATCGCTTACCGGGGAGAAGTACTGATGAATAACAGCAGTGATATAATAGAAGCCATGTTGACCCCTATTGGCACCTTTGCATCCCCTATCCCCGGATTTACCAAAATAGCCAACCAAACTGACTTTGCACTTTCAACAGGAAGTATAAGTACTATAAATTTCAGCTATGACGTCATCAACGGCACGAAAATGTTCATCGACGCTGAACTCAGATCATCAGCTGGTCCCCATGCTGATATTCGATCAGTAGCTATTCCTGTTACGTTCTTTAATCCTGTACAAGCAGCAACCCTTATGGATTTGAACACTCGAAGTATTGGTAACGGAGCTGATATCGGGCAAATTCGTTTGAATGTTGCTTCTATTATAACGGGAGCAAACGGGATTCAGGGATTACAAGTAGTTGTAATAGCAACCGGTTTAGGTAATCCAGGAGATATCTTGCGGATTAAAGGTGTGTATGCCAATATCTAAGAAAATCCCCCCTCTTAACCGGAGGGGGGGATGCTTTTTACTTCGGCAACCTATAAACTTTTATGAGGGTCGCATCCAAGATTCCTACCGGGTCGTCGGTGTAAAACGTAAACTCTGCACCGTCCGTGTCGAACGAATTCAATTCAGCCAAAACTCGAACAATACTCTGATCGTCAATATCACGGCCATAGTACAAGGTTTGCTCTTTATTAATCATCGAATTGCCTACTTGCAAATAGGCTACAATATTACCGCCGTTGGACATTGCCGTACCGGTTCCGACAATATTCACCAACACCATTAACGTATCGCCTTCACCGATCTTGTCGAAAACAGCCGTGAAGTTACTTAATAGCTTCTGCGGAAAGTTGGCTCCAGTAGCAGTTGACATGCCTATGGGATGCCAATCAGTTCCTGACCCGTCATTTTGTACACGACCAGTGTAAAATAATTCTTCGTACGTGTTGTTAGGATTAATTTGGACAGCCATTAATAAACTTTCACTGCCATTAATTTTACCTAACAACCCAAACCCCTCGGTTGTGTTAGGCACCTGAGAAGAATCACCTGATATCCGGAAAGCCACTACATCTCCGACATTCTCGGGAATCATATATTCCAGACCTTCTACGATATCCTCGCCGTGTAAGAAACTCAATCCCCCACCTCCGCCAACAGCGGTCCACTGGGTGGCACTCGATGTGGCAAATCCAATCCACATTTTCCGTTCGGCGCTCGCATTACCCGTATTGCCGTAGGCAAATATCCAGATACCCGCCGGAGTGTTGGTTTTTTGGATGTATCCGAACAGGCTTGATGAATAACCTGAAGGAGCATCGGCACCACCGGCATTAGGCGAATAGAAAGCCTTCATTTCGCCTTGCTTCATGTCTGCGAAGGTTGTGGTGCTCATTAAGTCGCGAAACGACATAAGTGTAATTGGATTAGTGGGGTATTGATACCAATCAATTACTTGCTCCGTGAACCCTAATCTACCAATATACTGCTTACCGCTTGACCGGGCAAAAGCTATCACCGTCGCGCTAAAATTGTCGTTAAAGTCCGAATCCAGAATCACAAAACCAACGTATTGTGTTTCTCCGGCTTCCGGCTGGCTGTAGACTTCTGTTCCGGTGTAAAACGCAGCCACCCTACCGGGTTCGGTTTCTGTAGGCCAAACATCGTTTATCGTTGTGAAATCACCAACCTCCATAATGGGCACGCCTTGCTCAGAGTCATAGCTGATTTTATTCCAAGTAATTCCACTGCCGACAGAAAGAACCGTAGCAATCCAAATGCTCTTTCCTCCGTTTGTGGACATTGGATTGCATGCGTAATACGTTAATGAACTTGCAGTTGTTTTTTGCATAATACCGCCGTATGCGGTATTTGTAGGTGCTCCCGTAGCGCCAGCAACGCAAGTGAACGCCTGAATTTCACCAAGCGCCATTTGAGTCATTGTTTTACCGCCAGTCCACGTTTTGGAACCGAAGTTGGTTACAACAACGCTGTTGACACCCTTGGGGGCCAAATCGGCTATCTGCTGCGCCGTCACCTTCTGGGTGGCAGACACCTGAAACTCTTCGTTTCCGGTAAGCGACGCCAACTTGGTAAGCGACGCCATATTTACAAAACTCGGCATATTCTTAGATTTTATAAGTTTCCAACATTATACTTGTTATGCCAAAATCTCGACGTGGAGCGCGGCTTCATTGCCGTCGATAGACACCTTGGGGCTTTCGTACTTAACGTCGCCAAGCGGCGTGATGATCTTACGGCACTTCTCTTCTTTAGCCAAAGCATTGGTGAAGTCGCGCGGGTTCTTCATCCGTGAGATCGAAAGGTCGATGATGTTACACTGGCGGTACAACGCCTCCGTCGTGCAGTGAAGCGATACACGCTGCCCCATGGCGGCTTGGCGTTCGATTTCAGCCACCATCAGTTTCTCGACCTCGGAGCGGGCCTGCTTTTTGCAGTTGTCGTCAAAGACCTTGGTAACGGCTGCGCCCGGCGCACGGTAGCGGATACGTTTACCGGCATACAGGTTGTCGGCCATGGCCTTGGCCTGCGCTTCAGGGGCACGGAGCGTTGAGGTGATGACGATTTCGGGGTTGGCGGTGTCATCGGCCACCTTACTGATGAGGTCACGCACGGTGTCGTTGATAGCGAACGCCGCGGGATTATTGTACGTAATTTTTGCCATTGCGGATTGTGATTTTAAGCGATTCCAAACCTAATGAGTTCAAATTCATCCAATCCAGCAAATAGTCCGATTTTTCGGAGTTGCTTAATTTTACAAAGTCGTCAGGCGTTATGGCTCGCTCGCGAAGATACGCGGTGAATCCTTCCTCCATGACGGCAATACGATAGCCCTCGGTGGCCACACGCTGAAACTCTGACGAAAGTTCGTCGAGTGACAGCGTCTCACGGATAGCTTCACGGAACGTAAGAGTGTCGATGTCGTTCAGCATCGGGAGATCACCCTTGAAGGGGATCAACGCCGAGGGGTGTTTACGATTGATGTACGGTGAAGCCATGCCGCCAACGACCGAAGTCGTCCGCAGACGTGCTATTCCATACTGGGGTTCCTTTTTCATACTATTTACGAGTAATGATTTTAGAGCGATTCAACACGATCATGAACGAGTTACCGGAACCGTTTCCGTTAGGCTGAATAAGAGCGTCATATCCCTTCAAAGCAGCGTATACACCGAGTGCTTCTTTTTCGCCGTCCTTATGAACGTTCTTGTAGATGGCGGCATAGATGTCCTTATCCGGATCACCAACGGCGTTTACGCTCAACTTGCTCATGGCGTTGTCCTTGTCTTTGTAATCGACATACGCCTTGCGCTGTTCACCCTGCAAACGTTTCACTTCGTCATCCAAGTTGTTGATGGCACTCTTTACGGCGTCTTCAATTTTACCGAAGTGCTCGCGCATGATCCATTCCTTCAGCTGGCGAACGGGATAGTTGTACGGACGTGCAAATGCGTTCTTACGCTTGATAGCGTCGTTCTCGTACCGAAAGCGTGAGAAGACGAACCGTTCGTTGGTGTTAGGCATCTTGATGACGTAGTCGTCGGTGCCTCCACCCTTGGCTGTAATAGTACCGCCGTTAGCCTTGATCCAGCCCTTGAGGTGATTATCCATGAAGTCGTCAAATTTCATGTACGCCGGGTTGCCGTCATCGTCGATGGCACCCCAGTCGATAATCTGGTCGATTTGTAACGGGATATCGACGTACGAAGCGTCGTCCCAGTGCATATCGGACTTTACCTTCTTTTCGGTAGTGTCGGTAAGGTTGTTGAGTTCGTCGGTTACGCGCTGGTATTCGGCCTTGGCGTCGTCGAGATCTTTTTTTGCCTTTTGGAAAGCAGGTGAATTACCGGCAGACAGTTGCTTGACCTCTTCACGAGCGTCATTAACGGTTATGACTTTGGCGCTGTCGTCGAGAACTGCCTCGATAATGGCACCACTACCCGCGTAACCGCGAGCGTTGTGATAAGCCGAAGTCTTCTGATAGCCGGATGGAGTGCGGTCGGCGTTGGATGAATCGTTCACATGGAAATAGATTCCTTCAGCATACACGCCAACAGTTCCGTAGTAACAAGCGTCGTTGTACTTGAAGTCATCGGCGTAGTAGTTTTTATCCGTTCCGTTACGTTCCACTCCCCGGAACATATGGTATTTATTCTGAGCAGCCTTGGCGAAGAACGTAGCGTCGTCGACTACATCAGGCCGCGCATCAAAGCCACGAGCGCTACAAATGGTAGAAAGCAGTTCCCAACCCGTATTACCGCTGTGGCGTTGTAACTTTTGGTAATAATCGGCTCCGGGCTGATTATTCCAAAAATCATTGATCTCATCTTCGGTGAAGTCGCGGTACATATCTGCCGGAGACTTGAGCGTTCGGGGCGCAACTTGTCTGCTGGTACGACGTACTTCTATCTCATAAATACCGCGGATGCGGTCGAGGTCTTTGAAACGAGCCTCAATGATGGCGCGCATCTTCGGCTTGGAACCGAGCCTTCCGGCGTCAAAATACGCCAATACTTCGTCTTTACGGGCTTTCAGGGCGTCAATCTGATCGATGAAGTCCTGCGGCTTGAGGTTGGCAACCACGCTGGAATTGTACCGCACCATGTTATCCCAGTCGATTTGGTTGCCAAAAGGCTTCTTGGCTCCTTGGGCACGGTAATCAAACGTACTACCGTTGTCGACGCGGTAGACTTTACCAGCGGCGTCAACCAAGCAGTTGTCGTTTTGGTAAATATCCCAGTTAGCTAAAAAGGCATCAACGACAAAGCCTTTAGCCATAGCATTGTAGTCCTTAACCTGAGGCTCGGACATACCACGCATGTAATTCGATATCAGCACGAGGTCCGTTCCGTCGTCGTACATTTCGTAGTCAGGCGTGTCCAACCCCAAAAGGCTGTACACCTGCGCGGCGTAGTACTCCGCTGCGACGTGACCGCGGGTGGTGTTCTTAGAACTCTTTACGACGAACTCACGGCCTTTGGCGTCCTTCATCAACTCAGCCCCCGTAGAACCGCCCAGTTTCTGAACGAAGGTCAATTCCGAGGGGTCAGCCGGAAACATCTCGTTCACTTCCTTCTGTTGCCGTTCCAATATGGCCTTGGAACGAAAAGGACCCTTTCCAACGGGTATGCCTTGAGGATTCTTGTAAACTCGCCAGTCGTACGTCGTTTTGGCGTTAGGAGTAAGCGTCCAAATATACACCACGCCATCGACAACCTTAGTCTGGCCGGGCATGATAGCCTTTGAAATTTCAGGGTCTTGATCGACGCCATGGAGATGGTCGTAGACGGACTTCGCCACGTACAAGTTGTACTGGTAGTCATCGACGAACTCTGAAGAACGAACCTTGTACGCCTCACACGCCTTCTCCAGCATGGCGTCAGAAACTTCGCCCTCGGCGTTACGGAGGGCGAAAGTTTCCAGCGCTTTTCTAAGTTCGTCCATGGGTTATCCGAACAAGAGGGTTTCAGCCTTTTCGATCGACATGTCGTCAGCCGGGAGCGCACCGAGGTCGGTGGTCTGAGCCTTCCACGTGTCGGGGATCATGTCCTCAGCGCCGAGCGACTTGGCACGGCGTTTGATCCAGCGGCGGGCGCGTTCGGGGTTTTTGGCGTTACCAGCCAGACGGATGGCGTTCTTCAGGTCGGACTTGTTACGAATCGGGAATGAGCCGTCAGGGAGGGCTTCCTTCTTCTTGGCAAGGTTCTCACGCTGCTCTTCGGTAAAATCGGCCTTTTCGAGCGATTCTGCGTCGCTGAGCAGGGCTTCGGCCTTACTGATATCATCCGACGTTTCGACGGGTTGAATGGCCTCGTACGCGAGCCCCTTCGTCAGTGCACGAACGGCGGCGCGTTCCCACTCCTTTTGCTTGCTACCGATCAGGTTTGTCCACTGACCGCCCTGCTTGGCGCGCTTGTTGGCGCGGTCGGCAGAACGCTTCTCTGACAGGATGGTGCCGAAGGTGCGGGTGGTAAACTTGGCGGGGTCGATCTTATTCTTGTTCTTGACGATAAGGTCAAACAGTTCCTTACGTTCCTGCTTGTCCTCTTCGGGGTCATCTAAGTGCGGCTGCTGGGGAACGTCCATGTCTTCGTAGCGGTCCTTCAGAACCTCGATCGTCTCGTCAACGGTCAGGTAGACTTCCGACGTCAGCGTAGCACGCGAGATGATAGCCTTGGTGTCCTCGTTCTTAGCAAGGTTCACGAGGTCCTTGTTGGTCATGATGATGATACGGCCCGTGAACACGAAATTCGACTTGACGTCGTCCGGGTCTCCGACCACGCGCTTACCGGAAGCGGAAGTGGCCTTCTTCATGATGGAAGCCAAGTCGGTGCGGGTGATAACGGAGTCGGTATCGTCGAACAGAAGAATCTTACCGTTATGGGCTTTGAGTACGCCAAGCAGCTGCTTCTTGGAGTTGATGTCGCCGAGTTCAACGTAGTCATAGTCGCCATCGCCGGGCGCGTCGGTTTCGGCGTCGAACGGACGCTTGTTGAGCAGTTCGGCGATTTTCTTGAAACCGTACGATTTACCGATACCGGCACCACCAGCCGAGATCATGAACCGCTGCTCCTTGTTGTCCAAGAACTCCAGATACTGGCGGTTCAGGTCGTACATCACCTCAACGGGCGGCTGGTAGTCGGGGTCCTTCTTCTTCATCGCGTAGACGAAGCGGTCGTAAGCGATACGGTCCTGACGGCTTTGGAGTTTGTTGAACTTCTTCTGAATACGCGGGTCATCGGGGTTGAGGAACCAGTCTTCAACGATTTCACCGTCGTCGTTTCCGCCTTCGCCGTCGTTGATGTCTACTTTAGCCGCGGCGTTGGTGGGTGCCACGGGGTCCTGCTGGGTGGTCATCTTCAGCAGCGTAGCCAACGTACCGCTGGTATCGACCTGCGAAAGATCGGCGTTACGCGACTTCAGTTCGTTGTAGGCAATCTGCCGCAACTGCGCGTTGCCCTTGGGGTTGTTTACTACTTTGAGCAGGTTGTCGTCGGTGGTACGCTTGGCCCACTCTTCGAGGCTCGTGGCACCACCGCCTGTCGATTGTTTACCGGTATCGGCGTTGTCCTTGGGTTTGGCGTTCTTGTCGACACGCCAGTTGAACTTTCCGGGCTTGTACTCCGTCCACACCCACGGTTGCGTAGGGTGATGATCGCCGACGTTGTGCTTTGCTTTTTGGATATTGTCTGACATACGTTGTGCAGTTTTCCAAATAAATACTTGGAATCCTACACCTCCACCGCATCAAAGTCAATATCAAATTTCTTGTACACAATACGTAACTCCGGTACGCCGTTGATGGGCTTCTTCTTGTCATCGACACGGGCGTTCAGCGGCCACCGCTTCAATATGATGTTGTGAGCACGCTGAACACGTTCTTGACGCTCGTACACGTCTTGAAGGCCACCGCCCTGATTTGCCTCCTTGTTCATCTTGCTCTGGAGAAGGAAGCGTACGAAGCGCGCGTAGACGATGCCCAGATACATACACTTCAACGAATAGTCGATGTCGCACTTCAACTCCAACTTTTCGTCAAAGTCCAACTCCAGCGTCCGCAGCCCTTTGAACACGATGAGGTGAGGGATACCGCCGTACTTGAAACGCGGGCTGACGTCGGTACAACTCCAGTCGAAGGCGCTCTTACCCATGGTGCCGTACTCGAAGTCGGTCTCCATGACTTCGCGGTTGAACTCTTCAAAGAACTCCGACAGTTCTTCCGGGGTCTTCAGCGAAAGGCCGCATTTGGCTTCGCCGTCGATCGAGTAGAAGAAGTTGGCGATATCGTCATCCATCACCACTACAGGCCGCCCGGCGCGGAGGTAGGTGTTCTTGCAGAAATTGACCACGTAGCTGTAGCCGCGGTTCGACGCTGGTAGTACGATCAACCGCTTACGGTCGTGACCTGCTTCGACGTACTTTTCAACGTCTTCCTTTTCGACCACGATGTGGTAGTCGACGCCGCCCTTTTCCAACAATTTGGTCGTGACGCACTTGGGGCGGTTCTTGGACACGACGAAGAATTGACAATCCATAGCTTAAAATGGTAAATCGCCCTCGTACCAGATTTCTTCGGGCGGGTTTTGTTCTATAAAACGCTGATACTTGCGTATCGTCGGCGATAACGACGGGTAAAAGCGCATAGCCAGTTCCCACTTCACGTCGAACATATCGTCACACGGGACCTCGCATTTCATCAATAAAGTTTCGCTACTGTAACACTGTACCCTGACCTGTTCACGGCCCCGCGGTACGTACGAATACGGGAAGTCGCGATAGTATTCAGCCGACGAAGCCGTGTCAAACACCACGTCGTGAATAAACTGGTTAAAGGGGTGTCCCGACCCCAGCGGCGCCAATATCACGTAACCGGGGTTGCGGCGCATAAACTTACGCAGGTGATCGCGAAGCGTTTGTTCGGCGAAATTAAGTCCGTCGTTCCCGTATTTCGCGCGAAGGTACGTATAGACGCCTTCGTAGTTGCAGTCCGCAGAATGGGCCTTAAAATCGCCACAACGGATATCTTCTAACTCTAAGTCCAAGCGGTCCATCTCGATACCCAGAAAATCGTACAACCGCTGCTGCTCCGCCAAAGGCTTTGGGGCGTTATCTACAGTAAGCACCCGAACGTCATATTCGGGTGCTACTAAAACGTGACAAGCGCTCATCAGGAGATCACCCGCTTGAGACTCGACACAAAGGTACTTTATTTTTCCCATGGCCGTCGGTAAATCTTCTCGGCGCAGGGGCCGTCCTTCGATACCTCTTCAGCCATACGGCGGATTTCGGGCGTGATAGCCGGCAGCGTCTGCTTGCCCTTCTTGTCAGGCAGGAAGCCAACGCGAACGCTGACGTGCGTACACCCCTGACACGGACGGAAGCGGCGGTCGTTGTTGTACAGCATCACGCGGGCAGCGTGGAAGCGCGGGTGGTTCCAGAGGTCTTCGATAGGCATGTCGTGGATGTTGGCGATGGGGTACTCACCGCGGAAGTCGTCACAGCACAAGCAGACCTGACCGTTCCAGCGCACGTCCAGTTCCCGGAACGGGAAGGTACAGCGCTTGTTGTTGAACGAATCGTCGAGCGGGAACGCCGCGCCGCAGTGGTTAGCCAGACGCCGCGTCATCTTGTTGGTGTCGTCCTGGGCGATGGGCGGCAGCAAGCAGATACGACGGCCCTGCTTGGGGTAGTAGTACGGAACGCCCGGTTCCAGCGTGACGACGTTGTACTTATCGACATCGATCTTCTCGACGAAATTCCAGTCGCCGTTGGCGGTGTAGCAGTCCACCAAGATGTCGTTCATACCGGCACCGAACAGGCGGTCGAGGTAAGCCTCAGTGTCGTCAGCGTGGTTCATGGCGTAGCCGTTGCTGTACATATGGAACACGGCCTTCGGCAAGTGCTTACGGAACGTGGCCACGATGTCGATGAACGCCGGGTTGAGCGTGGGTTCGCCGTGCATAGCGAACACGAACTTGCAATTCCAGCCCACGCGCGCTACCTCAGAAGCGATACGCTCGGCGGTTTCGACGGTCATGAAATTCCACGGTTTGGTACCCTTTTCACGCATGCCATGAAGGCCGCAGAACGAACACCCCAAGTTACAACCCTCGGTCGGCTCGATCTGCATGGTGAACGGGGGGTCTTGTACGATTTTGTTTTTCATTATTTTGTTACTTTAATGTTGAGTTTCACGTTCCTTAACTTTGGGTTCTTGAACTGACGCTTGACGGGCTTGGTGAAAGCGCGCGTTTCAGGGTCCCACTCGTACCCCGGCGGTACGTGGTTGATGGTACAGCGGCAGTAGGGGTGCGTCGGGTCGATCGTAGGAAGCCACTCAGCTACTTTACGGCCGATATTGTTACCGTTGGCAATAAGGTCTCCAAGGCGGAACAGTTTAGGCTTCGAATTAGGGTCTTCGGGGTCCTCCAAGTACAACTCGCGGCACTTGGCACACGCGCCGGGGTATACGTCGAAATACACCATAGCGTCAGGGCCATACTGCTTGTAGATACTCTCCGAGCGGCCCACGTTGTAGGCTTCGTGCAGGAGGTAGTACGCAATACGCAGCCAATCGCGTCCCCAGTCTTGGGTAAGGTTCCCCAGTTCGCTGGCTATATACCGCGCCCCCTTACGCAGTTGGACGGCCTGCATGGCCTTATCTTTGATCTGCTGACGTATGGCGGCCTGCTGGCGAAAGTTAGATTTGAGAATGGCGTTTCGCGTACCGGTAACGATACGGTTTCCGAGCGACGTGATGTCGGTGTAGGCGCGGTTCTTGAGATAATTCAGCGCGTTCTCCTCCTGCTCGGTGAGCGGAACGAAGTTTCCTGATTTGAGGAACTGGAGAAACTGCTTGTAATTCATCTTCTTGGCGCGTTGATCGCCAAGTGCCTCAGCCAAGATACCAAACAGAAAAGCGTGTTCGATGATGCCCTTCGTGTTCTTGTACTTATCGACGTTGACCCCGGACGCCACCAAGATGTCGATCTCCGACTGGGTCAGAAAGTCCAACCCGACGTGCTTGGCAATAAACAAGTACTGCCAACGCCGGAGAATACCGACCATGTCGTCTATTTGGCGGTTGTTGAAAATCATCAGTCCTTTTCGTTATGTTCGCCTGTTGCGGCCAGTTTCTTGCCGAATTCTTCTTTGTGTTTTGCTGTGCCTCCAACGCCTCCATCGTAAAGGGTGGTCGAACGGCGAATCGCATCGGCCTTGCGTTTTGATGTCTTCGGAGGTTTCACATCGGCGATACAGAATATAGAACCCGAAGGAGCGTTGTAATGATTGCCGTTAGCGAGAACAACCTCAACGCTATTGGCTGAAGAGTTGTAGTGTATAAATTTCACTGGAACGTAATCACCCGTCATCATCCGCAAATAAAGTTGTTTTCCTGACGGTGGATTGAAGTCGTCGGTAATTTCGATCTTTTGCGGATTAATCATTTTATCAACGCCAACTGGCTTCAACTTGTAGGGAACGTTGACGATTCCTCTCTTCCGATTCTCAGCCGTATTGGCGTAGCGACCGCTCTTTGAACGGCCCTTTTCAAACGTATCCCCGGTACACAAGCCACTCTCCGTAAAACCACCAAGGGCCTTACGTAAGTGATCGGTGCGATATCGGCTGATCTCGTGAAAAGCCTTTGTTACTTCATCAACTTGCATCTTCGTATTCTGTGTTCGCTACCCGGTTTGAATAAAATACGATGCCCTCCTGACCTCACCTCAATACTACCGTCTTTCCGTTCACTGACAACTCCGCCCCGGTAATGATACCCAAGTTTGAGGCTACCCAACTTGATCATGACCCAGTCGCCGGATTTCAGTTCGCAGAAGTACTCAATAGGCTCGCTTTGGTTGAACGTATTCTCCAACGCTTTTTCAGCCCGTGTAAGGGTTCCGGCGGATGTTAAACAATGTTCCATTTCGCGTTGTTAATCGTGGCTTGTGAGGACTTCGCGCTTTTCAATAATGGCGCTTTCCGGATTCGGAAGGCGATAATTAAAGAAACGGTACGGTTGAGCAGCAATGTATTCATGAGCAGCATCTTCGTTAGAGAAAATCTCCAACAGACGACGTACCTTTACATCCTTGTTGACGTGAGTGCCAAAGCCGTCTTTGTACTCCGCATACTGTTCAGAGAAAACACACCATACAAATGTTTTAGTCTTGCTTTTTGCCATCTTCTTTTAATTCTTTTACCGCCGTAGCCGTAGCGTCGGCGATGTATTTCAGTACATCACCTAACGCTGCGGCATTATTGGCGTTCCATTCCCGGATGAACCGATCTTCGTACTGAGTAACGGTGGGGAACGGCGACGGCAGAAAGTGGGTATGTTTGGCGTTGTAGGGCATTACTCTTCGGTGTTACCGCCGTAAATCTCCATGAACTTTTCCATGAATCCTTTCTGAGTACGCTTGAATACCTCGATTTGCTCGTTGTATTTCTTGCGATACTCATCGGGGTCGTATACCCCGGAAAGCGATTTAACAGCTTCGTTTCGCTCATCGACAAACTTTTTCAATTCAGGATGTTCGATGATCTCCTTGCCAACGCCTTTGGTTTGAGAATCGCGATCCATGAGGGCAGTCAAACTGAAGGCAGCGCGCTGAGCGTTCTTGTCTCCAGATTTAATCTTTGCACTCAGAGCGCGGGCGAGGCCCTCAGGATTCTTGGCAATCATCTTGGCGATTTCCGAAGGATCAGCTCCGGTTTCAGTTTTCTTGATGAATTTGTCGGCGGCGGCGTTGTCCTTCTCAGGCGAAGACTTTGCGGCTTTGTCAGCCTTGGCTTTAGCACCCTTTTCAGCGCTCTTCACTTCAGCCTTGGCTGCGGCGTCAGCCTTCTCGCCCTGCTTGGTGGCGCTTTCCTCCTCGCCGCCGATCAGCGCGTCGAGTTCCTTCTGGCCGTCCTTCGATACCTTCACGCCAGCCATCTCGAACATATTGGCGATGGTGTCGGCAATTTCGTCGTCCGTAGCGTCGGACTGAGCACCGCCGGTATCAGCCGGGTTTGCTTTCATGGCTGCGGCCAGTTCCTTGATAGCCGCAGCATCACCCTTCTGCTTCACGAAGGACTTGAAGCCTTCGGTGTCGAAGTCGGTGTCGTTTTCAGCCATGTCGTCGAAACTCTGGACCAGACCTTCGGCGCTGCTGACGTTACCGTCGCCGTCCGAGTCAGCGCGCATCTTGTCGAGGGTGGCTTGACCTTTCTTCGACAGGTCGATTCCGGCCTCTTCGAACATATTCTCGATCATGTCGGCGATCTCGTCGTCAGCCAGATCACTTTGCCCGGCCTCGCTGGGCATCTTACGGATGGCGTCGGCGATTTCCTTCACGGCCTTACCGCCTTTTTCCTTCACGAACGATTTGAACGACTTGGCGTCGAAGTCTGCATCGCCCTCAGCCATAGCGTTGAAACTGTCAACGAGCGATGCGGCGTCAGCCTTTCCGCCCTTACCCTTGGCGTCGGGATCGCCAAACTTAGACGCGGCTCCCTCAACGTCGCCGATCTCCTTCACCGTCACCGACTCGAAATTGTCCACGTCGGCGTAGGGGTATTTGTCCACGCGGTAGCCCTCGCTGGTCTTGGTGACTACAAGGTCGAAGCCGTCTTCGTCACCGCCGATCTGCTTGATGAAGGCGTGCGAAGCGTCCTCAACTCCGGCGTACTGCTGGAGGTCCTGATCGTCCATCTGACGGAAGCCCATACCCTCGAACGTCGAAGCCGATTTGGCGTCACCGTCAGCCAACCCGTTACGCAGCGACGTGTCGCCGTTCTTGTTCTTGGCGCGAACGCTCACACCGCGGCGTTCCAATTCAGCGGTAGCCACCTTGCGCATTTCGGGGTCAGCCTGCGGGTCGTTGGCGACCTTCGTCAGCGCCTCCTCTGAAGCCTGACGAGCGTGGTTCTGGAGGCTGACGTTGCCCTCAGGCATACCGCCCTCCTGGCCTTCACCTTCGGGGTCTTCCTTGGCGGCTTGGCCGTACTCCTGTCCCACGCGCTGCAGACGACGGTTTTGAGCGTTGTCGGCGTAGACACCGTGACGCGCTTTTTCGATCGGCTCGTCCGCAGCCTCATCGGCAGTGGCGAACCCCTTAAGAATTTGCTGGCGACGCGCTTCGCCGTAGTTGATAACTTCTTTCATGGTGTTATAGGTTTATAAGTTTCATTTCCACTACAAAAGTACTGAATTTTCTCCAAACTGCCAAGAGAATCGTCAAAATTTTATGCCAAAATCCAACGTATACCCCCACTGGTCTTCAACCCTTATAGCTGAAGCGCCAACCATGAAGCGTTGACGAAAGTCGGCTCCGGCGGAGAACTTTTGCGTACCAAAGTCCACGGACGTTCCTATCTGGGCGTAGCCTTGGATGAAGGGTATTCGCTTGTCGATAATGGTGTGTTCTATCTCGTGGATGCGGATCAGCGGCTTGACGTGTGACACGGCCTCCGTAATGGCGTTACGTTGGACAGTGGCGTCAACGCGGAACTCGCCGATACTGTCGTTGGAGAAGTCGAGGTGATACTCCTTGCGTGCCAGATAGTCGGCCAGTAGTGCGGCGGTGTCGATTTCACCCGGCAGGTAGATGGTGGTGTCGCGGATGATGATTTTCGGGACCGGAACCTTTACCGTATCGCGGTATTCGACCGTGTCGTGCTTTGTACGCCACCTTTCAACGACTTTAGGGGGTTCAGGGGTATAAGTACTTCGCCCGAATAAAAACGCGAGAATTAGGGCCACCAAAACGAGAATTATTTGCACTGCTGTTTTCATGGCCGTTTTCCGCTTTTGATCATCTCCTCGTAGGCCGTTATAGAGGCTTCGAGTTCGTTGATGCGTCGCTTGTAGTCTTCCGCCGCCTTGTTGGCTTCACGCTCCTGAGTGCGGAATTCTTCCATCAGGCGGTTGTACTTATCACGGTCGGCCTGACGCTGGGCCTCATACTCGTCGCGTATTTTGTTGAGTTCGTTACGAAAGTTCGTCATCATTTCGTTGGATAACTTACGTTCGTTCTGAACCTCTTGGTAGAGGTTGTTGTAGCGTTCCTTCCACCACGACTCCTTTTTGTCCAACTCGGCCATCAGCGTATCATAACGGCCTTTCCAGAACTCTTCGCCTTTGAGGTCAGCGTCGGCTTGGCTACAACGTACTTCCTGATCGTATTTCTTACGATCCAGCATACGCGCCACAATGGCGTAGCCAATACCGCCCGCCCCGAACAGAAGCGAAATTACAGGGAAGATGGTGGTCATGAAAAGTCCGTCAGCCATTGTGTTTCATTCTTTCGTTAATACGTATGCGAGCGGCCTTGGCGGCACGAGCATATGCGTTGTAATCGTAATTAGAGCGAAGACACCTCACAATTTCGTCAGCGAATACCCGTATAATCCCGTCACGTGCGCTGAGGTAGGCGTCCATGTCCCCCTCGCTGGTAAGCGTAGCAGGGTAGATTATGAGTTTCACCTCCGCACTAACGCGATTGAAGAAACGATACCACTGACGGTCATACGAATCAACGAACAGAAACGACCGCCAACGAATTTGAGGCGTCAAAATATCGTAGTGGTTCGAAAGGTTATAGGCAAAGTCCCGCGTTAAAGCCGGGCAAACCCGGTTCAACGTCAAACTGCACCCGTCCTTCTGGTCGGCGAAGAAGTCCACCGCCATGGCTATACCGTAGGTGCGATGTGGCCGGAAATAATTCCAAACATCGTAAGCGTTGCCGACGACCACTTCGATACGCCGCCGACGCAACTCAGCAGCCAGCGCTTGGATGAAGCGTCGAGCCTCGGCGTTAAAACGCTTGGATGTTAAATAGACCACCTTGCACATAACTTACGATTGTTGATTGAGAATGTATTTCGTCATCAGCCAATATCCACGTTCACCTCCCCAAAGCGGCATAAAGCGGCAGTTAATGAGGACCTGATAGCTGGACGCCGACGGCGAACCAATGGTGTTCTGATAGACGATAACGGGCAGCCAAGTGACATAATGATCTCCGTGAATAATCAACTTGGCGGTATTATTAGGCATACGAACCCAAAAATCCCACATACAATCAGTACGGATATTTTCGTAGTTCTCAGAAATAGACGGCTCCACGTTTGGTAACGTAACCGTCGCCGCGTCATAAAACATACCCGGCTCAATGAACCAATTGGTCGGGTCAGTACCTTCCCAAACGTTAACGGGATATTGCTTTTTGACTCCGTTGTTTATGAGCGACATAACGTCAACACCTAATTTAGGCTGCGTAACGCTTTGCGGACGAATACTCTGCGTACGAACCAAGCTATCAGCCACGTAGGGTACATCATCTACTCCACCGCCAAACAGCGACGCCAAGTTGTTGACGATCTTAGCAACAGCCTGATACAGGTTATCCGTTGGTTTGATCTGATACGAAGGATTAGGACTGGCCGGGAAGTCGCCTGCGTTACCACCCACAGTAACAGCAGTAGCCTGTCCGTTGAAGTCTTGGAGGAATTTCTGGAGAATGCCGATGGCCTGTTCCACGGTATCACCCGCCTGAGGATAACGCGACTTGTTCGCTGCTGGAGCATACGCAGGCGAAAGACTCATGCCGGTACTCAATTTCAGACGGTTGTACCAGCCTTGTATCTTGTTGAGGGCCGTCTTCAAATCATCCTGCGTGGTCAGGTCCTGAGGCGCGGCCACCGTAGCTGTTACGGGATTGACCTCGATCAACTTGGCGCCAAAGATCATTGCCGACGAACCGTTCTGCCAGTCGTTGATGATTTTGCTGACGTCAGCAAAAGCCTTTTCGATGGCCACATAGTCGGCCTTGTATTGCTTGTAGCCGGGGACTTGGGTATCGCCCGTCTGCTCAGAGACGATAACGCCGTTCATCGCTGCGCTGAAGTCGAAGTACAAGCCGTTGACGAACCCTAACGAGTTCTTACTCGAATTAGACAGCAACGACTTCACCGTTCGCTTCACCAACGTAGGAATGTTGTTGATGACCCGCATGCCGTACAACACGTCTTCGAGAGCCGGGTTGTCGGTCAGCTGTTGGAACGTGTAGTTGAGTTTCGAGGTCTTTTGGTCAAACGTAGCGACGATGTTGTCGAAGAAGTAGTTGGTCGATGCCACATACTGAGTCGTCGTACCTTGGCCAGCCAAGTCTTCAACGATGATGTTGTTGAGTTTATCGACGTACTGGATGCGCGTTTGCCCCACCACCCAGACCATGGTGTTCCACTGGGCGTCAGCGTCGCGTTTCAGGACATTGTAGAACGCAGCGATAGGTAGGCCGCCCGGAAGGTTCGCTTTATTGATAAGGTCGTTGAAATCGCCTATTTCGGACACAATCGCCTGCGACATCGGAATCCACTGCCCGAGTGAGGCGTCGTAGTTCTTGTGGAGTTTGTCGGTGGTGTCGTACCAGATAATCGCCGGATTCGACGGGGGTGTCGTTCCGATGGATATACCTGCTACAGTTCCGACGTCAATAGTTGCCATTGTGCGTTGCGGTTTAGCGTGAATATACGTAGGTAGCGCGGTCGGCCCACACGAAATTGTAACTCATGTCGCCGATGGGGTATTCGGTGATGGTGATGCCGTCGGCGGTGGTCTCACGCTCGATGCGCCACCCGGCCTCACCTTGGCCCGTACCGATAGGGGCATAGCCGCGGTAGATCACGCTGCCGCCAGAAGCGTCGATGATAGGCTTGGGCATAGCGTCAGCCAACAGCTGTACGATGGGCGCGGTGTTCTTCTCGTTACTCGTCATGGTTTATTGCTTTTTGTAAGTATTCGTCGAATGCGGCCACGAGCGGATTTGCCTCACGGGCCTTCATAGTTTCTTCTTCGTCACCTTGGGCGTAGAGATCGAACGGGTTGCCGGCCTGCGCTTCGGCGTCTTCCTCACCTTCACCACCAGCCACGGGTTCATCGGCCGGGCCGCCCGCGGCTTCCATACCCATACCCGCGGCCTCTTCGAACGGGTTGCCGCCGCCCATACCACCCATCGCCTGTTGCTGCTGTTGCTTGGCGCTGAGTGCTTGCTGGATGACGGCGTTCTCGATGGTGTCGCCGCCCTTTTCTTCGCCGATAGCCGGGAGGTCCCACTTCTCGCGAATCTCGTCCACGGTTTGGAAGGCTTGGAGGCGTTTGATATCCATCTCCAACTCCTCAGAGATAGTCATACCGTTGAGGCCCATGAACACAAACTCGAAGTCGGGGTTGATCTGCTCGACGATGAATTTGTTGATCTTACGCTGGATGAATTTCAGCATCGGGTAGAGGCCCTTGTCTTTCGATTGCTCCATGCGCTGCTTTTGGCCGTCGCCGAAGGTAAGGCCGCTGCCGTTGGAACGCGAAATATCCCAGCCGATTTCCGTGGGGTCAATACAGAATACGGCACACGCGATCTTGATCAGCTACTCCATCCAAGAGTTGTACTCCAT
>ENA-ORLW01000162-ORLW01000162.1-human-gut-metagenome-genome-assembly--contig:-NODE-162-length-100101-cov-6.600166_pt1 | contig 100101 bp, 92 predicted proteins | sample MGYA00243017_ERZ508829 | MGnify/ENA primary metagenome ERZ508829 (study PRJEB26277, sample SAMN04329776) | human gut metagenome | biome: human-associated habitat | host: Homo sapiens | place: USA...
TCCTTGAAGGGATCGCCCACGGTGTCGCCCACCACGCCGGCCTTGTGGCAATCACTGCCCTTGCCGCCGAAGTTGCCCGCCTCGATGTACTTCTTGGCGTTATCCCACGCACCGCCGGCGTTGGCCATGTAGATGGCCATGAGGAAGCCTGTGACGGTGGCGCCGGCCAGCAGGCCCACAACGCCCTTGAAGCCCAGGATCATACCCACCACGATGGGGGTGACCACGGCGATGACCGTGGGCAGGACCATCTCCTTCAGGCTGGCCCGGGTACACAGGTCCACGCACTTGGCGTACTCGGGATCCGCCGTGCCCTCCATCAGGCCGGCGATCTCCCGGAACTGGCGGCGAACCTCCAGCACCACACTTTGGGCAGCGCGGCCCACGGAGTTCATGGTCAGTGCCGCGAAGATGAAGGGCAAGCACGCGCCGATGAACAGGCCCACCAGCACCACGGGATTCATCAGGGAGAAATCCTCAAAGGTGACGCAGACGCCTACCTCCTTGACCTTCTCAATATAAGAGGCCATGAGGGCCAGGGCGGTGAGGGCGGCGGAGCCGATGGCGAAGCCCTTGCCGGTGGCGGCGGTGGTGTTGCCCAGGGAATCCAGGGCGTCGGTGCGGGTACGTACCTCCGGCTCCAGGCCGGCCATTTCGGCAATACCGCCGGCGTTATCAGCCACGGGGCCGTAGGCGTCGGTGGCCAGGGTGATGCCCAGGGTGGAGAGCATACCCACGGCGGCCAGGGCGATGCCGTACAGACCCATGCTCGTGCTGGCCGCACCACCGGACAGGAAGAAGGCCAGCAGAATACAGACGGCCACGATGATGATGGGAATGGCTGTAGACAGCATGCCCAGGCCCAGGCCGCCGATGATGATGGTGGCGGAGCCGGTCTGGCTCTTGCTGCTCAGCTCCTGGGTGGGCTTATAGGTATCGGAGGTATAGTATTCGGTAGCCTTGCCGATGAGCACGCCGGCCACCAGGCCGGAGAGAATAGCAACATACAGGCCCCAATGCTCAATGCCCAGCAGCGCCCAGACCAGGAAAAAGGAGATGACGGCGATGAGGATGGCGGCCAGGTTGGTGCCCCGGGACAGGGCCTTGAGCAGAGTGCGCTGGTCGGCATTTTCATCGGTCTTGACGAAGAAGGAGCCGATGATGGAGCAGAGAATACCCACGGCTGCCATGACCATGGGAATGGCCATGGCCTTGAAGGCCTGACCGGAGAAGGCGGCTACGCCCAAGGCGGAGGCGGAGATGATGGAGCCTACATAGGACTCATACAGGTCTGCGCCCATACCGGCTACGTCTCCCACGTTGTCGCCCACGTTATCGGCGATGACGGCGGGGTTGCGGGGGTCATCCTCGGGGATGCCCGCTTCCACCTTGCCCACAAGGTCCGCGCCCACATCGGCGGCCTTGGTGAAGATGCCGCCGCCTACACGAGCAAACAGGGCCATGGAGCTGGCGCCCATGCCGAAGGTCAGCATGGCACTGGTGATGTCCGCCGCCTCCAGCTTGAAGACAAAGCGCAGCAGCAGGAACCAAACGGAGATGTCCAGCAGGCCCAGACCTACCACGGTGAAGCCCATAACGCTGCCGGCGGAGAACGCCACACGCAGGCCCTTATTCAGCCCATCGCGGCAGGCATTGGCGGTGCGGCAGTTGGCCTTTGTGGCAATGCGCATGCCCACAAAGCCGCTGAGACCGGAGAAAAAGCCGCCGGTCAGGAATGCAAAGGGTACGAACCAGGTCAGCAGCTTGCACCCTGCCATGACGCACAGCACCACGACCATGCAGGCAAAGAAAATGCCCACCACGGTATACTGCCGGCGCAGATAGGCGTTGGCGCCCTCACGGATGGAGCGGGAGATTTTGCTCATCAGAGGAGTGCCCTCCTCGTAGCTCAGAACCCGCTTGCCGGTGATGAGGGCAAACAGCAGCGCGATGATTGACCCGACAAAGGTTGCTAAAACAAGATATTTTTCCATTTAGTCTTCCTCTTTTCATCTCGGCACTTGCCGAATTTTCTCGCCTCACGAGACGACTCATTATAAGAAGGATTGACGGAATCCGTCAAATTTTCTCTCTTTTTTTGGGAGGGACTAAAAAAATGTAGACATTCGTCCGTTATTTTGCCCATAACTTTTTTGGGCAAAAAGTTACATTTTTCTATGGCTATTTTTTTCATTTTCACCTGAGAACAGAAATGTACCATATATGTGGTACATATTTTTGCGCAGGTGTTTTACGAAAACTATAATCAAAAAAATTTTTTTATATAACTTTTTGAAGTGGAAACAAAAAGAATTCCGGCAAAAGTAACGGAATATTCCTGATACAACTTTTTGTTCCGCAATTTGTTTTCCCAGTGGCACGATTTAGGATATAAATAGCATTTTGCACAACGGCATTTGCGGGGGAGGAAACACCTGCGCCAGCAGAAAAAGCACCCCTGGGGGTGCTTTTTCTCTTATTGCAGGACTGCGTATAGCCGGGACAGACTCAGCCTTCCTTCCGGTAGGGGACACCCAGCTTAGCGGGTACACGGAAATTGCTGCGGAAGATGGTGAGCACGATGGTGAGAATATAGGGCAGAGCGATGATAAGCTCTGTGGGGACAGCGGTGGTGCCGGTGCGGAAATAGATGGACAGGGCATCCGCCAGGCCGAAGGCCAGGGTGCCCAGCACCGCGCCCTTGGGCGACCAGTTGCCCAAAAAGCAGATGGCGAAGGCGATCCAGCCCCGGCCGCCAATGATGTTGCTGCTGAACATACCCAAGTAGCCCACCGTGTAGAACGAGCCCGCCAGGCCGCCGATGCAGCCGGCCACCAGCACCGTAAGGAAACGGATGCGGTTCACCGGCAGGCCCGCCACATCCACGGCCACGGGATTTTCACCGGTGGAACGGATGGCCAAGCCCAGGGAGGTCTTATACAGCACGAAGATGGACACGGGAATGAGGATATAGGCCATGTAGGTGAGGATATTCTGCTGGAAGAAGATCTCCCCGATGAAGGGGATCTTGCTCAGCAGAGGAATGGACAGCTTCGGCAGAGTGTCGATCTGCAGGGGGGTGGTGGGGACACCAAAGAGCACACGCTGGAAGTAGGAGCAGATGCCCACGGCCAGGATGTTCATGGCAGTGCCGGTGACCACCTGCTGCTGCCCCAGGGTCACGGTGACAAAGGCATACAGCAGAGCCATCAGGCCGCCCAAGGCAATGGCCAGCAGCAGGCCCACCAGGAGACTGCCGGACAGATATGTGCCCACAAAGCCGCCCCAGGCGCCGATGAGGAATATGCCCTCAATGGCGCAGATCATCATGCCTGTACGCTCAGCGTAAACCTCCGCCAGGGCGCCCAGCAGCAGGGGCGTGCTCATCATAATGGCGCGGGTGAGAATATTGACCATAGATCATACACCTGCCTTTCTCATCATGGCTTTTTTCTTCTTGACATCCATGGCGTAGCGGACGGCGTAGGAGATGATCACGCAGATCATCACAATGCCCTCAATAAGCTCGATGATGCTGGCGGGGATATTCAGCCCCGGCAGGCGGCCCATGGTGGTGCCCATTACGTTCAGAAAGCCGAAAAGAATAGAGGCGAAAATGCAGCCCAGGGGGTTGCCGTTGGCAAGAATGGCGATGCCGATGCCGTAGGAGCCGATGGAAGCATTGAAATCCCGCAGCAGCATGTGCTGCACGCCGTTGATCTCCGTAAGACCTGCCATACCGGCCAGGCCGCCGGCAATCATGAAGCTGATGACGTAGATCTTGCCGGAGCTGATACCGCCCAGGCGGGAGGCATCGGCATTTTTGCCCACAGCACGGATCTGGAAGCCCAGCTGCGTCTTGTTCAGCAGAATCCACGCGGCCACGGCGGCGGCCACGGCGATGAGAAAGCCCAGGTGGACCCGGGTGCCGGGGATGATATTGGGGAGATAGGCAGAGGAGGAGATGGCATCCGTCTGCATATACTCCGCCTTGGTCTCCTGCAGCGAGGTGCGCAGCAGATAGTCCATAAAGTTGGTGATGACATAGGTGCTCATCATACTCACCAGGAACTCATTGGCATGGAATTTTGCCTTGGCTCCGCCGATGAGGCCGCCTACGGCCGCACCGCCGGCAAAGGAGCCCAGCAGCACCAGCAGGAGCAGCAGCCAGGTGGGCAGACTATCCTGCAGGCCCAGAGACAGGGCCACGGCGATGATGGCGCCCATGGTGAACTGGCCCTGGGCACCGATATTAAAGAGATTGGCGTTGTAGGTAAAGGCAAAGGCCAGGGAGGTGAAGATAAGAGGGGTGGCCTTTACCAAAATCTCGCCCAGGTTATATTGATCGGTGACGATTTTTCCCAGGGCCTGGCCGCACACGTCCAGGGGGTTCACCTTCATGAACAGCAGCAGAAGGCCGCTGATGACCAGGCCGATGACCACGGCGGTGATATTATACAGAAGAACATTGCTTTTCGACCTCATGCGGTTTGCACCTCCTCCTCCAGCGGGACACCGGCCATCAGCAGGCCGATCTGCTGGGTGGTGAGTTGACCATTACGGTAAATGCCCATAAATTTGCCGCCGTGCATGACGGCGATGCGGTCGCACAGCTCAAAAATCTCCGACAGCTCCGTGGAGATCAGGAGCACTGCCTTTTGGTTGGCCTTTTCCTCCAGGATCACATGGTGGATGCGGTCCACTGCGCCCATATCCAGGCCCCGGGTGGGCTGATTCAGGATCAGCAGACGGGAGGCCAGGTCTACCTCCCGGCCCAGGACCACCTTCTGCTGGTTGCCGCCGGAGAGACTGCCGGCGGTATCGTGGCAGTCGTTGGCCTTGACCCGGTGACTTTCAATGAGCCGGTTGGTATAGCTGTCCAGCTTTTCCCGGCGAATAAAGCCATGGTTGAACCAACTCTTGTCGAAGCAGCGCTTGAGCAGAATATTCTCCGAAAGGGTCATATCCATGACCATGCCGTCCCGGTACCGGTCCACGGGGACATAGCCGATGCCGCAGGCGTTGCGGCGGCGGATGCTGGCGCCGGTGATGTCCTGTCCGGACAGGAGGATCTGCCCGGCGGTGGGCTTTTTCAGACCGCAGATGACATCGCACAGGTCATCCTGGCCGTTGCCGCTGACACCGGCGATGCCGAAGATCTCCCCCTGGCGGATGGTAAAGGAAATGCCGCTGAGCAGGGGGGCGGCGTGCTTTTCCTGCAGGGAGACGTCCCGGAGCGTCAGCACCGGATCGCCGGTGCAATCCTTCTGGTCACGGGCGGGGGGCACGATCTCCTGGCCGATCATCAGGCGGGCCAGCTGCTGCTCGTCGGTGTCTGCCCGGCGGACCTCATCCACTACTACGCCGTTGCGCATGACTACGATGCGGTCGGCCACCTCCATGACCTCCTTCATCTTATGGGTGATGAAGACCACACTGCTACCCTTGGAGGTAAAGTCCTTGATAAACTGCATGAGATGCTCGGACTCCTGGGGGGTCAGGACGGCGGTGGGCTCGTCCATGATGAGGACACCGGCGTTGATATAAAGAGCCTTCAGGATCTCGACCTTTTGCTGCTGCCCCACGGCCAGCTCGCCCACCGGGCGGTCCATGGGCACGTCAAAGCCGTACTCCTTGGCAATTTTTTCCAATTTTTTATTGTGGTCCTTCAGAGAGATGTATCCGTGGACACTGCCCAGGATAATATTTTCCGCAGCGGTGTGGGTGGGCACCAAAGAGAAGTGCTGCTGGATCATGGCGATGCCCCGGGCCATGGCATCGGCGGGGTTCTTGATCTGCACCTGCTGGCCGCGGATGAAAATTTCACCCTCATCCAGGCCATATAGGCCGTACAGGATCTTCATAATGGTGCTTTTTCCGGCGCCGTTTTCGCCCAGCAGCGCCAGCACCTCCCCCTCGCCTACGGTGAGGGATACATCTTTGTTGGCAATGACCTTTGCAAAGTATTTGGTCACATGCCGCATTTCTACAACGGGAATAGCCATATATTTCCTCCAGCTTCCTTGGATAGCCTGCTGGCCTGCTTTTTTTGAGCAGGCCAGCAGGCAGGACGAAACCTTATATGTAAGGGCGATGAGAGAGCTTAGTCAAACAGTGCCTTCAAATCCACCTTGCCGGCCTTCAGATCAGCGACAGCCTGGTCGCAGGCGGCCTTGGCCTCGGCGGGGCAGTTATCGGTGTAGACGGGGAAGTAAACATTCTCGGGCACGCCCACTTCTACGATCTGGTGACCGGCCAGCTTGCCGGCCAGGAACTGATCGATGGCCCAGACATACATGGTGGCATAGTCAAAGTCGATGGAGGCCACAACGGTCTTGGGGTCGATGGTGGTCTGGTCGGAGGAGTAACCCACGACCTTGGCACCCTTCTCCACGGCACCGTTGATGACACCCAGGCCCAGCTCATTAGCGTACACGAACATCACGTCCGCACCGTTATCGATCATATTCTCGGACATCTGCTTGCCCAGGGCCACGTCGGTCCAGCTGTTGGAATAGGCCAGGTTGTAGCTGGCATCGGCAATGCCGCGGTCCTTGGCGATGGAAACGGCGGTCTTGCCGTATACGGCCATCAGGTCCTTCATAGCCTGGTTGGGGTCGCCGCCGATGAGGCCGAACTGGCCGTTGGCGGTGATGTGGCCGGCGATGACGGCGGCCAGGTAGGAGGCCTCATACTCCTTGGGGAACAGGGGGCAGAGGTTGTCGGCGTCGCACTTGGAGCCGTTGACGACCATGAAGCGGGTGTTGGGATAGTTGGCGGCTACGCTGGAGGCAGCCTCGTCAAACTGGGAGCCGGCGGCCATGATGATGTCATAGCCACGCTCGGCATACTCGCGGAAGGTGGACTCAAAATCGGCTTCCTTCACGGACTCCACATACTCCATCTTGGTGCCCAGCTTCTCGTTGCAGGCCACAACGCCGGCGTAGTTAGATGCGTTCCAGCCCTGATCATTGATCTCGCCGGGCAGCAGCAGAACGATCTTCAAATCGGCAGCGGTCTTGGCGCCGCCCTTCTTGTCATCGTTGTTTTTGCTGCCGCAGGCAGTGAGGGTGGCCATCAGCATTACAGTGGCCAGGATGAAAGCGATAATCTTTTTCATGTCAATCCTCCTTTAAATTTCCACACTGGTTTTAGACAGAATGGTATAATCCTATTGTAAAAAATTTGGAGAAATTGGTCAATGCGACAATTTTTCTATTTTGTTGAAAATGTTACGATACCGAAATGAAACACACGGGAATATGCCCGGGCGGCCGGCGGCGCTTTTTCATGGGCAGAGAAATGATACAATTCTGCTCGCTCTCTGCGCGAGAATGAGAAAAAAATCGCGCAGACAGATTTTTTCCGCGAAAATGGGCGTTTCTTGGCAAAAACTTTATGGGCTGCAGGTGTATAATACGGCATCATGAAAAGCGGGGAGGCGCAGATATGGATATTTTTAAGGAGCTGCAGGAAGAAGGCGTGGATGCGGCACTGCTGGAGGAGATCCAGCGGTTTCGCCAGGCACATCCGGCGCCCCAGGAGGCGGCGGAGCGTGTTCCCCAGCCACGGTATCTCTACTATGGACGGGAGATTTGGGAGAGCGCGGCGGCGGCTCTGCTGTGTGGGGAGCATCTGCTGCTGGCGGGACCTAAGGCCACGGGCAAAAACGTCCTGGCGGAGAACCTGGCAGCGGTGTTTGGCCGGCCGGTTTGGGATGTGTCCATGTATGTGAATGTGGACGCAGCGGCACTCATCGGCGCCGATACCCTCCGGGGCGGACAGGTGGAGTTCCGGGAGGGGCCGGTGAGCAAGTGCGCCCGACTGGGCGGCTTTGGCGTGCTGGACGAGGTGAACATGGCGAAAAACGAGGCCCTGGCGGTGCTGCATGCCACGCTGGATCACCGGCGGGTCATTGACGTGCCGGGCTATGAACGGATCCATTTGGATGAGGCCACCCGCTTTATCGGCACCATGAACTACGGCTATGCCGGCACCCGGGAGCTTAATGAGGCACTGGTGTCCCGGTTTGTGGTGCTGGATATGCCCGTCATCTCCGACGAGAATCTGAAAAAGCTCCTGCGCCGCAGCTTTCCTACCTTGAAGGATCAGTGGGCGGAGCAATTCACGGCGCTGTTTCGGGATTTGCGGCAGAAGTGTGACAGCGGCGAAATCTCCACCAAGGCACTGGATCTGCGGGGCTTGCTGTCAGCCCTGCACCTGATGGAAAAGGGCATCTGCGCCGGGCAGGCCCTGCGTCTGGGCGTTATCAACAAGGCCTTTGAGCCCTTTGAGCAGCAGCTGGCGGCAGACACGGTCTGGGCAAGGATCCCGGAGAAGGCGGATCGGGCCCAGCTGTTTGGGGACTGACTATGGACCGGGAAGAACTGCAAAGCCGCCGGGCCTATAACCAAATCTGGAATGGCGCCGGGCGCTACGACCTGCACCCGGAGGAGGCGGCGTTCGACGACCAGGGAGACGCCGAGCTCTACATAAATACGATCATGGGCCTGGCCTATGGACTGTATGATTTTTCACGCTTTCAGCCTATGCTGCACAGCTTTCAGCTGCAGCAAAAGGGCGGGCTATATACGGACGTGTTCTGGCTGGGCATGGAGCATGCGGTGTTTGCCTGGGCTGGGAAAACGCGGCCTGCCCTGGCGGGTCTGCGGCGAGAATATGCCCAAAGGACTTTGGCCCGGCCCCATCCCCAGGACCCTCGGGAAAGTGCTGAGAGCCTCCGGGCCGCCTGGGCCCGCCGCGTCCTCACCGGAGAGGAGCCCCAGGACCCGTGGCTGCGGCAGGTGCTGGCGGCCCTGGAATTTGACCCGGGGTGGAACGAGCAGAAAATCATAGATCGAACGGAGGAGCTGCTGTTTACATTCTTTCGCCGGGCCCGCCGCAGCGTTACCGACCGCCAGTGGGCGGCCTTCGCCGGGCGGAGCATCGTCGGCAAGGGCGGCGGCGTCCGCCTGATCCGTCCCAACGCCCTCCGGGCCCTGGGACGGGGCGACCCCAGCGAAAGCGGCGGGGTCGGCGCCGGAAAGACCATGCGCCTGCTGAGCTTCCTCCAGGGCAAAACGCCGGAGCCCATCCTGCGCCGCTATGTGGAGGACTGCTTCGGCACGTCCATGCTCACCCCCTCGCAGCTGGCGGAGGCAGAGCGGGAGCTGTGCACGGGGGTACACCGGAACTGCCGGCTGCACTTTACCAGAGGAACGCCGCCGGAGCATCCCATCAGTGCAGACGCCGCCTGGGATGCGGAAAGCTTTCGACGGCAGAGGGAGAAAAACCGGGCGTACTATCAGAAAAACCTTCTGCAAAACCGTCTGACAATCGCTCAGCTCACCCAAAAACTGCAGAACACTCTGCTGCTGCAGCAGGACGAGGATACCTCCCTGGGCCGCGTGGGGCGGCTGCGGGGGGATGTGGCCTGGCGGGCGGCGGCATTGGGCGAGCAGCGGATCTTCACCCGCCGCAGCGACAGCCAGCCCGGGGAGCTGTCCGTGGATATTCTGCTGGACGGCTCTGCCTCCCAAAACCGCCAGCAGGAAAAGCTGGCCGCCCAGGCCTATATCATCGTGGAGAGCCTCAGCCGGTGCCGCATTCCGGTGCGGGTCACGGCGTTTTGCTCCGTCAGCGGGTGTACGGTCCTGCGGATTTTGCGGGACTATGACAAGCCGGAGGAGAATGACCGGGTCTTTGACTATGTGGCTGCCGGGTGGAACAGGGACGGCCTGGCGCTGCGGGCTATGGCCTGGCTTATGCGCAAGGCGGTGAGCCAAAACCGCCTGCTGCTGGTTTTGTCCGATGCCAGCCCCAATGACGACCAGCGTATTCCTGTGGGGGCGCTGCCTCTGGGGGGATACAGCTACAGCGGCAAGCGGGGCGTGGATGATACCGCCCAGGAGACGGGGATCCTGCGCCGCCGGGGCATCCGGCCTGTGTGCATCTTCACCGGCAGCGACCGGGAGTTGCCCGACGCCCGGAAAATATACGGCCAGGCTATGGAGCGCATCCCATCCATCGGCTGGTTTGCCGATGCCGTGAGCCGGCTGCTGTGCAGGCAGCTGCGGCAGGGATGAAGGGCAGAATTAAATACAGAAAAACCGGTGCCCTCCGCAAATATGCGGAGGGCACCGAGGTTTACATGGCCTGAGCAAGGCCCTTGACGATAGACGCAGATTTTTTTTGAGAAAATAGAGCAGTCCCCCGGTGAAAGCCGGGGGACTGCTCCTGTTAGGAAAATATTTGAGGAGAGAAAAATCTTTAGCTGTTCATGGACAGCTTCTTAGCTGCACGCTTCTTGCCGTACACGCAGCAGGCGACCACATAGGCCACGCCGCAGGCCACGCCGATGATGTAGGCAATGGTCCAGGGGATGTTGAAGCCAATCTTCGCATTGGCGATATAGGTCACGCAGATGAATGCGTACCAGCCGCCGGGGATCATGGGCATCCAGGCCCACTTTGCCTTGCCGTTTTCAAACATCCACACGGCGATGCACATCAGGGCGAACAGAGCCAGGGTCTGGTTGGCCCAGGCGAAGTAGCGCCACAGGATCATGAAGCCGTTGGAGTTGACCTTGGCCCAAACCAGAATGGCGATGACCAGGATGAAGATGGGCAGAGCCAAACGGATACGCTTGCCGTTGGTGGACTGGTCGATGTGCATGGTCTCGGACAGGCTCAGACGCAGAGCGCGCAGAGCCGTATCGCCGGAGGTGATGGGCAGAACAATAACGCCCAGCAGAGCGATGATGCCGCCCACATGGCCCAGCAGGTACTTACAAACAACACCCACAGTGCCGGTGGCCAAGGTGGCCTCGGGGCTCTGAAGGGCCAGGTTGTAAACGCCCATAGCGCCGGCAGCCCAAACCATGGCGATGAAACCTTCCAGCACCATCATGTTATAGAAGGTGTTGCGGCCCTGCTTCTCGCTCTTCATAGTGCGGGAGATGATGGCCGTCTGAGTGGAATGGAAGCCGGAAAGGATGCCGCAGGCCACCGTCACGAAGAAGATGGGCAGGAAGTGGCCGGTTGCAAAGTAGTTTGCGTAAGTAAAGGTATCACCGGAGCTGGCAATGGTCAGGATGGGGGAGGACCAATCATCCCAGATGTTCAGCAGGGGGAAGCCCTTGACAAAGAGGCCGATGAACACGCCGATGGCGGAGAACAGCAGGATACCGCCGAAGATGGGGTAGATCTTGCCGATGATGGCGTCGATGGGGAACACGGTGGCGATCAGGTAGTACAGGAAGATGGCACCATAGATGACCCACGTGGAAACAGAGGTGGCCTTGCCGTCAAAGCCGAACAGCTGCGTGGCGGCAATGTCGCCGGGGGTGTAGATGAACACGGCGCCCACCAGCAGCAGCATGATGCACACGAAGATATTATAGAACTTATAAATGCCCTTGGGGGAATAGCGGCGGATCATCTCGGGCATCTGGGTGCCGCCGTCACGCAGGCAGATCATGCCGGAGAAGTAGTCGTGCATAGCGCCGCCGATGATGTTGCCGATGGGAATGGTCAAAAATGCGATGGGCCCGAACAGAATGCCCTGGATGGGCCCGATGATGGGGCCGGTACCGGCAATGTTCAGCAGGTTAATCAGGCTGTTCTTCCAGCCCTTCATGGGGACAAAGTCCACGCCGTCTTCCTTGGTGTAGGCGGGGGTCTTGCGATCATCAGGACCGAACACCTTTTCACAGAAGCGACCGTACAGTGCGGCACCGCCGATCAAGATGACCAAGCCAATAATAAATGTTGCCACAAAAACACACTCCTTTGTAAAAGCGATATTCTCTTTTTTACATTTTTCGACATCCGGATCGTCAAAATTTGATGCTCAAACTATAGCACTATTTCCCGTAAAGTTGTCGTTAATGAAAGAAAATAAAAATAAAAATGTCATATATAAAGCGATGCACTTTGTTAATTTTTACCGCTAAAGGAAACTCTCACAAAGTGTTAGGACGGGCCAAAATCTAAAAGTGCAAAGATTTCTTAAAATAATTTAGAGCAATAATAAAAACTTTTAGGACATCTGCTTATGGGGGGCGGAAAAGCGGCTCACGCTGAAAAAAATGGATTGCACTGCAGGCTTTTGCGGAGAAAAAATCGCGCGCACAGAGACTGCACTGACGGCTTGAGAGGGCGCTGCCACGCATTATGGGTTGGGAAAGGGCGGCTGGGCGGTATACACGGTTTTATAGCGCTGGGAGAGGGCCTCCCAGTTGATCAGCGGCAGCGCCGCCTCCACATAGGCTGTTCGGTCATTGCCATAGGTGAGGGCGTAGGCGTGGCGGTACAGGTCCAGGCACAGCAGGGGAAAAAGGGGCAGGGCCGTGGCCTGACCCGGGGTGAACAGCAGCCGCAGCCGCCCACAGCGGTCCGACAGCAGCCAGGTATAGCCCTCCCGCTGGTCCGACAGGCTCAGGTGGCGTAGGGCGCGCAGAAAGTCCTCCATGGAGCCGAAGCAGCGGTCAATGGCCCCGGTGAGGGCGGCCCCGGGCCGGGTGGACCGGGCAGGGGCCAGGGAGGGAAAATACAGTGTGTGGGTATATACAGCCCCGCCGTGCTCCAGCACATCCTCCCGGATGGCGCAGGGCAACCGGTCCGGATGGAGCAGCAGCTGCGGGAGAGGCTGCTTCTGCAGGGCGGGATAGGGCTGCAGAGTACAGTTGAGGGCATCTGCATGGCTGGCGAAGATCTTATCGTGGTGGGTCATGATGGTGGCCCGGTTCAGATTCGGCTCCAGGGCGCCGGTGGAATAGGGCAGACGGGGAAGCGTATAGGGGAAGGTCATGGACAGCGCATCCTTTCCGAATAAAAATTTCGGTTTCAGTATATGCTCCCCTTGACAAAAGATGATGGGGAGGGCAAAATGGGCGGTGAAAAGGAGGTGCGGTATCATGCGCAGAAAGGATAAAGAGCGGGACGCCGCTTTTGCCTGGCAGGTGATGGCGGAGGCGCCCTATGCCACGCTGTCCCTGGTGGACGGGGAGGGCAGGCCCTACGCCGTTCCGGTGTCCCAGGCGGCCTGGCCGGAGGGGGAGTGCATTTACTTCCACTGCGCCATAGGGGGAAAGAAGTATGAGATATTCGAAAACGGATGCGAGGCGGTGATGAGCGCCGTATCCCGGGCGGAGATCGTGCCGGGCCAGTACACGGTGGCTTACGCCTCTGCCATAGCCAGGGGGCACTTGGAGATTATAGCGGATCCGGAGGAACGGATGCACGCCATGGCGGTGCTGTGCCGGCAGTATGACCCTGCCGCCGGGGAGAAGTATGTGGGCTGTATGCAGCGTATGGGCGCAAGAACCTGCCTGGTGCGCCTGACTGTGGAGGAGATCACCGGAAAAGAGAGCAAGGGCGACGATTGAAAAAAATTGCTTTCCCTCCCGGGAAAGCAATTTTTTCAGTCTCAGCGTGTTGAAAAACTCACCCCTTGTCATTCTGAGCCAGTGACCGACGTCACTGGTGTGAGAATCCGTTACCCAAATACGACAAATCTACATGAAAACGCAACATTTTCTGCATTTAGAAACGGATTGCCACGCCAGTCTGCGGACTGGCTCGCAATGACAGGCTTTTTTCAGTCTGTAAAGTCGTGGGGATGCTCTGCGGCCAGGACGGCTGAGGGATCGGCCTCCCACAGGCGCAGGAGCTTTTCTGCCAGGATCTTGGAAAAACCGGCCAGCAGCGCCGACTCCATCACCAGACACCGGGCCACGCCGTCTGTCCCGGCATCCGGGACGCACAGATCCTGCCAGCTCTGCTGGATCTGCCGGTTGAAGAGCAGGGCAATGCCCCGGAATTTGCCGCTGTAGTCCTCATAGATCTGCCGCACGGACTCCGGCCCGTCCTGCCCGTCCGCCAGCTCCCAGGGGATGATCTTCTGCACCTGGCTGATGCCGATGGATTGCTTCAGGGTAAGGATCATGATAAGGTAGCAGATGTGAACCCGGTAATACTTCCGCTTTACCGGGGCGGGCATCAGCTTCAGACGCACGTAGTTATTGATGGCGGAGGCCGTGACGATGCGCTCCTTTTCCTCATTCACCGGAGGGATGAAGCTGAGATACCGCTCCAGCAGAAGCACCACCTGGTCCATGTACAGGCCAAAATCCGGGATGGACTCCCACTGGGGCAGGTGATAGTCGGTTATGTACTGATCCCACCGCTGCAGCTTGTGGGCAATGAGGGATTTATCGTAGGACATAATGCCACCTCCATAAAAGCACAATTATTATAACAGCAAATCTGCACGGATACAATAGGAAAAAGAGCGTTGACAGGGAAGATGTAATATGCTATATTATTAAAAACGATATAGCCGGTAAAAAACGGCTGACAGAAAGGGGCGAAAGCCATGGCTTGCGCGTACATTTACGGGGACTCCCTGCTCAAGGCCACGGTGCCGGATGAGCAGTTTCGCTATCATTTTCACCTGCCGGAGGTGATGGAGCGATACAGCGGGCGGCAGACGGAGGTGGTGAACCGCTCCAAAATGGGTGCGACCATCCGCAAGGGGCAGGCTTTGCTGGAGCACGACCTGCAGCGGGGCATGCAGGCGGATTACGCCCTCATTGCCTATGGCGGCAACGACAGCGATTTCGATTGGGACGCCGTGCAGGACAGCCCCCGGGAGAGCCATCTGCCCCGGACCACGCTGGCGGACTTCAAGCAGATCCTGCTGCAGATGCTGCGCCAGCTGAAGGACAAGGGCGTGCAGCCGGTGCTTATGACCCTGCCGCCCATTGACGCCCAGCGGTATCTGGACTTTCTATGCCGGAATGGGCGCAGCAAGGAGCGCATCATGGATTGGCTGGGGGACACCCAGCATATTTACCGGCACCAGGAGCTGTATTCGGACACCGTGGCGCGCCTGGCCTATGAGACCGGGACACCGCTCATCGGGGTGCGGGAGATATTTTTGGGCGAAAAGCGTCTGCCGGGACTTATTTCGGCCGACGGCATCCACCTGACAATGGACGGCTATACAAAACTGTTTGACACGCTGGCAGGCTGGCTGCGCGGCGCTGTGATATGAAAAGGAGACAAAATGGTACAGATATTTACGGATACGGCAGCTAATCTGCCTATGAAGCTGCTGGAGGAATACGGCATCCGCACGGTGCCCCTGAGCTACGAGGTGGACGGCGTGGAGCCGGACTACAGCATCGAATTCAACGGCCCTGCCTTTTATGAGGCTATGCGCAGAGGCGCATCGGTCAAGACCTCCATGGTCAATCCCGGGCAGGCTGCCCGGGCCATAGAGGAGAGCCTGCAGGCGGGGATGGACGTGCTGTATCTGGGCATCTCCGGCGGCATCAGCGGCAGCTGCTGGGGCGTGGGTGTGCAGTGCAGGGAGCTGGAGGAAAAGTACGGCTCCGGCCGCATCGCCGTGTTGGATACCCGGGGCGCCTCCCTGGGCGAGGGGCTGGTGGTCATTGAAACGGCCCGGCTTGCCAAAGAGGGCAGGAGCCTTGGGGAACTGGAGGATTTTGCCAAGAGCCGCTGCGCAAGGATGCAGCAGTTCTTCGTGGTGGACGACCTGAAATACCTGCACAAGGGTGGGCGTATCTCCGGCGGCGCACGCTTGGCCGGTACGCTGCTGCAGGTGAAGCCCATTCTCCGGGGCAACGAGGAGGGCAAGATCGTGGTGTACGACAAGGTCCGGGGTAAGAAAAAGGCCCTGGAGGCTTTGGCGGAGATATACGACAAGACCGTGGACGACCGGGGGACACCCATCGGTATCGCCCATGCCGATGCACCCGCCGATGCGCTGCACCTGCAGAATTTGCTGCGGGACAGGGGCGCCGAGGGGGAGATCACCCATGTGTGCTATGAGCCGGTTACCGGCGCCCATGTGGGCCCGGGGACGGTGGCCCTGTTCTTCTACGGCAAAGCGTGGAGATAAGAAACGGGCGAAAAGCCCCTTGCTTTTTCCCACGCTCATGTCGTGGGGAAAACCGATTTGACTGCTTTGCCGCCTGCGGGCGGCAAACTCTGCGAGGCAAAAAAAGGGATCCGCTCTTGTAAGAGCGGATCCTTTTTTTTAATTTGGTTCAGCCGGTGAGGCCGATGATGAAGATGGCCAGGATCATAAGGGGCAGCACGATCATAAACAGCCACCGCATCCAGCCGGCTACCTTCATGCCCTTGCCGGCATTGGCTTCGGCCTGGTAGTTCTTAAAGCCCCAGCCCCAACGGGACACACAGAAGAGCAGGTATATCAGCGACCCAAGAGGCAGCAGAATACTGCTGACCAGGAAGTCCTCGCTGTCCAGCACATCCCGGCCGCCGATGGGGTGGAAGTCGCTGAGCACATTGTAGCCCAGCACACAGGGGACGCTGGCGATGAGGATGATAACGCCGTTTATCAGCGCAGCCTTCTTGCGACTCCAGCCGAACAGGTCCATGCAGGAGGACATGATGTTCTCGATGACCGCAATGACCGTGGAGAAGGAGGCAAAGGTCATGAACAGGAAGAATAGCGATCCCCACACGCGGCCCCCGGCCATATTGGTGAACACATTGGGCAGGGTGACGAAGATCAGGCTTGGACCGGAGGTTACCTCCACGCCGTAGCTGAAGCAGGCAGGGAAGATGATGATGCCCGCCATGACGGCCACAAAGGTACCCAGCCCGCATATGCGGGCGCCCTCACTGAGCAGCGTGTGGTCCTTACTCATATAGCTGCCGAAAATCTCCATGGCAGCGATGCCCAGGCTCAGGGTGAAAAACGCCTGATTCATGGCCGCGGCAATGACATTGCCCAGACCTACGGAACGCACATTGTCCATGTTGGGCACCAGATAGAAGGCAATGCCCTCCTTGGCCCCGGGGAGGGTGAAGCTGTGAATGGCCAGCACCAGGATCAGCACCAGCAGAGCGGTCATCATCACCTTGCTGACCCGCTCCAGACCCTTCTGCACGCCGATGCTGCACACCAGCACGCCGGCGGCCACTGTAATAACCATCCACAGTCCCATTTCGGTGGGGCTGGCCAGCATATCACTGAATACCTGGCCGCTGACCTCGGCGGCCATGCCGGGGGTAAAGACACCGGTGACGAACTTGAAGAAGTAGTCCAGCATCCAGCCGGACACGGTGGTATAGTACATCATCAGCAGGCAGCAGCCGATGATGGCGAACCAGCCGTGAATGTGCCACTTGCTGCCGGGCTTTTCCAGGGCCTTATAGGCAAGCACCGCACTTTTGCGGCTGGCGCGGCCCACGGCCAGCTCCATGGTCAGCACCGGCAGGCCCAGCACCACCAGCATGACGAGGTAGACCAGCACAAAAAATCCACCGCCGTTCTGCCCCACCACAAAGGGAAAGCGCCACACATTGCCGATGCCGATGGCGCACCCGGCACTCACCAGCAGGAAGCCCAGACGGGACTTAAAAGATTCGCGTTCCATGATTCTCTCCTCCAGTTTTGGGCGGCCAATAGGACCGCCCGTTAAAAAAGCGTTATGAATGTACTATAAGGGGCGGACGGACTTTTGTCAACCGTTGAGATGAACAAAAAGCGGCGCCGGGGCATTCCTCGGGGAAAAAGGTGGAATCAGGGGAACTGCCGATGGGACGTCCGGCGGTGAGGACCCGACGGCGAAAAATACCCCCTGCAGCCCGATGGCTGCAGGGGGATGACGCTGCCAATGGAGCAGGGCTTCAGGTGCCGTTATCGGATCAATTCTGAAGTGCCAGGGCCCACTGGGAGTACTTTTCGATGTTCGTGTCCCGCTCCTCGGCGTCCTTGCCCAGAGTGAGGATATAGACCTTGATCTTGGGCTCTGTGCCGGAGGGGCGTACCAGGATTACGGTGCCATCAGCCAGGGTGTAGCGCAGAACATTGCTGCCCTTCAGCTCCGAGGCAGTAACCTGCCCGGTTGTACAATCGAAAATGGTACCGTCCTTATAATCTGTGCGCGCCGTGACGGCCACGCCCGCAATCTCCGTGGGAGGCACGTCCCGCAGGTTCTTCATCAGGGCAGCCATCTTTTCCAGACCGTCCAGGCCGGGCATCACCAGGTTGTGAGTCTTTTCACCATAGTAGCCGTACTTTTCGTACAAGGCCTGGAGAGCGTCAAACAGGGTCATGCCCTGGCTCTGGTACCAGGCGGCCATCTCCGTCAGCAGCAGGGAGGCGGTGACGGCATCCTTGTCCCGGACATAGTCACCCAGCATATAGCCGTAGCTCTCCTCATAAGAGAACACCACCTTGCCCAGGCCCTGGCTCTCCAGCTGCTGCTTCTTCTCGGCCATGAACTTAAAGCCCGTGAAGGTATCATAGCATTTGACGCCGTGGGCCTCCGCCACCCGGCGGGCCATCTCGGTGGTGACAATGGTCTTGAGCAGGACGGCGTTCTTGGGCAGCTTGCCGCTGCGGGCCATGGCACCCAGCAGATAATCTGCCAGCAGCACACCGGTTTGGTTACCGGACACGGGAACAAAGCGGCCACCCTTATTGCGCACCAGGATACCCACCCGGTCGCTGTCCGGATCGGTGCCGATGATAAAGTTGGCACCCACCCGGTCCGCCAGGGCAATGGCCAGGTAGAAGCCCTCCGGATTCTCCGGATTGGGGGAGACCACCGTGGGGAAGGAGCCGTCCAGCACCATCTGCTCAGGCACGCAGTGCAGGTGCTTCACACCCAGATCCCGCAGAGCCTGGGGAACCAGCTTCCAGCCGCAGCCGTGGAAGGGAGTGTAGACCACATGGAAGGTATCCGCCACCTTGGCAACACATTCCCGGTCATTGACCATGGCCATGACGTTTTCCATGAAGGCGTTGTCGGTTTCCTCCCCCATGAGCTCAATGTGCCCGGCGGCCTTGGCTTCATCAAAGGGCATGGTCTTTACGCCGGTGAAGATGTCGATCTTCTCCAGCTCTCGGGCGATGGCATCGGCGTGCTGGGGGGGCAGCTGGGCGCCGTCGGACCAGTAGACCTTGTAGCCATTATACTCCTTGGGGTTGTGGCTGGCGGTGATGTTGATGCCCGCCTGGCAGCCGTAGTGCCGCACGGCAAAGCTAAGTTCCGGAGTGGGGCGCAGGGACTCAAAAATCCGCACATGGATGCCGTTAGCGGCGCAGACCTCGGCGGCGGCCCGGGCAAACTCCATGCTATGGTGGCGGCAATCCATGCAGATGGCAACGCCCTTGTCCATGGCGGCAGAGCCTTCAGCGCAGATGACATTGGCAAAGCCCTGGGTGGCCCAGCGGATGACATAGATATTCATCTGGTGCAGGCCCATCTTCATGGTGCCCCGCAGGCCGGCGGTGCCGAACTCCAGAGGGCCGTAGAATCGGCTCTCGATCTCCTTGTCGTCATCTGCAATGGCGGCCAGCTCTGCCCGCTCGTCTTCGGTGATGGCATCGCTGCGGAGCCATTTCAGATATTCTGCTTTGTAGTCGATCATGCTATAAAAACTCCTTTCCGTTTTACTATGAAGGTTAAGAATTATCCTCGTCAAAAACCGGCTCTGCCTGGAGCAGGGCTCGGGCCTCCTCCAGCCGGGAGGCGGGGACATAGAGGTCGGCTCCATAGCCGGAAAAGCCGCTGATGACCTTGCCTGCGCCGCCCTCCTTGGCGTAATACTTAAAGCAGGGAATGCCGCAGGAAATCAAAAAGGAAATGGTCACATCCGATTCGGCAGGGGAGTCAAAGGTGGACGTCAGCAGCACGGCCTTTTCCTTTTCGCCCTTTTCGTCCACCGGCCAGGCCAATTCCTCCTTACGAAAGCGCCAGCCGGAGGAGAGATCGTCCCAAAAATTCTGCGGGAGCTCGCCGCTTCGCGCGGTTTCCGCGGCAGCCAACATATCAAACTCGTTCATCACAAAACCTCCCATATGCTTCATTCGATTATTTGTGGTATTTCGTCCCCTGTTGGATCTGAAAAGCGCGGTAGATCTGCTCCAGGAGCATGACCCGGGCCAGGTGATGGGGGAAGGTCATGGGGGACATGGACAGACGCCAATCTGCCCGGCGCTTCAACTCCTCACTGAGGCCCACGCTGCCGCCGATGAGGAAGGTGAGCTGGGTCTTGCCGGAGACCGCCAGCTGCTGCATTTTGCGGCTCATTTCCTCGCTGGAGCAGGGGCTGCCCTCGATGCACATGGCCACCAATGCGCCACCCCTGGGGAGCTTTGCGCTTATGGCGGCGGCCTCCGTGTCCAGAGCCTGCTGGATCTGGGCGGGGGAGGGCTCCTCCGGCAGCTTGCTCTCCGGCAGCTCGATAACCTCTAATTTGCAGCAGCGCTGCAGGCGCTTGGTGTACTCTGCCACAGCGTCCAGGTAGAATTTTTCCTTCAGCTTGCCTACGCACAGGACGGTTATTTTCTGCATGGCGCACCCTCCGCTATATAGGCCTCACTGCACTCGCCTCGGGGGGCGGCGGTGAGCCGGACTCCCTCGAATCCGCCGCAGCGCAGGGCATAGCCTACAGTATCCAGGGCCCGGACCGGGGTATTATTCTCCCTGCTTAAATGCACCAGGACAAACTGCCGGGTGCCGCGGTCCGCCATGCGGCAGGCAAACTCCGCCGCTGCATCGTTGGACAGATGGCCGCGGTCGCCTAATATCCGCCGCTTCAGGGGATAGGGATAGGGCCCGCTTTGCAGCCACTGCACATCGTGGTTGCTCTCCAGCAGCAGCAGCTCCACCCCGGCCAGGGCTGCCTCGGCCTCCGGCGTTACATAGCCCGTGTCCGTTAGGATCCCGGCGGAGGCGCCGCCGCAATCAAAGCGATAGTCCATGCTGCCCGGGGTATCGTGGGAGGTGGCGAAGGCCGTCACGGTCAGGGAACCGAAGGCCTGTGCATCCCCGGGGCATAGGGGCCGCAGCAGAGAGGCGCTGCCCGGTATCTGCCGCAGCAGGGCGGCGCACACGGCGGGGGAGGCAAATACGGGGGCGCCCGTATGCTTCAGCAGCACCCGAAGCCCGGCGGTGTGGTCGGAATGAGTGTGGGTGATGAAAACGGCAGACAGGGCCTGAGGCAGCCGATTCAGAGACCGCAGGGCGGTCTCAATGCGCCGGGCGGAGATGCCCGCGTCCACCAAAATATGAACATCGCCGGCGCAGACCAAGGCGGCGTTGCCCTCGGACCCGCTGGCCAGAGTGTGTATGGTGATCAAATGTCAGACCTCGCTTGTGATTTTGGGTATTTCGGATTGCCATATTATAAATAGGAAGCGCGGTGAGGGAGCGCCGCCGGGTGATAAAAGCAGCGTCACCACGCCGGCCGCCCTTTGGCGGCCCTACGCGGCAGACGCTGCTTTGGCGGCATTGTATCAGCCGATATGTGCTTCCTTCTGCTCGGCGATGTCCGGCGCGTCCACCACACGGATGTCGGCCCCAACGGCCCGGAGCTTGCCCACCAGGTCCTCGTAGCCGCGCTCGATGAACTGCACTTGGCTCAGCTCCGTTACGCCCTCAGCGCACAGACCAGCGATGACCATGGCGGCGCCTGCCCGCAGGTCGCAGGCCTGCACCGGCGCGCCCTGTAGATGCTCCACGCCCTCGATGACGGCCACATGGCCATCGGCCTGGATATTGGCGCCCATACGCTTTAATTCGTCGATATACTTAAAGCGGCTGTTCCACACGTTTTCATTGACGATGCTGGTGCCCTGGGCTGTGGACAGCACCGCGGCGATCTGGGGCTGCATATCCGTGGGAAAGCCCGGATAGGGCATGGTCTTTACGTTAGTCTTCTGCAGCGGGCCGCTGCGGCGCACCAGCACGGCGTCACCCCGGTCCTCAATGTAAACGCCCATCTCCACCAGCTTGGCGCTGATGCAGTCCAAGTGCTTGGGGATCACATTTTTGATAAGCACCTGACCGCCTGCGGCGGCCACGGCGGCCATATAGGTGCCGGCCTCGATCTGGTCGGGAATGATGCCGTAGCTGCCGCCGGCCAGATGATCCACACCGCGAATCTTGATGGTGTCGGTGCCGGCTCCCTTGACGTCGGCACCCATGGAATTGAGGAAGTTGGCCAGGTCCACAATGTGCGGCTCCTTGGCGGCGTTTTCGATGACGGTGCTGCCCTTGGCCAGCACGGCGGCCATCATGATATTCATGGTGGCGCCTACGGACACTACGTCCAGATATACGGATGTGCCGGTGAGACGGCCGGACTTGGCACAGGCCTGAATGAAGCCGCTCTCCACCTTCACCTCTGCGCCCATGGCACAGAAGCCCTTGATATGCTGGTCGATGGGCCGCACACCGAAGTCGCAGCCGCCGGGCATAGCCACGGCAGCCTCACCAAAGCGGCCCAACAGAGCGCCGATGAGATAGTAAGAGGCGCGGATGCGGCGGGCCAGATCATAGGACGGATGGGTGGAGCGGATGGCATGGCAATCCAGCTCCACGGCGTGGCGGTTCAGCACCCGGACCCTGGCGCCCAGTTCCTCCAAAATATTCAGCAGCAGCGTAACATCGCTGATCTGCGGGATGTTTTCAATGCGGCAGGTGCCGTCCACCAGCAGGGCGGCGGGGATGATGGCAACGGCGGCATTCTTTGCGCCGCTGATGGTAATTTCACCAAAAAGCGGCCGACCGCCGCGTATAAGATACTGATTCATAAGTGCCCCTTTCGTGAGGTGTTATAGGGAGAGGCAGAGCCTCTCCATCGTCAGCCGCTGCAAAAATATGCAGGGCACAGTTATTTATCTGCAGCGCATTGGGGAAGGAACCTTCGCCCTGCTGCCTGCGTGCTTCAGAGAGCTTAAAAAAGCGTCCAAAACCATGGACTTTAATGGCGCAGAGAGCCCCCGATGGGGTTTCCCGCACACATTCGACCTTACTGTTATAGTAAATTTTTCGTTTTTAAGACAATCTGCTACACATGATAGTATACCACATTATTTCTCAAAAGCAATCACCAATATTCCAAAACCGGTGGGAAACTTCTTTAGGAAATTAAGAGGGGCGTAAAAATTGTCCGAATAATTTACAAAAAGGGGTTGACACAGTTTGGGGAAGGGTGTAACATACAGACAACAAACGTATGAGCAATTATTCAAATGAACATTTAAGGAGGGCGGCATGGATCAAATGGAAAAGAATCCGGAGCAGGATTTTCTGTGTCTGGACGAGGCCGGCGTAGAGGCTGTGCGGCGGCAGATGCCCGACGAGGACGACCTATATGACCTGGCAGAATTATACAAGGTGTTCGGCGACTCCACCCGCGTCAAAATTCTGTATGTGTTGTTCGGCGCGGAGCTGTGCGTGTATGACATTGCAAGGCTCCTTGGCATGACCCAGAGCGCCGTAAGCCATCAGCTGCGTATTCTGAAGAATAACAAGCTGGTGAAGTTCCGCCGGGAAGGCAAAGCTGTTTTTTATGGGCTGGATGACGACCATGTCCGCTCTATTTTGCAGCTGGGCATGGAGCACCTGGGCGATTGAGGAAAGGAGACTACTTACCATGAAAAAGACATATAAGATCGAAGTGGATTGCGCGGCCTGCGCCGACAAGATGGAGCAGGCTGCCCAAAAGACTCAGGGCGTGGCCGCTGCCACCGTCAGCTTTATGACTCAAAAGATGAAGGTGGAATTTGCCGAGGGCGCCGATGTGGACGCCGTGATGCAGCAGGTGCTGAAGAACTGCAAAAGGGTGGAGGACGACTGCGAGATATTCCTGTAAAAGCTATGCGCAGGACCGGGCGGCGGGGTGAGGGCACCCCGCCCTACAGATAAGCAGGAAGACCGGTGTAGCGGGCGGGGTAGGAACCCGCTTCTGCGCAGAGGGGAAAATCATTTGATTATTTTGCCGCCTGCGGGCGGCAAATACTGCGAGGTTTTTTTGAGAGTTTTATGAGCCGGAAACACTGAGGTTGTCGATAAAGCGGTAAGATTTGCGATAACGGTAAGGAAGGGTGTGTGAGGGAAACCCAAGAAGGGTGTCCCTCACCGTTGAAATCAATAGTTTTTGAAGCTTTTTCAAAGTTTCAAAAACGCAAACGGCGTGGCAAGAGCATTTTGCCGCGCCGGTGTGTGAGGGAAACCCAAGAAGGGTGTCCCTCGCCGTTGAAATCAATAGTTTTTGAAGCTTTTTCAAAGCTTCAAAAACTTAGGCAGCGGGGCGAAAAGACTTTTTCGACACGCTGACACTGAAGGAGGCATAAAGGCCGTGACGAAGAAACAGAAAACCAATCTCATCCGGATCATCGTGTCGGCGGTGCTGGTGATCGGAGTATGGGTATCCCCCCTCACGGGATGGCTGGAGGGCGTGCTGTATCTCATCCCATATTTCATCGTGGGCTACGATATCCTGCTCAAGGCTGTGAAGGGTATCTTCCGGGGCCAGATGTTCGATGAGAATTTCCTTATGGCTGTGGCCACTGTGGGCGCTATGGCCCTGGGTGATTGGCGGGAGGGCTGCGCCGTTATGGTGTTCTATCAGATCGGCGAGCTGTTCCAAAGCTACGCCGTGGGTAAGAGCCGCCGCAGCATCTCCGACCTGATGGACATCCGCCCGGACTACGCCAACATTGAGTCCGGCGGCGCCCTGGAGAAGGTGGACCCGGAGGATGTAGCCGTGGGCACCGTCATCGTGGTGCAGCCCGGGGAGCGCATCCCCATTGACGGCGTGGTGACGGAGGGCGAAGCTGCCGTGAACACCAGTGCCCTTACCGGCGAGAGCCTGCCCCGGCAGGTGAAGGCCGGGGATGAGGTCCTCTCCGGCTGTGTGAACCTCAGCGGTCTGCTGCATATCCGGACTACCAAGGAGTTCGGTGACTCCACCGTGGCCAAGATCCTGGATTTGGTGGAAAACTCCAGCATGAAAAAGGCCAAGGCGGAGAATTTTATCACCAAGTTCGCTCGCATCTATACCCCCGCCGTGTGTTATAGCGCCGTGGCCCTGGCGGTGCTGCCGCCGGTGGTGCGGCTTATCATGGGCAATGCGCCTATGTGGGGCGATTGGATTACGAGGGCGTTGACCTTCTTAGTTATCAGCTGCCCCTGCGCATTGGTCATCAGTATTCCCCTGAGCTTCTTCGGCGGCATCGGCGGCGCATCCGCCAAGGGAATTTTAGTCAAGGGCAGCAACTATCTGGAGGCTCTGGCTAAGACCGGCTGTGTGGTGTTCGACAAGACCGGCACCCTTACCAAGGGCGTTTTTCAGGTGCTGGAGACCGCTCCGGAGGGTATGGACGCACAGACCCTGCTGGGGTGGGCGGCTCAGGCAGAGTGCTACTCCAAGCATCCCATCAGCCAAAGCCTTAAATCCGCCTGGGGCGGCCAGGTGGATACCGACCGGGTGACGGACGTGGAGGAGCTGGGCGGCTTCGGCCTAACAGGCCGGGTAGACGGCCATGCCGTAGCCGTGGGCAACCGGCGGCTCATGGAGAAGCTGGGTATTCAGCCTATAGAGCTCCAAAGGGCCGGCACCGTGGTGTATGTGGCTGTGGACGGCGTGTATGCCGGGTGGATCCTCCTGGGCGATGTAGTCAAGGAGCACGCGGCCCAGGCCATCCGGGGTCTGAAGGCAGAGGGCGTCGAAAAGACCGTTATGCTCACCGGCGATGCGGACGCGGCAGCCCGGCAGGTGGCATCCCAGCTGGGCGTGGACGAGGTCCATAGCCAGCTGCTGCCAGCGGATAAGGTCCGGCAGGTGGAGCGGCTGCTGAAAGAGCGCAGGGAGGGCCGGCTCCTGGCCTTCGTGGGCGACGGTATCAACGACGCCCCAGTGCTGGCCCGAGCCGACATCGGCATTGCCATGGGCGCTTTGGGCAGCGACGCAGCCATCGAGGCGGCGGATGTGGTCCTCATGGATGACGACCCGGCCAAGATCGCCCTGGCTATGCGCATCTCCCGGCGGACGCTGCGCATCGTGTACGAGAATATCGTGTTTGCCCTGGCGGTGAAGGCGGTGTGCCTGGTGCTGGGCGCCATCGGTATTGCCAATATGTGGCTGGCCATCGGCGCGGATGTGGGCGTGATGGTGCTGGCGGTGCTCAACGCCACCCGGGCCCTGTCGGCTGGAAAAGAGTAAAAAAAGAGGGACAGCCCAAACCGCGCAAAGGAGTTACCCCGCAGCATGAAAAAACTCCGTAAGAATCATGGCATTGCGAAGCCGGCACACACAGCAGGCGTGGGCCCTTTGCCGAAAAATCCAAAAGCTTTTTGATAGCTTCAATCTATAAAAAAACCTATAAAGGCCGCCTTTTTCAAGGCGGCCTTTATAGGTTTGAGGATAGAAAGGAAAAGCAATTCATGTTTGAGAATCACTATGGCCATACTATACCCCGGCGGGAATCAATTGTAAAGCGACAAGTATGCATTTTTATATTATATTATGTCATGATCAAATGGAAAATGTTGCAAAAGCCATTGCGAATTCTGTAAAAATGCGGTATAACATAGACTATGACATAGTTTCATGATTAGGAGGGCGGCGTATGGACACCAAAAAGCTGGAGGCGTTGGCCACGGCGGTGCAGACCGGCAGCTTTACCCGGGCGGCGGAGGTGCTGGGCTACACGCAATCGGGCCTGACACACATGATGAACAGCCTGGAAAAGGATATTGGCTTTCCTCTGCTGGTGCGCAGCCGCACGGGGATCCGGCTCAGTGCCGCCGGACAGCGAGTTTTTCCCATGATACAGGATCTGCTCCGGGCGGACGAAACCTTGGAGCGGGAGATCCGCCTCATCAATACCCGCCGGGAGGAGACCATTCGGGTGGCCTCCTATGCCAGCATCGCCATGCACTGGCTGCCGGAGATCATTCAGCGCTTCCGGGATAACCATCCGGATGTGGCGGTGGATGTGCAGATGGGCAGCGTGGAGGAGGTGTATCACTGGGTGCAGGAGGATAAGGCGGATATGTGCTTTGCCTCCTGGCAGGAGTGGTTTACCCTGGATTGGACCCATCTGCGCAATGACCCGCTGCTGGTAATCCTGCCGCCGGATTACGATATGCAGGGCCGAGAGAGCCTGAAGGTACAATCCCTGCAGGGGATGGATTTTCTCATGCCGTCCCCGGGCTTTTATCTGGACATCATGCACGCCCTGGGGGATGTAAAGCCCAATATCCGCGAGACCCATGTCAGCGACAGCGTCATCATTTCTATGGTGGAGCATGGCCTGGGCGCCAGCATCCTGTCCGAGCTGGTGCTCAAGGGCCGCCGGGACAACGTGGTGGCGGTGCCGATGGATCCGCCGGCAGCGCGGGAGCTGGGCATCGCGGTGCGGTCCAAGAAGGAGCTGCGGCCCATGGCCCGGCGGTTTATATCGGAGACAAAAGAAATTCTGGAGAGCATTTGATATGATTTTTGAACCTGTCACGCCGCAGAACGCGGAAAAACTGAGACCCTATTATATAAATTGTAACTATCGCCTGTGCGAGTACTCTGTGGGCGTGAAGCTCATGTGGGGGAGTGTGCTGCACCCGGCCTTCTGCGAGGCGGCAAATTGCCTCATCGTCCGCAATCAGATTGACGGCCGCTATCAGTTTGATTTCCCTGTGCCCGGGCCGGAGGGGGATGTGGACGCGGCTCTGACCCTCATCGAGAAATACTGCACGGAGCAGGGGGTGCGCCCGGTGGTCTCCGTGGTGCCGGAGGGGGAGGCCGGACGGCTGTTTTTGCGCTACCCGGTAGTGCGGCTCATTAATGAGCGGCCCTGGAAGGACTATATCTACCGCCGGGAGGATCTGGCGGAGTTTGCCGGAAGGCATTACAGCGGCCAGCGCAACCACATCCATAAGTTCCGCAAGCTCTATCCCGATGCGGAATATGTGCCCCTGACGGCGGCAGATGAGCCCCTGCTGGAGCGGTTTTGGCAGGACTATGGGGCGGAGTTTTCCAAGGAGAGTGCCATTGCCAAAAATGAGCTGCGCCTGGCCAAGGAGATGCTGCGGCACCTGGCGGGAGATTGGTTCATGGCAGGGGGCCTGCTCCATGAGGGGCGGCTGGTGGCCATCAGCATGGGTGAGCAGTGCGGCAGTACCATGCAGGTGCATATTGAAAAGGCACTGTACTCCTACCCCGGGGCGTATCCCACCATGGTGCAGGAATTTGCCCGGCACTGTGATGATTCCGTCCGGTGGATGAACCGGGAGGATGACGCCCGGGATAAGGGGCTGCGTATGTCCAAGATGCAGTACCTCCCGGCGGCCCTGGGGGGCAAGCTATGCTTTGAGGTGGGCAGCGAGCTGGACCGCCTTCATGAAATACCTACCCTGCACTCCGATCGCCTGACCCTGGATGCCCTGACGGAAAAGGACAAGCTGCCCTATAATGCCCTGTGCCTGGACGAGGAGCGTAACCGCCTGTGGGGCTATGATTGGCACAAGGACTACGACGGCAGCCCCATGGAGGAGTATTTCCTCTCGGTGGCCCGGGAGGATTTCCGTCTGCGCCGCTGCGTGAATTTTGCCGTGCGCCTGGGGGAGGACTTCATCGGCGAGGCGGTGCTGTATAACCCCGATTGGCAGGGCGGCATGGAGCTGGGCTGCCGCATTGCCCCGGCCTATGCCGGCCGCGGCTACGGCACCGAGGCCTTTGCCGCAGCGGCAGATTGGGCCCTGTACGGCCTGGGTCTCGCCCGGGTGGTTGCCAAGTGCTTCAAGGAAAATGGGCCCTCCTATAAAATGCTCTCCTCCTGTATGCGGGAGACCGGCCAGGATGAGACCTATTTCTATTTTGAAAAAACCATCTGAGGAAATATTTTAAAAGCCGGGCGGGGAAAACCCCGCCCGCTGCGTATTTTCGTGCGCCGGGCGTATGCCCGGTTCTTTTTTTACACATACTTCCGTTAAAGTATGAATAAGCGGAGGGGCAATATGAACCAACCCTTTGACACAAAATGCGCCCAGCTGGATGATCTTTTGGGTGTGGGCCGCAGCTTCGACATGGTGAGCCGGGAGCTGTATGTGGGCGGCCGCCGGGCCAAAATGTGGGTGGTGAACGGCTACGCCAAGGATATGCTCCTGGAGCGGGCCGTGGAAAAGCTGCAGGAGGTAGAGACACTGGATGGTATCTCCGGCGTAGATGAGCTGCTGCGCCGGTATATCACCGTGTGCGACGCTGGGACCAGCCGGGATCGGATGCAGGCGGTGACGGACGTATTTGCGGGCAAGACTCTGCTGATAATAGACGGCTTTTCCGGCGGCATTCTCCTGGACGCCAAGACCTTTCCCACCCGGTCGGTGCAGGAGCCGGATGCAGGCAAGGTCCTCCGGGGCAGCCACGACGGCTTTGTGGAGAGCATTATGGAAAACGCCGCCCTTCTGCGCCGGCGCATCCGGGATCCGGCCCTGACATTGGAGCGGATCCGCTTGGGCGGCCGCTCCCAATGTGACGTGGCTCTATGCTATATGGAGGGGCGGGCGGACGCAAAGACTCTCTCCCAGCTCCGGGAAAAGCTGCGCCGGATCGATCTCCGGTCGGTGTCCATGAGCCAGGAGACCATTGCCGAGGCCATTGCGCCTAAGCAGTGGTACAATCCCTTTCCCAAGGTCCGCTATACCGAGCGGCCGGATGTGGCCACTGCCTCCGTCATGGAGGGGGACATCCTGGTGCTCATCGACAACACCCCCGTGGTGATGCTGCTGCCGGTGTCACTGCTGCGGTTTAATGAGGAGATCAATGACTACTACTTCCCGCCTCTGGTGGGCACCTATCTGCGCATCATCCGCTTTTTCGTCATGCTGCTGAACGTGGTCATTACGCCCCTGTGGTATCTGCTGGCCACGGAGCCCGGCGGCCTGCGGGAGCCCTGGGACTTCCTGCTGGTGGAGGGGGAGTACGCCGTGCCGCTGGTTTTACAGCTGCTGCTGGTGGAGCTGATTATCGACGTGCTGAAGCTGGCGTCCCTGAATACGCCCGATGTGTTGGGCAACTCCTTCAGCATGCTGGGCGCGCTGATCCTGGGCGATTTCGCGGTGCAGTCCCGATGGCTGGTGCCGGAGGTGCTGGTATATATGGCCTTTGTGGCGGTGAGCAACTTTGCCCAGCACAGCTTTGAGATGGGCTACGCCTGCAAGCTCTGCCGTATGGCACTGGTGCTGCTTGCCTTTGCCCTGCGCTGGTGGGGCTTTGGCATCGGCCTTTTGGGTGTTCTGGCGCTTATGGCCACCACCAAGCCCATTGCAGGCCGGGGCTACCTCTATCCTCTTATCCCCTGGAACGGAAAGGCCCTGCGCTCCCTGCTTCTGCGCCGCCCGGCCCATAAGGACAACACATAAGACAACCTGCCCCACCCACCGCATCAGCTCCCGTCAACCCCGTCCGTAGGGGACGATGCCCCCATCGTCCCGCCCCATCTTTTCACTTTCCACTTTCCTCTCCTCTCTGCCTCCCCACAATTTTTCTCTCCCCAAAGCCGTTTTGCTTGCCTGCAGGACGGCTTTGTGCTATGATACCATTGAATTTGTGTGGGAAGGGGAGACGCTATGGCTGCTCTGCGGGAAAAACGCCTGTTTCTGCTGGATATGGACGGCACCATTTATCTGGATGACCGGCTCTTTGACGGGGTGATCCCCTTTTTGCAGTATATCCGCCGGGTGGGTGGCCGCTACCTGTTCCTCACCAACAACTCCTCCCGGGGCGTGGAGGGATACATCGAAAAAATGCGCCGCCTGGGCATCGAGACGGAAAGAAGCGATTACCTCACCTCCGTGGATGTCACCATCGCCGCCCTGCAGAGGGAACGCCCTGAGAAAAAGTGCTATGTTTTCGGCACTCGCTCCTTTTATTCCCAGCTCCGGGACGCGGGCATCCCCGTCACAGCTCGGCCCGACCCGGATGTAGACATTCTCCTGTGCGGCTTTGACCGGGAGCTGACGTTTCAAAAGCTGGAGGATGCCTGCATCCTCCTAAACCGCGGGGCGGAGTTTTGGGCCACCAACCCGGATTGGGTCTGTCCCACCTGGTACGGCTCTGTGCCTGATTGCGGCAGCGTCTGCCGGATGCTCACCACCGCCACGGGCCGCACCCCCCGCTTTTTGGGAAAGCCCCAGCCGGATATGGCGGTTCTCGCCATGGCCCGCACGGGCTTTGCACCGGAGCAGACGGTGCTTTTGGGGGACCGGCTCTACACGGACATAGCCTGCGGCGCAGGCGCCGGCATCGACACGGTGTTCGTCCTTTCCGGAGAGGGGACGGAGGCGGATATAGAAAAATTCGGCGTACAGCCCACCTGGGTGCGCCGGGATATTGCGGCTTTGCTGCAGGAATTGGAGGATAATTGAAAAAACTCAATTATCATTTGATTTGAGCTGTTTTTCTCGCCGCTTTCGCGGCAACCGAAAAACATGGCGCTTTATGACCATTCCTTCTGTTGGTCATTTGTGCCTTGCAACATAGCGGAAAGGAATGGTCATAAAATATGAAACTAAACTATAAGCGGACGATTCTGGTGGGCTTTGCCTTTTTCCTGATCTGCGCCTTTTGGCAGGCCTACGACAATACCATCCCCTTGATCCTGACCAATAAGTTCGGCATGTCCCAGACCTGGTCGGGGGTTATCATGGCGCTGGATAATATCTTAGCTCTGTTTCTGCTGCCTCTGTTTGGCGCCATTTCCGACCGCAGCCACAGCAAAAAAGGGCGCCGCACTCCCTTCATTGTGGTGGGCACCCTCATTGCCGCCGTGGCCCTGGTGGCATTGAGCTTTGTGGATATGGCCCAGCTCAATAATATTAAAGATGTATCTGCCATCGACGACCCCGCTGCCCTGGTGACCATCTATGAAAAGGAGAAGGACGAGACTCTCCTGACCCCCGACGGCGTGAGGTTTACCCTGGCGGATAAGTTCTCTCAGGAGGAGTTCGCCGCCATCCGCAGCCAGATCCAGGATGGCGACAAGACCCACACCAACCCCGACTATACCGATTATGTTGTTCCCGCCCGGCAGGCCTACGCCTGGCAGGTAACGGCGGAGAGCCCTGCCACGCTGGTGTTCTTCATCGTTCTGCTGCTGGTGGTTCTGGTGAGTATGGCTACCTTCCGCTCCCCGGCGGTGGCGCTGATGCCGGATGTCACCGTAAAGCCCCTGCGAAGTAAAGCCAACGCCGTCATCAACCTTATGGGCTCTGCCGGCGGCATTTTGATCCTGGTGCTGGGCATGGTGTTCGCCACGGCCTCCGTGCGCAACGCCCTTATGAGCTACACCGCCTATTTTGCCGTTATCGCCGCCATTATGCTCACGGCTCTGGTGATCTTCCTGCTCACCGTTCGGGAGCCGGAGTGGGCCGCCCAGATGGTGGAGGATTCCGTTCGCTATGGCCTGGAGGACAAGCCCGCCGAAGCGGAGCAGCTGGCGGAGAACGCGGACGTTGCAGAGCCTGCCGCGGCGGCAGAGCCTGCACAGCCGCAGAAGCAGGGCCTGTCTCCGGAGGAGAAGAAGTCTATGATCTTCATTCTTCTGTCCATCGTTCTGTGGTTTTTCGGCTATAACGCCGTCACCAGTAAATACTCTGTTTACGCCAGCAATATTCTCCATAAGGACTATAATCTCACCCTGATCATCGCCCAGGCGGCGGCCATTATCTCCTACCTGCCCGTGGGAATGATCGCCTCTAAGGTGGGCCGGAAAAAGACCATCCGTGCCGGCGTCATCATGCTGGCCGCGGCCTTTGGCGTGGCGGCTTTCCTGCGGGATAACAGCCCCTCCATGCTTATGAACGCTATGTTCGCCCTGGCGGGCATCGCCTGGGCCACCATCAACGTCAACTCCTTCCCCATGGTGGTGGAGATGTGCTCGGAGCAGGATGTGGGCCGTTACACGGGGCTTTACTACACCGCCTCCATGGCGGCCCAGGTGGCAACGCCCATGCTCTCGGGCCTGCTGATGGATAAGCTGGGCATGACGGTGCTGTTCCCCTATGCGGCGGTGTTCTCCGCGCTGGCCTTGGTGTCCCTGCACTTTGTCCACCACGGCGACAGCCGACCCGAGGCTAAGAAGGGCCTGGATGCACTGGAGGATATGGATAACTGATATGTGGATCGCTATTTTAATTGTCATTATTCTGCTGCTCTTGGCAGAGATATTCGCCCTGCTGACTATGTGCCGCCGGGGCCATTCCTACTGGAAGCTGCTGCGGAAGTATCGCTATGCCCACCGGGGCTACCATGGAAAGGATCTGGCCCCGGAAAACTCGATCCTTGCCTACAAGGAGGCCATCCGCCGGGGCTTCGGCGTGGAACTGGATGTGCATCTGATGCAGGACGGGAATCTGGCCGTTATCCACGATGCAAGCCTTTTGCGTACCGCCGGGGCCGATGTGCTGGTGGAGGACCTGACGGCCCGGGAGCTGAAAGCCTACCGCCTGGAGGGCACCGACGAGGAAATTCCCCTTTTGGAGGAGGTGCTGCCCCTGTTTGAGCAGAGCGGCCTGCCCCTGGTGGTGGAGCTGAAGGCGGAGCGGGGGAACCACGATGCCCTGGCCGCCGCCACCTGCGCCATGCTGGATAAGTATAAGGTGCTGTACTGCATCGAGTCCTTCGACCCCCGGTGCATCCGGTGGCTGAAAAGGAATCGCCCGGAGATCGTCCGGGGCCAGCTCAGCGAAAACTTTCTCCGCCACGGCGATGGCGGCGATATGCCCAAGGCACTGCTGTGGGCCCTGGGAAACCTGCTGACCAATTGCCTGGCCAAGCCTGATTTCATCGCCTATCGGTTTTCTGATCGGGATAATTTCTGCCTGCGCTGGTGCCGGTGGTTCTATCATGTCCAGGAGATCAACTGGACCATTATCACAAAAGAGGAGATGCGCGCGGCGGAGTCTGCCGGAAATCTGGTGATTTTCCAGGACTTCGATCCTCGCCTGTAAAGCTATGAGAGTTATCACAGGATCTGCCCGGGGCAGACGACTAAGGGAGCTGGAGGGCCTGGAGACCCGCCCTACCACGGGGAAGGTCAAGGAGGCCCTGTTCTCCGTTATTCAGTTCGATATTGAGGGCCGCCGGGTCCTGGATCTATTTGCAGGCACCGGTCAGCTGGGCATCGAGGCCCTGAGCCGGGGCGCTGAAAGCGCCGTGTTCGTGGAGCGGCGCAAGGACGCCCTTCAGACTGTCCGGGAAAACCTGGAGGCCTGCGGCTTTTCGGACCGGGCCCGGGTGGTGAACGGCGATGCCATGAGCTACCTGAAGTCCGGCGAGAAGTTCGACCTGATTTTCCTGGATCCCCCCTATGCCTCCGGCCTCTTAGAGCAGGCGCTGGAGGATATCGCAAGGTTTGACATTTGCCGCAGACATGGTATAATTGTGGCGGAAAGTGCGGCGGATAAGACCCTGCCTCCGCTCAGCAGCCCCTATTCGATATACAGAGAGTATCGCTACGGCAAAATAAAACTCACTGTATACCATAGAAACGAGGATTGACCCCATGAAAATAGCCATCTATCCCGGCAGCTTTGACCCCATTACGCTGGGACATCTGGACATCATTCGCCGCGCTGCCCTGTGCTTTGACAAGGTGTTTGTGTGCGTGATGGATAACTGCGACAAGAAATCCCACATGTTTCCGGCGGAAAAGCGGCTGGAAATGCTGCGCCGGTCCGTGGAGGAGCTCCCCAATGTGGAGGCGGAGCTGTACCGCGGACTATTGGCGGACTATGCCCGGGAGAAAGGGGGACACGTCATTGTCAAGGGTCTGCGCAATGCCACGGATTTCGATCTGGAGTATCAGATGGCCGCCATCAACCGGGGCATTTGGGCAGAGCTGGAGACGGTGTTCCTGCCGGCCAGCGTTGAATATCAGCACTTCAGCTCCACCATGGTGCGGGAGATGATTCGCTACAGACAGCCATTGGAGAAATATGTTCCCCGGGCGGTAGCCGAGGAACTCAAACAGAAAACGGAGTAATTGAAACGGGGAGGATATACCATGGAAGAAAAAGATCTGCAGCGCCTGCTGGATATGCTCTACGGCATGATCGACGAAGCTAAGAGCGCCCCCTTCAGCGCCGAAAAATGCACCATCAACCGTGACGAGGCCCTGGACATTCTCACGGAGATCCGCAGCCGTATGCCCTTGGAGATTAAGAAGGCTCAGGAGCTGATCCGCGCCCGGGAGGAGTATATCGCCTCCGCCAAAAAGGAGGTGGAGAAGATGCTCCGGCAGGCCGAGCTGGACGCGAAAACCATCGTCTCCGAGAGCGAGACGCTGCAGCGGGCCCGGATGAAATCCGCTGAGATCATCCACCGAGCCGAGGAGCGCACGAATGAGCTGTATCGGGTGGCCAACTCCTATACCGAGGATGCCCTGCGCCGCACGGAGGAGGCTATTCAAATGGCCCTGGACGAGGTGCGCCAATCCCGCACCCGTTTCCGCGCTGCCTCCAATGAGCAGATGCAGCAGATCCGCAGCGGAAATGCCTCCTCCAGCGAAGAAAAGCCGGAGGAAAATGAGGAAAACTGACAAATTTCGACTTGAAAATTCGTTAAAACTCACAAAACGACTCTGAGCTTTTTGGAGAGACTTTTCTGTAGTCCCATATATCGTATTTGAAAAAAGCATTCGCTACTATATATAGTAGCGAATGCTTTTTTGTATTCCACAAAACAAAAACAAGTGTTCTATTTTAAGGGGAAAACTAAAAAAATCAGCCGCTTTTTGCAGGAAATATGTTCCAATTATGGGGAAAAATATTCTTGCAATTTAGCGGCTGATTTACTATACTGTAAACATGAAGTGGGGAGATGTGGGGGTAGTGCCCATATTTGTGGGGTATAATCCCACAGTTTCCCATAAAAACCATGGAAGGAGGAGCAGCCGTGACCGGACAATATGCACATAATATTGACGCCAAGGGGCGGCTGTTCATCCCTGCCCGCCTGCGGGAGGAGCTGGGCCAGACCTTCCATGTGACCGTGGGCCTGGACCACTGCCTCTCCATCTATTCCGATGAGAGCTGGGCCACCTTTACGGACAAGGTCCGGGCCTTGCCCTATAGCAAGGCTAAGGCCCTGCGCCCCCTGTTTGCCAACGCCGTGGATTGTGAGCCCGATGCACAGGGCCGCATCCTCATCCCCACCAAGCTGCGGGAGTACGCCGGTTTGCAAAAGGAAGTGGTGGTCATCGGCAGCTTTGACCGGGCGGAGATCTGGAACGCTGAGCGCTGGGCCAGAGAGGAAGCTATGGCCTTCGACAGTGGCTCTTTGGAGCAGGCTATGGAAGAAATGGGGCTGTGAGCCATGGGATTTGACCGCAACGCCGCCGACGACCAGGCCTTCGGCCATAAGCCGGTCCTGCTGGACGAGTGCCTGGACGCGCTGGATATAAAGCCGGAGGGCATTTACTTGGACGGCACCCTGGGCCGTGCCGGCCACTCCCTGGAAATTGCCAAAAGGCTCACCACCGGCCGGCTTATCTGCCTGGACCGGGATGAGACCGCCATTGAGGCGGCGAAGATTCGCCTGGCGGATTATAAGGACCGGGTGACCCTGGTGCACAGCAACTTCAGCCGCATTGCCGATGTCCTTCGGGAGATGGATATTGATGGCGTGGACGGGATGCTTTTCGACCTGGGCGTCTCCTCTCCGCAGCTGGATGAAGCGGACCGCGGCTTCTCCTATATGCACGACGCGCCCCTGGATATGCGCATGGACCGCACGGCGGCCCTCACCGCCCGGGACGTGGTGAACGATTGGAGCTATGAGGACCTGCGCCGCATCCTCTTTGAATATGGCGAGGAGCGCTATGCCCCGGCCATTGCCAGGGCTATTGTAAGCCGCCGCCAGGAGAGTCCCATCGAGACCACCGGCCAGCTGGTGAGCATCATTCGCGGCGCCATGCCCCCGGCAGCCTTGCGGGAAAAGCAGCACCCGGCCAAGCGTAGCTTTCAGGCTATCCGCATCGCTGTGAACGATGAGCTGGGGGAGCTGCCGCCTATGCTGAAAGCGGCGGCGGAGCTTTTGCATCCCGGCGGACGGCTGGCCGTCATCAGCTTTCATTCCCTGGAGGACCGCATCATCAAAAAGACCCTGCAGGAGCTGGCCACCGGCTGCACCTGTCCGCCGAATTTTCCGGTGTGCGTGTGCGGCAAGAAACCGAAAATGAAGCTTGTCAGCCGCAAGCCCATCGTGGCCGGTGAGGCAGAGCTGGTCTATAATCCCCGGGCCCGCAGCGCCAAGCTCCGTGTGGCGGAAAAGCTTTAAAGCCCGGCGAAAAAATTTACTTTTTAGAAATTGACAAAATCACAAAAGAAAGGAAGCGGAAACCATGGCACAGAGCAATGATCGGCGCAGATATGGATATACGGACGGTTCCCTGGCATACGATCTGGATGCCCTTGCCAGAGAGCGCGCACTGGATGATGCCGGTCGCATGGAGCCCCAGCGCCGGGAGCCGGTGGCGGCCCCCAGACGGCAGAGCGTCGCCCGTCCTGCGGCAAAGCTCTCCCCGCTGGTTTTGGCCTGCGCGGCGGTGCTGACGGGCCTGGTGGTGGTGCTGCTCATGGGCTACGTGCGCCTGACAGAGGTTTCTGCGGATATTTCGCAGATCAAAACGGAGATGGGCCAGCTGGAGGAGCGCCATGTAGCGCTGCTGACCCAGTATGAAAAGACCTTTGACCTGGCCACTGTGAAGCGCGTGGCCGAGGAGGCCGGTATGACCAAGCCCACCGCCGGTCAGGTGGAGTACCTGGAGCTGCCTGCCGCCGACAGCACGGTGGTGTACCGCTCCGATGCGGGCACCGCCCTGGAGAATATCGCGGAAAGCATTTCCCGCGCTCTGGGGTCCGTGGTGGAATATTTCCGGTGAGCCGCCCCATATAGTAGGGATATACAACAAGGAGTAAGAAGGTGACTTCTTGCTCCTTCCTTTGGTATAATAGATAGGAAAAAATTTGCGAAAGGAGCTGAGACCATGGCCCAAAACGGCGGTGAGATCAATCGGAAAAGCGAAAAAGTGCGCCGCGCCAATCGGATTATTCAAAATCGCACCATGATCCTTATGGCGGTTTTGGGTGTGCTGGTATTTTTGATCCTGGTCATCAAGCTCTTTTCTCTGCAGATCCTGCGCCACGACGAGCTGGAGGCCAAGGCCCTGGACCAGCAGACCCGCAGCACGGAGGTTGCCGCCACCCGGGGTACGATCTATGACCGCAACGGCAATATCATGGCCATTTCCGCCACGGCGGAAACGGTATTTCTATCCCCGCTGGAAATGGATCGCGCGCTCAGCGACAAGGATAATCCCGTTGCCTGGACCAAGGACAGCGTGGCACAGAAGCTCTCGGAGATCCTGGAGATCAACAAGGAGGGCATCCTGAAAAAAATGGAGCGCACGGACTCCCAGTATGAGGTGCTCAAGCTTCGGGTGGAGGAGGATGTGGCCGATCAGATCCGCACCTTCATCAACGACGAGGGCGTTGTGGGCGTGTATATGGTCACCGATGCCAAGCGCTATTACCCCTATGCCACGCTGGCCTCCCAGATCATCGGCTTTGTGGGCACGGATAATTATGGCCTGTATGGGCTGGAGGCCCGGTATAACGACGTATTGGACGGCGAGACGGGCCTGGTGGTGTCCACCAAGGATCCCACGGGCAGCGACATGCTCTACGGCTATGAGCAATACTATAAAGCACAGAACGGAAGCGATATTGTGCTGACGCTGGACGCAACAGTGCAGTACTATGTGGAGAAGGCCCTGAGCGAGATGGTGACCTCCACCGAGGCTCAGGGGGCTACGGGCATCGTCATGGATGTGGAGACCGGGGCGGTCTTGGCCATGGCCTCCAGCCCCACCTATGATTTGAACGATCCCTCCGCCGTCTATGAGAGCAGGCTTGCGTCCCTGGTGAAGGACGGCCAGCTGGATCTGGCGGATGCCCAGCTGCGCCAGTGGCGCAACCGGGCCATCAACGACACCTATGAGCCCGGCTCTACCTTCAAGGTGCTGACCCTGGCGGCGGCCCTGGAGGAGGGGGTCATTGACGAGAACACCACCTTTGACTGCACGGGCTCCATCCATGTGCTGGACGCCACCATCCATTGCAGCAATCGCGCCGGCCACGGACATCAGACCCTGGAGCAAACGGCGGGCAACTCCTGCAACCCGGCCTTCATCACCTACGGGCTGCGCCTGGGTACGGAGAAGTTCTACCGCTATATGAAGGATTTTGGTCTGGTAAACGGCAGCGGCATCGACCTGGAGGGCGAGGCCCTGGGCATTTTTGCCCCTCAGGAAACAGCCTCGGAGCTGGATCTGGCCTGCTATGCCTTCGGCCAAAACTTCAACACGACCCCTGTGGCCCTGATTTCCGCCCAGGCCGCCTGTATCAACGGCGGCTATCTCCACACCCCCTATGTGGTGGAGCGGGTGGTGGACAGCGAGGGAAACGTTCTCTCCAGCCATGACTCCACCCCCGTGCGCCAGGTGGTCAGCGAGGAGACCTCCGCCCTGGTGCGCCAGTGCCTGGAATATGTGGTCTCGTCCGGTACGGGCCGCAATGGCCAGGTCCACGGCTACCGCATCGGCGGCAAGACCGGCACGGCGGATAAGGGCAACACCGGCGAGGTGGTGCTGTCATTCATGTGCTTCGCACCGGCGGACGATCCCAAGTATATCATGCTCCTGACTCTGGATTCGCCCACCGGGGAGGGTCGGGGCGGCGGCGGTACGGTAGCTCCCTACGCCAGCCGGATCATGGGCGAGATCCTGCCCTATCTGGGCGTGGAGCCCTCCTACTCGGCAGAGGAGCTGCTGGGCTCTGACACCACGGTGAACTATGTCATCGGTATGACCGTGGCGGACGCCGAGGAAAAGCTTAAATCCAAGGGCTTTTCAGTGAAGGTCGTCGGCGACGGTGACACCGTCACCGATCAGACTCCGGAGGGCGGCACAGTGATCCCCGGTAAATCCCGGGTGATCCTCTATGCCGGCTCCGAAAAGCCGGATACACTCTGCACAGTACCCTCCCTGGTGGGCCTGTCCCCCAGTGAGGCGAATATGGCGGTGAGCAGCGCGGGCCTCCTGCTGCGCTTCACCGGAACCACAGATAGCGGCTCGGGCAGCGTTCGGGTCATCAACCAATCGGAAGCCGCCGGCGCGCAGGTGGAGGCGGGGACAGTGATCTCCGTCCAGCTCAGCGACAGCGGCGTAACGGATTAGCCATGTGGTTTGCGGTGGAAAGGAGCGGGCTGAATGCGTTTGCGGGAGCTGCTGGAGGGAACGGAGATCACTGCACTGACGATATCACCGGATACGGAGATCACCCATGTGTGTGCGGATTCCCGCCGGGCCCGGAAAGGCAGCCTGTTTGCAGCGGTGCCGGGTACCCTGTGCGACGGCGCCCTGTACGCCCGGCAGGCGGTGGACCGCGGCGCCGCGTGTGTGCTATGCCGGCAGGAGATGCCGGGCCTGCCCTGCGCGGCGGTGCCGGATGTGCGAGCTGCCCTGGGCAAAATTGCCTGCACCTGGTATGAAAACCCCGCCGCCCGGCTGACGGTCCTGGGCGTTACCGGCACCAACGGCAAAACCACCACCACCTATCTCCTGCGCCACATCCTGCGCAGTGCGGGAATAAAGACCGGCCTCATCGGCACGGTGCAGAACCTGGTGGAGGAGCAAATGCTCCCGGCCCGGCGCACCACGCCGGATGCGTTGGAGATCCAAAGCCTGCTGCGCCAAATGGCGGACGCGGGCTGCACCCACGCAGTGATGGAGGTCTCCTCCCATGCCCTAATGCAGCACCGGGTGGAGGGCATAACCTTTGCCGAGGGCATTTTCACCAACCTTACCGAGGACCATTTGGACTATCACGGCACTATGGAGCGCTACTGCGATGCCAAGGCGAAGCTGTTTCACGCCAGCCGTGGGGCGGTGTGCAATGCAGACGACCCCTGGACAGAGCGTATGCTCCGGGGCGTGACCTGCCCGGTGACGCGCTATGGTCTCCAAAACCCTGCCGACCTGTGGGCGGAGGGAATCACCCTGCAGGAGCGGGGCGTAACCTTCGCAGCCTGTACAGCGCGGGAATGTATTCCGGTGCGCTTGGGTGTGCCGGGGCGGTTTTCGGTGTATAATGCATTGGGGGCCATGGCTGCCTGCAGACAGCTGGGCATCCCATTGGCGGACAGCGCTGCCGCATTGGCCGCCTTCCCCGGCGTAAAGGGCCGCATGGAGGTGGTGGCCACCCCCGGAAAGCCCTATACCCTGCTCATTGATTATGCCCACACTCCTGACGCCCTGGAAAACGTGCTGAAAACCGTCCGGGGCTTTGCAGGCGGTCGAGTCATCGCTGTTTTTGGCTGCGGCGGCGACCGGGAAAAGGGAAAACGGCCCCGGATGGGCCGCATTGCCGGGGCTCTGGCGGATCTGGTGGTCGTCACCAGCGACAATCCCCGTTCCGAGGAGCCCATGGCCATCATCCGGGATATCCTCCCGGGTCTTGCCGGGGCGGAGGAGCGATATGTGGTGGAGCCGGACCGCCGGGCGGCCATCGCCCTGGCTATGGATTTGGCTGCGCCCGGGGATGTAGTCATCCTGTGCGGTAAAGGACATGAGACGTATCAGGAGATCGGCAGCAAAACGCTCCCCTTGGATGAGCGGGAGGTTGTGCGGTCCCTGCTGTAAATACACAACAAAAGAGGCCCCATGGGGGCGGAAAGAGGAACAAGAACTATGATCCTTCAAGTGATTTTGGCCTGCGTGATCTGCTTTGCCATCACGGCTGTGGCCGGGAAGCTTTTGATCCCTGAGCTGGTGAAGCTCAAGGCCGGACAGAGCATCAAGGAGATTGGCCCCACCTGGCACATGACCAAGCAGGGTACCCCCACTATGGGCGGGCTGATGTTCATCATCGGCATCGGCATCACGGTGGTGATTGTGGGCTGGAAGGGCATGGTGCAGGGGGATTTTACCCATATCTATGTATACCTGTTTGCCCTGGTATTCGGCGTCATCGGCTATATTGATGACTATCAGAAGGTAAAGCATCACCGCAACACCGGCCTCACCGCCATTCAAAAGTTCCTGCTGCAGCTGGCGGCGGCGGTGGCGTTTCTGTGCCTGCTGCGGGCGGAGGGCCATCTGAGCCCCAACCTGTATATTCCGTTTTTTAACACCTACGTCGTGCTGAACTGGGTGGTCTACATGATCCTGGCCGCCTTTATCATCGTGGGTACGGTGAACGCCGTGAACATCACCGATGGATTGGATGGCCTGTCCACCAGCGTTACCATCCCGGTGGCGGCGTTCTTCGCGGTGCTGGGCGTGGTGTGGAAGGGCTTTCCCCAGCTGGGCATTTTCGCCGCCGCCATGGCAGGTGGCCTGCTGGCATTCCTGCTGTATAACCACTACCCCGCCAAGGTCTTTATGGGCGATACCGGCTCCCTGTTTTTGGGCGGCGCGGTGGCGGCTTTGGCCTTTGCCTATGACATGCCCTTGGTGCTGATCCCCGTGGGCATCGTGTATATCTGCGAGACTCTGTCGGATATCCTGCAGGTGGGCTATTTCAAGCTCACCCACGGCAAGCGTATTTTCAAGATGGCTCCGCTGCATCATCACTTTGAGATGTGCGGCTGGAAGGAGACCAAGATTGTGGCGGTGTTTACCACGGTGAGCGTGATTTTCTGTGCCCTGGCCTACCTGGGCGTTATGAACCGCTTCGCATACTGAGCCTGCAGCAAAAACCAACGGAAGGGAGGGAAGATCTGTGCAGCAATCGGCCATTCATAAGCGCCTGACATTCGGGCGCAGGAGTACCCGGCGTCCGCCGCGTCAGGCTTCCCGCCCGGAGAGTATTCCCCGGACCCTGGCGGGCCGGATGGATCTCCCGTTTCTCCTTTTGACCATTTTGCTCACGGTGCTGGGACTGGTGATGCTGTTTTCCGCTAGCTTCCCCTCCGCCAGCTACAAGCAGGGCGACCCGGCCTATTTCTTAAAGCGGCAGGCCATATTTGCCCTGCTGGGCATGGCCGCCATGGTCGTTATGAGCCGCATGGACTATCATCGCCTGCGGGGCATGGCAAAGATATTGATGTATGTGTCCATCTTCCTGCTGGTCCTGGTGCTGGTGCCCGGTGTGGGCATCAAGGAAAACGGCGCCACCCGGTGGCTGGGCAAGGTGGGCGTGCTGACGTTCCAGCCCTCGGAAATCGCGAAGCTGGCCATCATCGTGTACTTTGCCGACAGCATTTCCAAAAAGAAAAACCTCATGGAGAGCTTCAAATACGGCGTTCGGCCCTACCTCCTGACACTGGCATTTTTTTCGGGCCTGATGCTGCTGGAGCCACACCTATCCGGTACTATTTTGATCGTGGGCACAGGCGTTGTGCTGATGATCGTGGGCGGCATCGATAAGCGCTGGGCCATCGGCGGCATCGGCAGCGTGGCTGCGCTGGGCTTTGCCTATGTGAAGCTGGTGGAGGCCGGGGTCATCTCCTACGGCGCGGACCGCATCCGCATGTGGGAGGACCCGTGGATCGACGCCCTGGACGAGGGCTATCAGATGTGCCAAAGCCTCATTGCCATTGGCTCCGGTGGACTCACGGGCGTGGGCTTGGGCAAGGGACGGCAGAAGTTTTTGTACCTGCCCGAGGAGCATAACGACTTCATTTTTGCCGTGGTGTGCGAGGAACTGGGGCTCATCGGAGCCGCACTGGTGATGCTGGTTTTTGCGCTGCTGATCCTGCGGGGCTTCTGGATCGCTCTCCAGGCCCGGGACCGCTTCGGCGCGCTGCTGGTGGTGGGCATCATGACCCAAATCAGCCTGCAGACCTTTTTGAACATTGCGGTGGTGTCGGGCCTGGTCCCGGCCACGGGCATTTCCCTGCCCTTTTTCAGCTACGGCGGCACGGCCTTGGCCCTGCAGCTGTTTGAAATGGGCATTGTACTCAGTGTATCCCGGCAGATTCCGGCACCCCGGGGCGGATAAGAGGAGGACAGCTATGAAAGTGATTTTTACCTGCGGCGGCACGGCGGGCCATGTAAATCCGGCCCTGGCTCTGGCCGGCTATATGCGCAAGCAGGACCCCACGGTGGAGATTTTGTTTGTGGGGACCCCTAACGGCATTGAGCGCGGCCTGGTGGCCGAGGCGGGCTATGACTACCGGGGCATCGAGGTGGGCAGCTTTGAGCGGTCCATGGACCTGGACAGCCTGCGCCATAACGCCAAAAGCGCTGTGGAGCTTCTGACTCTGCGCCGCCGGGCCCAAGCGATTTTGCGGGAGTTCCCGGCGGACCTGGTGGTGGGCACCGGCGGCTACGCCAGCTATCCTATGGTAAAGTATGCCGCCCTGCAGGGCATCCCCACGGCGGTGCATGAGGCGAATATGATCCCGGGCCTTACCACCCGGATGCTGGAAAAGCATGCCGCCCGCATTATGGTGGGGTTTGAGGAGTGCCGCATACACTATAAGCATCCCGAGCGCATCGTGGTCACCGGCACACCGGTACGCGGCGACTTTTTTGACATGTCTCATGACGAGGCCAAGGCTTCGCTGTGTGTCCCCGCGGAGCAGCCCCTGGTGGTGTCCTTCTGGGGCAGCCTGGGCGCCAGCACCATGAACCGGCAGATGCTGGATTTCTTTGAAAAAGAGCGCTCGGACGGCTACCCGTTCCGTCATATCCACGCCGCCGGCGACAGAAGCTGGACCTGGATGCAGCCGGAGCTGGAGCAGCGGGGGCTAACGGAGGATCCCCACCTGGATGTGCGTCCGTATATCCATAATATGGCGGTGGTGATGCGGGCGGCGGACCTGGTGATCTGCCGGGCCGGCGCATCTACCATCAGCGAGATCACCGCCCTGGCGCTGCCTACTATCATCGTGCCGTCCCCGTATGTGGCCAACGACCACCAGGTGAAAAACGCCCGGATCCTGGCTCAGCACGGCGGCGCCTGCCTCATCCGAGAGGAGGAGTCCAGCGGCGATAAGCTCTATCGTGCCGCCCGGGATATTTTGGCCAGCCCCACCCGCCGCGCCTCCATGAGCCGGGGCATGGCGGAGCTGGGCATTTTGGATGCCACAGAGCGCATCTATCAGACTGTGATGGAGCTGGTGAAGTAAAAGAGCAGTACGCACTCTGCTCATAGCACCTATAGCCTTCCCCCGGCATAGGATGGCGTACATTCTATGAAAAACGGGGGAGGAATATGAGCGTCATTTTGGTGGAGGGTGGCAGGAAGCTCTCCGGCGCGGTGACGGTGCAGGGAGCCAAAAACAGTGTGCTGCCCATGCTGGCGGCCACGGTGCTCTGCCCCGGCGTCTGCTGCCTGCGGGGGTGTCCCACCCTCAGCGATGTGGATACGGCCGTGCAGATCATCCGGCATCTGGGCGGCACCGTTCACCGGGAGGGGCCGGATTTGGTGGTGGATACCCGCCAGATTACCGGCTGCGAGATTCCGGAGGAGCTGATGGGCCGCATGCGCTCGTCGGTGATGTTTTTGGGGGCGATTTTGGGCCGCTGCGGGGAGGCGGTGTGCTCGCAGCCCGGCGGCTGCGACCTGGGACCCCGGCCTATCGACCTGCATCTGTATGCGCTGCGCGCCATGGGCGCGGAAATTGAGGAAAAAAGCGGCCGCCTGCGGTGCCGGGGCGCTGCCCTGCACGGGGCAGAAATATTCCTGCGTACACCCAGTGTGGGAGCTACGGAGAATGCCATTCTGGCGGCCTGCGCCGCCTCCGGCACAACGGTCATATCCAACGCCGCACGGGAGCCGGAAATCATGGAGCTGCAGGACTTTCTAAGGGCCATGGGTGCATGCGTCCAGGGAGCCGGCAGCGCCACCGTGGTGGTGGAGGGACGGAAAAAGCTCCACGGCTGCACCCATCGGGTGCGTCCGGACCGCATTGTGGCGGCTACATATCTGTGCGCAGCGGCCGGTGCGGGCGGCTGTGTATACCTGCACCGGGCGGATTATCGCCACCTGGCAGCGGTGCTGTGCATCCTGCAGAAAAGCGGCTGCGAGATCTGCAGCGACGGCGGGGGCATCTGCCTGAAAAGCGGCGGCCGATTGCGGGGAGTACCGCCGGTGCGAACCTCGCCCTATCCGGGCTTTCCCACCGATGGCCAGGCCCTCCTGATGGCGGCGCTTACAAGGAGCCGCGGCTCCACGGTATTTGTGGAGAACCTGTTTGCCGACCGGTTCCGCCATGTGCCGCAGCTCATTAAAATGGGTGCGCAGATTCGCACTCAGGGCCAAACGGCCATCGTTACCGGGGTGCAGCGGCTGCAGGGCGCCACTGTGCAGGCCACGGACCTGCGGGGCGGCGCGGCCCTGGTGGTGGCGGGGCTGCAGGCACGGGGCGTCACCCGGGTGGAGCAGATCCATCACATCGAGCGGGGCTACGCCGATATAGTGGGTGATCTATCGGGCCTGGGGGCCTGCATATACAGAGAAGACTAAACGAAAGCAGAGGTGTCATATGAGCGGCCGAAACAGACGCAGACGCAGAAAAAGAAAGGGAAGCTTTTCCTTTTTATATAAGCTGCTGGTGTTTTTTGTCATCTGTGGCGCCATTGTGGCTGCCCTGGCCGTATTTTTCAAGGTGGACACCATTGAGGTCACCGGCAACAGCCGCTATACCGCCCAGGAAATCGCCGACAGCGGCGGCATCCATGTGGGCGATAACCTGTTCCTTGTCAATAAATTCAGCGCTGCGGAGGCCATCACCCGCAGCCTGCCCTATATTTCCAGCGTGCGCATTAGCCGCAAGCTGCCGGATACCCTCTGCATCCAGGTGGAGGAAAATGCTACCCTTTGCGCCATTGAGCAATCCGGCGGCGATTGGATTTTGAGCGGCAGCGGTAAGCTGGTGGAGCAGGCCGCGGCGGGGGAGGAGGTAACGCGCATCGTCGGGCTGACGCCGGTGGACCCCCAGGTGGGCATGCCCCTGCAGGTGCCCGATGAGCAGGAATCCGCCAAGGAGAGCCTATTGCAGCTGCTCCGGGCGCTGGAGCAGAGAGACGCCCTCGGCCGCTGCCAGCAGATCAGCGTGGCCGACGCTGCAATCATTACCCTGCGCTTTGACGGACGGTTTGACGTGCTCCTGTCCCCGGATGATGATTTCGGATATAAGCTGGACTGCCTTTTGGCCGTGGTGGATACCAAGCTGGAGCAAAATGAAAAAGGGACCATCGACCTGACGCGCAAGGAAGTGCGCTTTATCCCCGGATAATCTTTTCGGGAAAATACCGGGGAATACTTGACCCGCAGGGGAAACTGTAATAAAATAACTTTGGTATAGCAGCAGCGAAACCATTCAGCTAACGGTGGGCAAATTCTTGCCGCCCGATGGTTAAACGGATGATAAAACTGCCATTTCACATAATCTGCAGCAGGAGGAAAAGACATGGCATTTGCAATGGATACAGGGGTAGAGAATGTCGTCAGCATCAAGGTCATCGGTGTTGGCGGCGGCGGAAATAATGTGGTCAACCGCATGGTTACGGACGGCATCAAGGGTGTCGATTTTGTGGCCGTGAATACGGATAAGCAGGCACTGAATTCTTCTGCTGCCAGCTATAAGATTCAGATCGGCGAGAAGCTCACCGGCGGCAAGGGCGCCGGCTCCAATCCCGAGGTGGGCCGCAAGGCTGCCGAGGAGAGCCGCAATCAGCTGGCCAAGGCCCTGGAGAATACCGACATGGTCTTTGTCACCGCCGGTATGGGCGGCGGCACCGGCACCGGCGCTGCCCCTGTGGTGGCGGAGGCTGCCAAGGAGCAGGGCGTTTTGACCGTGGGCGTGGTGACAAAGCCCTTTGCCTTTGAGGGCCGCAAGCGCATGACGCAGGCTGAGCAGGGCATTGAGGAGCTGCGGGGTAAGGTGGATTCCCTGGTTATCATTCCCAACGAGCGGCTAAAATACGCCACTGATCAGAAGATCACCTTTGCCAATGCCTTTGAAATCGCAGACGATGTGCTCCGCCAGGCAGTGGTGAGCATTTCAGACCTGATCCGGGATACCGGCTTTATCAATTTGGATTTTGCCGATGTCACCGCCGTGATGAAGGATGCCGGCCTGGCCCACATGGGCGTGGGCCGCGCCGCCGGCAAGGGAAAGGCTGAGGAAGCTGCCCGTATGGCCATTTCCAGCCCCCTGCTGGAGACCAGCATCCAGGGTGCCAAGGGCGTTCTCATTAACGTCACCGGCTCCATGGACATCGGCCTGGAGGAGGTGGAGCAGGCTGCCACCCTGGTGCAGGAGGCGGTGCATCCTGATGCGCTGACCATCTTCGGCGCCACCTTTGACGAGAATCTGGATGACGAGATCCGCGTCACCGTCATCGCCACCGGCTTTGCCGAGCCGGACGGGGCCGCCAAGCCTGCCGCTTCCGCCGCTGCCAAGGCAACCGAGGAAAAGCCCGCTGCAGAGCCGGAGGCTGAGTCCGAGGAGGAGGCCCGGCAGCTGCAGGAGGAGCAGACGCATTTTGACGACATCCTCAAGATATTTGAGCGGAGCTAAATTGAATCGCTTCCATAATAGCCAAGTGAAAAAACGACCGTCCTTGGTGCGCTGACCCCGAAAGGGTAGACAAATATTCTTAATAGAAATTATTTGAGCAGCTGAGAGGGCTTGCTGTCTGCGAATTGCAGGCGGCAAGCCCTTTAGCTTCGCCTTGATTCTGCGGCGGATGGAGAATTGGGGGCAAATAGCGCTTTCCTCCGAGCAGGCTGAACTCCCTCACATCCGTGACCCATTTCCGGTTTGGCTTTTCGGCAAGGAATAGCAGAATGGGTGCGATTGAACCTGCATTATCCATCTGTTAAATAGATTCGTTTCCATGATTTGATCTGGCCTCTGCTGTTAACATAAATCATCAGCATAGCTTCCGCAACCGGCTTCTTAAATTCCGGCGTATACCGTTTGCTCGGTACTCCCTTTGTCATAAAAAAACACCCCATTTGTTAGACAAGTGTTCTGTCATACTTGTCTAACAGATGGGGTGTTATTTAGTCCTTGGGGAACGCTATTTTTCCGCGATATGAATTCTGTTCCGCCTTCGGCACATGCCGGATTACCTCCCCTACAGCCCTTCAAACAGCAGATTTCGGTCTGCGGGCGTATCGATACCTGGCACGGTGCCGCTGTGGTCATACTGCCACAGGGCCGCATGGTAGTAAAAGGAGGGATACTTACCCGGCTCCGCTATCCAAAGTGTGTAGTCCTTGAGAGGGGAGAGATTATAGGTGTGGTAGCCCATTTGGAGGTTAAAGTATATGCCGGCGGTGTAGCCGGCCTGCTCTATGGCCCGGCAAAAGGCGGCGGCGCAGGCCGTGACGGTCTTGCCGTCCAGGCCGTTGGCGCGGCCCTCCTCGGCAGTGACAGTTTCCCAATCGTAAAAAATCGGCAGCTCCAAAGGCCGGCCGGCCAGCATTTGCAGCACAAAAGCGGCCTCCTCCCGAGCCTCCGCTACGGAGACGGCCTGGGAGAAGAAGTACACACCCCGGCGCAGCCCGGCTGTCCCGGCGGCGCTGTAGTTCTCCTCAAAAAAAGTGTCCTGCTCCAGGCTGCCGCTGACGTACCGGCGATAGCCGCAGCGGATCACGGCGAAATCAATGCCGCCGTCGGCCACCTCCTGCCAGCGGATCTCCCGCTGCCATTCGGACACATCTACCCCCTGGCTGGCAGTGTACCGGCTGCCGGTGTAGAGCACGGCATCGCCCTGGTGGGTGAAGTCGCCGCTGTCCAGGGTGTTGGCGGGCAGGGCCGGATCCGGCACGATGTATATGGTGCCGACTCCGTCATTGACTGGGACGGTGCCGCTTTGGCGCAGAACCGGCCACAACAGCTCAAGTGCGGCCAAAGCAGCTAAAAACACCAACAGAGCGGGCCACAGGCACCGAAGGATTTTTTTCTTGTTGCTTGCAGACATGCTTCGACACCTCCCGATGCGTCCCATTTTACCACATCAGATATTCCTGCACAAGCCGCCCCAAATGACTTTTCTGTCACCATTGGGCGCCATGGATTTTTTGAAAATTGGAAAGCAGCAAAAGCCTGCCGCCGGGGATCGGCTTTGAGCCTGTCGATAAAGGTACGATTTGCGATAACGGTAAGGAAGGGAGTGTGAGGGAAACCCAAGAAGGGTGTCCCTCACCATTGAAATCAGTAGTTTTTGAAACTTTTTCAAGGTTTCAAAAACTTAGGCAGCGTGTCGAAAACTTCTTTTCGACACGCTGAAGCATGCCGCCGGCAGATGCCGGCGGCATGCTTTTATGGGTTGTTTTTTCGGACCGCAGATGGCGGCCTGTCGGATAGATTAAGCTGCGCGGTTATCTGTTGTGGTTTTTCTTTTTATTGGCAATCACCACACCGATGACTGCGCCGCCACTGACGACTGCCAGGCCCAGCCACAGGAACATATGGCTGCTGTCGCCGGTATTGGGGGTATCAGCGGGCTTAGTGGGCTCAGGCTTGACAGGATCAGGCTTGATGGGATCAACGGTGTCCTTGGTGTAGACCACGGTGATGACCTTGTTACCGTCCAGAGTGCCGGTGAGGGGGTCACCGGTAGTGGCCTTATAGGTGTAGCCCTGGATGGCCGGGGCGGCCTGTGCGGTCACGTTATAGGCGGAGCCTTCCTTCCGGCTGTCGGAGGTGTAGGCAGGGGCCACGATGTTGCCGTCCTCGTCCACAAAGTTAACGGTAACGGTGTAGTAGCTGATCTGATAGGAGACGGTGGGCTTCAGGAAATCCTGACCGTCGCCCGGTGTTTCGGTGCCGGTAGCCTTGGGGTGGAGGGTGGCACTGTTATTGGTGTAAAGGCCGTCATAGCCATGGCTGCCATTGGCGTCATAGGTGCCGTAGGTACCGGCTTCCGTCTTGGGGTTCATCAGCTTCACGGTGTAGTGCAGCTGCACATGGCGGAGGTTGGTGATGGGTACGTTGATGTCCCACTGGAAGTGCTCCTCACCGTCCGCTGCGGGGGTATAGGTCAGAACATAGTTATAAGAGTTATTCTCTTTGTCCCAGCCGAAGCCATAGGTATTCTCCTGAAGAGACACGGCCTCCAGCGTCTCATCGCCCACGGTGATATAGATCTTGGCGGGATCATTGACCAGGTCGAAGTTGTAGTCGTTCTCCACATAGCCCATGTAGTCGGTGACGTAGGAGCCGGCGTCCACGGCGTAGAGGATCTCGTTCCGGATGTCACGGAAGTTCAGGCGTCTGTCACCGTTCAGATAGTTCATGAAGTAGTAGGAATCATCGGCATTACCGGCGCCGGCAGAGCTATCCTGCGTGGCGATGGAGTATGCGTTATACCCGGCGCTCTTGATCTGCTGCCAGACCTGGTCGGCATAGTAGAAGGCCATGTCCCGGTTATTGGCGGTCCGGGGCTCACAGGGCTGGGACCTGAAGTCGGGGCTGGGTTTCCCCTGGTTGAAGTTCAGATCATAATTGATGTGGTAATCATACTGGTCGCCATTGCTCTCGGCGTTTCTTTCCGCCACATCAGCCAGGTATGCCTGCCAGATGGCCACATCGGAGGTCGTCTTGGGCCGGGGAACGTTGACCTCGGGATAGTTGTTCGGCTCATAGAAACTGTTGTCCCAATAGCCGCCGGCAAAGCCGTTGTAGTATTCCATAGTAAAGTAAGAGCGGGAGAACGGCGTGTCGCTGGCCCAGTTGCCGTCCTTACTGTAGAGGTAGGTGGAGCCGTCGGACACTAAGACCAGGTACTTTTTGTCGGGGGAGATGTTCTGGTGCTCCGCCAGAGCCGCCTTACCGGCCAGAAGACCGGCGTGGATGTTGGTGCCGCCGGAGTATTTGGTCCCCATAGCGGCCTTTATGGCGTCATAGTTCGTGGAAAGATCGAACCAGTCGGACTTGTAAGCCTGGCGCTTGAATTTCACGACGCACACATTCACGGCGGCGCCGCTGTCCTCAGCGGCATCCTTCAGATCTCTCAAGAGGGAGAGGGAGGCATCCACCACGCCGGAATCGGCGGAAGAGGAGCCATCCAGCACGAATACCACATCGGAGTCCAGCTTTTCCTCTGCGCTGGGCAGGGAAAGGGTCACGTCCGAGGTCCAGGTAGTGGTGTCCAGGGGCGTGGCGGTTTTGGATCTGGAGACACCGGTGGTGTAGCGGGGGGTGTCGGTGGGAATCTGATCTTCGGCCAGTGCGGCCGTGGGCAGAACGCCTGCCAGCAGCATAACGCACAGCAGGGATACTAACAGTGAACGGATTTTTCTTTTCACCTTCATAAATGTTCCTCCAATTTCTTCAAATTCTTTCGGGCACGGATTGTCTGCCCGGCCATCAGCGGCTGCCATATTTCGGAGCAATACTTTTGGCTGATGCCGGTCCTCTTAACAATTGAATATAGAACCACCACCTTTCCCAAAGCAAAAAAACTTATGGCAGTGTGCGGCGCACACTGTCGTAGATGGCGATTATTGAAAGACTGCCCGCGAGCAGCAGGGGTGTTTGCCATGTTTGCCCGGCGGCAAAAGCCTATATGTATAGTGTGGCAATATTTCCCTATTTTACAAGTGCTTAAATGAAAAATTAAATACCCTAATTTTTATTACTTTTTTCTCGCAAACACCCTTGACATATGGGAAGCCCGCCGCTATAATGGCCCGGAAAGCTCGGAGGGCGAGCTGTTCGGAGAAGCAGCAGCCGGATAAGAGGCAAGCTGAGACGCTTGTTTCTTATCCGTTTTTTCTTGAAAAAGGAGGAGTGCAGCATGGAGCTTCTGAACGGGAAAATCAAGCCCATTTATTTTAAATATCTGTCGGCGTCCTTTGGCACCGCTCTGATCGCCTCCGTTTACTCCATCGTGGATGTGGCTATGGTGGGGCAGTATCAGGGGCCGGAGGGTACGGCGGCCCTGGCGGTGGTAGCACCGCTGTGGAACATCATCTACAGCCTGGGCCTGCTGGTGGGCATTGGCGGCAGCGTGCTGTTCAGCGCCCGGCGTGGCAGCGGCCGCGGGGACGGCAGCGAAAACCAGTATTTTACCGCAGCGGCCATCGGCGCGGTGATACTGGCTGCCTTGGCCTGGGCGGGGATATGGTGCTTTGAGGGGCCCATTCTCACCTTCTTCGGCGCGGATGAATCGCTGCTGGCCCTGGCCCAGCGGTATATGCAGCCCATCAAGCCGGTGTTCCCGCTGTTCCTGCTGAACCAATTGCTGGCGGGGTTCCTGCGCAATGACGGAAACCCGGGCCTGGCCACCATGAGCGTGCTGGCCGGGGGCATTTTTAATGTATTCGGCGATTATTTCTTCGTGTTCCCCTGCGATATGGGCGTTTACGGCGCGGGCCTGGCCACGGCCATCGGCTCGGGCATATCCTTTCTGGTGATGCTCATCCACTTTGTGAGCCGGAAGAATACCCTGCGCCTGGTGCGCCCGGAGAGGCTGGGCGAAAAGCTCCGGGCTATCTCCGTTACCGGCTTTTCTACTTTCTTTGTGGACGTGGCCATGGGCATCCTGACGGTGCTGTTTAACCGGCAGATCATGCGCTGGCTGGGCAGCGATGCTATGGCCGTTTACGGCCCTATCATACAAATCAGCACCTTTGCCCAGTGCTGCGCCTACAGCGTGGGCCAGGCGTCGCAGCCTATTATTTCCATGAACTACGGTGCGGCCAAGGCCGGGCGTATCCGGCAGACCCTCCGACTTGCCCTGTATACAGTGGCCTTTTTCAGCGTTTTCTGGACGGCCCTGAGCTTGGCCTGCCCCAATTTCTATATCCGTATTTTCATGTCACCTACCCCTGCCATTTTGGCTATAGCACCGGCCATCATCCGCACCTATGCGCTGTCATTCCCGCTGCTGCCGCTGAATATCTTCTCCACCTATTATTTCCAGGCCATTATGAAGCCTGGGGCGGCGTTCATCGTGTCGGTGGCTCGGGGATTGGTGGTCAGCGGGGCGTTGATCCTGGCGCTGCCTGCGGTGCTGGGAGCGAACGCCCTGTGGCTGGCCATGCCTATTACCGAGCTGCTGGTGGCGATCTATACCGTCGCGGCCATGAAAAAATATACAAAGACCCTGCCTGCCACCGGAGATCGGGCAGGGGATCGGGTATAAGTAAAAAGCCGGGCCCCGGGGCCCGGCTTTGAGACTGTCGATAAAGTGGCAGGATTTGCGATAACGGTAAGGAAGGGAGTGTGAGGGAAACCCAAGAAGGGTGTCCCTCGCCATTGAAATCAGTAGTTTTTGAAGCTTTTTCAAAGCTTCAAAAACGCAAACGACGTGGCAAAAAGTATTTTTGCCGCGCCGGAGTGTGAGGGAAACCCAAGAAGGGTGTCCCTCACCATTCAAATCAATCGTTTTTGGAACTTTTTCAAAGTTTCAAAAACGCAAACGACGTGGCAAAAAGTATTTTTGCCGCGCCGGAGTGTGAGGGAAACCCAAGAAGGGTGTCCCTCACCATTCAAATCAATCGTTTTTGGAACTTTTTCAAAGTTTCAAAAACGCAAACGACGTGGCAAAAAGTATTTTTGCCGCGCCGGAGTGTGAGGGAAACCCAAGAAGGGTGTCCCTTACCATTGAAATCAGTAGTTTTTGAAGCTTTTTCAAAGCTTCAAAAACTTAGGCAGCGTGTCGAAAAGACTTTTTCGACACGCTGAAAGCCGGGCCCCGGGGCCCGGCTTTTCCGATATGTCGGCAGAGAAATGAAAAATGACAGGCATCACGGGATACCTGTCATTTTTGGTGCGCGAGGCGGGACTTGAACCCGCACGTGCGTAATGCACACTAGAACCTGAATCTAGCGAGTCTGCCAATTCCACCACTCGCGCATAGTAAAGCTTCTTTTCTGACTCCGGAGAAAAAACTGGTGCGAGTGATGGGACTTGAACCCACACGTCCAATCGAACACAAGCACCTCAAGCTTGCCTGTCTGCCTATTCCAGCACACTCGCAAATGAGTCTCTCGACCGGAGACTTGCTTATTATAGCATATGGAGAAAAAAAGTCAAGGGCTTTTTACGCCAAAATCCATCTTTTTTGAATGATGCATAGCGTGGCGAAAAAAGAATCTACCGGGCGGCCGGCGAGTGTGCCGGCTGCCTATAGCCGCCTGTCTGCCCGGGAAAAACAGGGTCCTTTCCATGCGCTGGCCGCCGCCGGAACTTCCGGCAGCGGCCAGTGTGTGTTTTTGTGACGGCTGTAAGCCGGGGGTTATCTTTCGCTCATGGGTACATAGGGCCGGCGCTTTTCAATGCACTTGCAGGCCGGACGGATGATCTTGATGTTTTCGCCCAGCTCCTCCATGCGGTGGGCGCTCCACCCGGCCATGCGGGCGATGGCAAACAGCGGGGTATACAGCTCCTTGGGCAGGCCCAGCATATCATACAGAAAGCCGCTGTAGAAGTCCACATTCACCGCCACGGGCTTGCCGGTGCGGGCGGTGAGCAGCTCCTTGGCTACCTTTTCCACGGTGAGATACATATCCATCTCCCTGTTGAGCCCCTTTTCCTTGGAAATATCCCGCACAAAGCCCCGCAGGACCTCGGCACGGGGGTCGGACAGGGAGTAGACGGCGTGGCCCATACCGTAGATAAGACCCAAACCGTCCAGTGCCTTCTTGTCCAGCACAGCTTGCAGGTATTCGCGGACCTGGCCCTCGTCGGTGGGATCGTCTACATGGTTTTTCAGGTCCGCCATCATCTCCACCACCTTGATATTGGCGCCGCCGTGACGGGGGCCCTTCAGGGCACACAGGGAGGCGGCCATGGCGGAATAGGTATCCGTGCCGGTGGAGGAGACTACATGGTTTGTGAAGGTGGAGTTGTTGCTGCCGTGGTCGGCGTGGAGGATCAGCGCCGCGTCCAGGGCCCGGGCCTCCAGCTCCGTAAACTTTTTATCCTCCCGCAGCAGATAGAGGATGTTCTCCGCCATGGACAGGTCATTTTGGGGCTTGTGAATGAACAGGTCTCCGCCCTTGGTGCTGCGGTAGGCCAGGTAGCTGTAGATGGCCAGCTGTGGGGTATTCACCGTCAGCTGCAGGCACTGGCGCAGAATGTTCGCCATAGAGATGTCGTTGGCCTTGTCATCGTAGCAGTACAGGGTCAGCAGGCTCCGGGCCAGGGTGTTCATCATGTCTCCGGTGGGGGCCTTCATCACCACGTCACGGACAAAATTCTTGGGCAAATGGCGATACTCGTTGAGCATCTGGCAGAACGAATCCAGCTGCTCCTTGGTGGGAAGCTGCCCGAAAATGAGAAGGTACACCGTTTCCTCAAAGCCGAAGCGCTTCTCAGCCAAGCTGCCCTTTACCAGCTCCCGGACGTCGTAGCCGCGATAGTACAGCACGCCCTGGCAGGGGATGGTGTCGTTATCATCGATGGTGTAGCCCTTGACCTCGGAAATGCGGGTAAGGCTGGCCAGCACACCGCGGCCGTTGGCATCGCGCAGGCCGCGCTTGACGTTGTAGCGCTGGTAGAGCTCCCGGTCAATGTGGGCATGCTCCGCCCATAATCCGGTCAGCTGCATCAGCTCCGGCGTGATACGGCTGTACTCGGCGGCAGAGGGGGTGACAGTAGACATAGCGATCCTTCCTTTCTAATCCTAAATGCAATATTAGCATATGAAACTTGCACTTGCAAGAGAAAAATTGCTAAAAATACAGCCGATTATGAAAGATTTATGTGAATAATCTGCAAAATGAATGTGAGAAGCCACGGAATTGTAATCTGTGGGGAAATGTGATATACTGCCGTTACAGCTGCGAGAGCACCTGGCCGATGGGGGCGTTGATGCAAAGGTCGGCGGAGGAGTCGATGCCGGTGGCGTCCTTGTTGATGACCACCAGCTTACTGCCCCGGTAATAGCGCACCAGCCCGGCGGCGGGGTATACCACCAGGGAGGTGCCGCCGATGATGAGCACATTGGCGTGGGCGATATAATCCAGAGCCTTGTCCATGACCTGCTCGTCCAGGCTCTCCTCGTACAGCACCACATCGGGCTTAATGACGCCGCCGCAGGTGCAGCGGGGGATGCCGGTGGAATTGGCCACAGCCTCCACGCCGTAGAACTTGCCGCAGCGGCGGCAGTAATTGCGCAGGACGCTGCCGTGGAGCTCCAACACCTCCCGGCTGCCGGCCTTCTGGTGCAGACCATCGATGTTCTGAGTGATGACGGCCTTGAGCTTACCCTCCCGCTCCCACTGGGCCAGCTTTTTGTGGGCGGCGTTGGGCTGGGCGTCCAGGGCCAGCATCTTGGTCCGGTAGAAGTCGTAAAATTCCTCCATGTGGCTCTCGTAAAAGCTGTGGCTGAGCATGGTCTCCGGCGGGTATTTGAATTTCTGATGGTACAGGCCGTCCACGCTGCGGAAGTCCTTGATGCCGGATTCCGTGCTGACCCCGGCCCCGCCGAAGAAGACGATGTTGTCGCTCTCGTCCACCAGCTTTTTCAGCTGCAAAATGGCTTCAGTCATGGTATGTTCCTCCATTTCTCTATTGTATAAGGGGTGTTTTTATGAATATTCAAATTTTCGGCTCCAAAAAGAACAACGACAGCAAAAAGGCGGAGCGCTGGTTCAAGGAGCGGCGCATCAAGTACCAGTACATCGACCTCTACGAAAAGGGTCTGTCCCTGGGGGAATACCGCAGCGTCAAGGCGGCGGTGGGCTTTGAGGCACTGGTGGACACTCAGTGCGGCGCCTACGAGGACCTGGGCCTGCAATATGTGCCGCCCCAGGGGGTAGATGCCCGGATAGCCGACTGTCCGGCGGTGTTCAACGCCCCCATCGTCCGCAACGGCAAGCAGGCCACCGTGGGCTACCATCCGGAAATTTGGGAAACCTGGAAATAAACCTGGCGAAAAATCTTTGATTTTTCTGCCAAAAGGCTTGCAGTCTGCTGCGCGCATAATTTTGCCGCAAGCGCCAAAATTCCACACTGGCAGCCTGAGAGGTATTTTCCCCCACGCACATGTCGCGGTGAAAAATGATTGGAGTTTTCGCGTCTGCGGACGCGAACTCTGCGAGGCTTTTTATTCTATTTAAGTTTTTGCAAAATGCCCTCGGTCAAGTGACCGGGGGCGTTTTTTCACAATACATAGCTGTTGTCGATCTGCACCACGGCGAAATACTGCTCCCCCAGCTGCCGCACCAGCTCAGCGATGCGCTTTTGCACCTGGGCCCGATCCAGCTTCACCCCGTAGGGCACCACCGTGTCGAAGATCAGGTTCGTGTGGCTGGGGCCCGGAACCATGCGGAAGTCGTGTATGGTGAGCCGGGGATCGATGGTTTTCACCTTTTCCGCCACAGCCAGGCGCAGCCGCTGGGTCTCCGGATCGTCGGTGACGATGGGATCCATGTGGATCACAGCCACACACCCCAGCTCCTTTTGCAGCCTATGCTCGATATTGTCAATGACATCGTGGAGCTGCAGCAGGTTGCCGCTGGCGGATACCTCCGCGTGCAGGGAGATTATCACCCGCCCCGGGCCATAGTCGTGTACGATCAGGTCATGGACGTTCTGCACCTCCGGGTATGACAGTACGATCTCCTGGATGTGCCTCACGAATTCCGGGTCCGGCGTCTGTCCCAGCAGGGGAGAGAGGGTCTCCTTGGCAGCCTTGTAGGCGGAATACAGGATAAACAGCGCCACCAGCAGGCCCACCCAGCCGTCGATCATCAGCCCCGTAAACTGTCCCATCAGGGTTGCCACCAGCACGGCGGCAGTGGAGACGGCGTCGGAAAGGCTGTCCATTGCGGTGGCATCCATGGCCGTGGAGTGGATCTTCTTACCCACTGCCCGGTTATAAGAGAACATATACAGCTTCACGCCAATGGACACTACCAAAATGACCAGCACCAGCGGCGAGGAAGCAACCTCTTCCGGGTGCAGGATCTTGCCCAGAGAGGACTTCCCCAGCTCCACACCCATAAGCAGGATCAGCCCCGACACCACCAGGCCGGATATGTACTCCATGCGCCCGTGGCCGAAGGGATGCTCCGGGTCCGGCTTGCGCCCCGCCAGGCGGAAGCCCAGCAGCGTCACCAGTGAGGAGCCTGCATCGGATAGGTTGTTGAAGGCGTCGGCGGTGATGGCGATGGATCCGCTGACGGAACCCGCAAAAAACTTCACCGCAAACAGCAGCAAATTCAGCCCAATCCCCACCGCACCGCACAGCTGGCCATAGGCCCGGCGCAGAGCGGAGGGGGCCAGGGTGTCCCGACCGTGGATAAACAGCCGCGCAAGCAATTCGATCATAGTGTTTTATCCCTCTCCCATATGCGATGCTCTCAAAAAGCCTCGCAGAGTCTGCGTCCGCAGACGCAAAAATTTCAAATCATTTTTCGCCGGTTTTACACCCCGTGAATGACCAGCTTCATCTGGCAGCACAGGCGGTCTAAGTCCTCATCGGTGGCGGCAGGCAGGCGGAGCTTGCCGCCGCAGTTTTTGCAGATGAGGTCCACAGAGCCCCGGTGTACGGCGATGGAGTATTCCCTGCAGCCGCAGGTGCAGCTGACGCCGCCCCGGGCGGCAATGTCCTTCAGCTCGGATAGGACCTCGTACATGATGACGTTATCCGTAAAGGCCTCCGGCTCCTGGCAGCGATCCTTTTCCGCCCGCAGCTCCAGCTCCTGCAGGGCCTGCTCCACCTGGGCCTGCTGGCCAATATAGCAGCACAGCTGCTTGGTCTTGGGACAGGCCAGGCCCACGCCGCGGCCGTCCAGCATGGCCTCATTGCTGAGCTCCGCCTGGTGCGTCTCCCCGCACAGACCGCAGGGGACCCACAGGCGGAAGCGCAGGCCGTCCGTCTCCGCCCGCAGCTCAGACTTTTCGCAGGCACATTCGATGCGTACGGCGGCGGCAGACAGGGCAAAGCGAGTCCGCTGGGCCAGCACGGGCTTTTTGCAGTGGGGGCAGAGATAGCCGAAGCTGCGAGATTCTTCCATAAAACAGATCCCCTTCCGATCAGTATTCTCTCCATTATACACGCCAAAAGGGGAAATTACCAGTACCCCGGTGAAACTTTTCCCCGGGGGTGTGCCGCGCGCCTTGACATTCCCCCACCGGTCGGGTATGATAAAAAAAATCATTCGGTGAGGGTAGGAGCTTAACCATGAAAAAGGAACTGACGCCCCGGAAACGACAGGCCATAGAAATGCGCGCGAAGATCCAGAGTGCGGCACTGACCCTGTTCAACCGGGAGGGTTTTGAAAATGTATCCGTGGAGGAGATCGCTCAGACGGTGGGCTGCTCCGTGGGCAATATTTATCACTACTTCAAGAGCAAGGACGAGCTGGCTATCCAGGTGACGCAGATGGTGGACGAGGCGTATACGGCCTTGGAGGAGGAGTATCTGGCGGACCGGGAGACGTCCGGCCGGGAAAAGCTGCTGGACTTTGTGGGCCGGTCCCTGGAGATCAGCGCGTCGGACGAGATGCTCTACAAGGCGTTTATCCACGGCCTGCGCTATCCGGAGCAGGCGGTGCTGCAGAAAAACGATAAGCGGGTGTATTACCGGCTGCTGCGGGAGCTGGTGGACCTGTGCCAAGAGGAGGGGAGCATCCACCCGTCCTACGACCCGGACTGCCTGGTGGAGGACCTGGTGGTGCTGCACCGGGGCACGCTGTTTGAGTGGCGCATCTACCAGGAGGGCTTCGATATAGCGAAGCAGGGCCGCCGCATGGCAGATGCCCTCCTGCGGGGCTGGCATACGGAGCCCACAGAAAGCTAAAACCCATGCTGTCAATAAAGAGAAAAGATTGGAATATGGGAGCTTTTTCATATTTCCAAAGACTCGGCCAGCGGACTGATAAAGGTCCGCTGGTTTTTTGCCCTAATATTCCTGTTAAGAATAAAAACTGCCGTAAAAATCCGCCTGTTAGCATTGACAAACGCCGGGGCGGAAGATTATAATAAAACCGTTCATTAAATTATTCGGTGAAACATTCGGCGTTTCGCGCCAAATAACCAGTAAAAGGGAGGACACAGCCATGAAGGTTCTCGTTATCAATCCCGGTGCGACTTCCACAAAGATCGCCGTGTTCGACGAAGACAAGCAGGTGTTCAAAAAGGGCATCGACCATTCCGCCCAGGAGCTGGACCGGTTCGACCGGGTCATCGACCAGGCGGACTACCGGCAGAAGGCCATTTTGGACGCGGTGGCGGAGAGCGGCTATCAGCTGAGCGACTTTGACGCCGTGTGCGGTCGGGGCGGCCTGTACCGGCCCATCCCCTCCGGCACCTACGCTGTCAGCGACGCCGTCATGCGGGATGTGGAGCAGGCACCCTACGGCGAGCACCCGTCTAACCTGGGGGCGTATCTGGCCCGCCGCATCGGCGACATGGTGGGCATTCCCGCCTTTTTTGTGGATCCCGTCTGCGTGGACGAGATGACCGAGGTGGCCCACTACACGGGCTTTGCGCCCTTCCGCCGCCTGTGCCAGTTTCACGCCCTGAATCAGAAGTCCATCGGCCGCAAGGCCGCCGGTCTCCTGGGCAAGAAATACGAGGAGACCAACCTGGTGGTCTGTCATCTGGGCGGCGGCGTGTCTGTGGCTGCTCACGAACAGGGCCGGGTGGTGGATGTGTTCAACGTGAAGGACGAGGGCTCCATGGGCCTGGATCGGGGCGGCGCCCTGCCGGTGAACGCGCTGATTAACTACTGCTTCAGCGGCAAGACCAAGGATGAGGTGAAGAAGACCCTGGGCCGCCAGTCCGGCATGTATTCCTACCTGGGCACCACGGACTTCCGGGTTATCTGCGCCAAGGTGGTGGAGGGCGATGAAAAGTTCACCGAGGCCTACCGGGCCCTGGTCTATCAGTTGGCCAAGGACATTGGCGCCATGGCCGCCGTGCTGCACTTCGAGGTGGACGCCATCGTTTACACCGGCGGCATGGCCTATGAGCGATTTTTCTGCGATGACATCACAAAATACGTGGGCAAGATCGCGCCCGTCCTCCGTTTGCCCGGCGAGGAGGAGATGCGCTCCCTGGCTGAGGGGGCCCTGCGGGTGCTCCACGGAGAGCAGGAGGCCGGCGTATATTAAAGGCAATGAAAAATACCTCCCGGGCTGTCAGTGTGGAATTTTGAGCCGTAGTCTCAAAATTATGCCCGCAGCAGACTACATCTCATCATTGGCGGAAAAATCGCAGATTTTTCGCCAGCATTATAGAAAGGTGGAAAAAGCTATGAAGCATCTCATGTCCGGCAACGAGGCCACCGCCCGTGGCGTCTATGAGGCCGGTATCAAGGTCTGTTCCGCTTACCCCGGAACCCCCAGCACGGAGATCCTGGAAAACCTGCCCCAGTATGGCCAGGAGGTCTACTGTGAGTGGGCTCCCAATGAAAAGGTGGCCACCGAAGTGGCCTACGGCGCGTCCGTGGCCGGGTCCCGGGCCTTCTGCACCATGAAGATGGTGGGCCTGAACGTGGCTGCCGACCCCCTGTTTACCGCTGGCTATATGGGTGTGAACGGGGCCTATGTGGTGGTCACCGCCGATGACCCCTCCTGCCATTCCTCCCAGAACGAGCAGGATAACCGCCACTATGCCCGCGCCGCCAAGATCGCCATGGTGGAGCCCAGCGACGCCCAGGAGAGCAAGGATTTTGTGGCCCTGGCCTGTGACATTTCCGAGCAGTTCGACACCCCTGTACTCTACCGCACCACCACCCGGGTCTGCCACAGCAAGGGCCTGGTGGAGTTCGGCCAGCGCACGGAGCATACCGCACCTGCTTATGCCCGCAACACCCGCAAGTATATCTGTGCCCCGGCCAATGCTTACTTAAACCACCCGCTGGTGGAGGAGCGGCTGAAGAAGCTGGAGGAATACGGCTGCACCACCGCCGTGGAAAACGGCCTGAACAAGGTCGAGCTGGGTGACGGCCGGGTGGGCGTCATCACCGCCTCCATCAGCTACCAGTACGCCAAGGAGGTGTTCCCGGAGGGGACCTCCTTCCTGAAGCTGGGCCTGACCTATCCGCTGCCTATGAAGCTGATCCGGGATTTCGCCGCCAAGGTGGAAAAGCTCTATGTCATCGAAGAGCTGGATCCCTTCATGGAGGAGCAGATCAAGGCCGCCGGCATCCACTGTGTGGGCAAGGAGCTCACCGGCAATATGTATGAGCTGAATACGGAGCTGGTCCGGGAGCGGGTCCTGGGCATCAAGACCGAGTACAAGGCCATCACTGAGGTGCAGCCTGCCAAGCGGCCTCCGGCCCTGTGTCCCGGCTGCCCCCACCGCGGCTTCTTCTATACCCTTTCCAAGAATAAGAATTATGTGGTCACCGGCGATATCGGCTGCTATACTCTGGGCTTTGCGCCCCCGCTGAACTGCATGGATGTGTGCATCTGCATGGGCGGCGGCTTCTCCGCCGGCATGGGCATGGCCAAGAGCTTTGAGCGGGAGGGCGTCACCGATAAGGTGGTGTTCGGTGTCATGGGCGACTCTACCTTCTTCCACTCCGGTATGACCGGCGCCGCCGAGATCGTGTATAATAAGGGCCGCATGATTCCCTGCGTCCTGGATAACCGCATCACCGGCATGACCGGCCACCAGGATAACCCCGGCACGGGCTATACTCTTATGGGCCAGGAGACGAATATGATCAGCGTGGAGAAGGTCCTTGCCGCTTATGGCTTCGGCCCCATCTACACCGTGGATCCCCAGGACCTGACCGCCATGAAAAAGACCGTGGAGAGCGCTGTGGCCGCCCTGCAGGAGGGCCGTCAGCCCGCCATCGTCACCCGCCGTCCGTGCCTGCTCATCAAGCGCCAAAAGCCCCAGGTGGGCATGTGCGTAGTTAACGCCGATAAGTGCCGCAGCTGCAAGAGCTGCCTGAAGGTGGGCTGTCCCGCCATCTCCATGGAAAACGGCAAGGCATTCATCGACCGCACCCAGTGCGTGGGCTGCACCGTCTGCGCCCAGGCCTGTCCCTTTGACGCTATCGAAAAGGAGGAAAAGTAATATGTCCAATGTGAAAAGTGCGCTGCTGGTGGGTGTGGGCGGCCAGGGAGCCATCCTCATTTCCAAGATCATGTCGGGCGGCTTTATGAAGGCCGGTTACGATGTCAAGCAGAGCGAGGTCCACGGTATGGCCCAGCGGGGCGGCAGCGTGTCCACGCAGGTCCGCTGGGGCGATAAGGTCTATGGGCCCGTGTTCGGCCGGGGTGAGGCGGACATCATGGTGGCCCTGGAGAAAATGGAGGCCGTGCGCTATGCGGAATTCCTAAAGCCCACCGGCGTGGCCGTCATTAACGACTATGCCATCAAGTCCACCACCATCGCCGCCGGGCAGGAGGAGTATCCTCAGGGCTGCATCGAAGCCATGGAGAAGAATTTCAAGACCATCGCCGTCCCTGCCAGCGATATGGCTCTGGAGCTGGGCAATGCCAAGTGCATGAACGTGGTTCTCTTCGGCGCCATGTGTGACAGTCTCGGCTGCCCCGAGATCGATTGGGAGCAAATTGTAGCGGAGACCGTGCCCGCCAAGGTCAAGGAGCTGAATCTCAAGGCCTTCCGGGCTGGCCGCGCCGCCGCCCAAGGGGCCAAGTAAGAAGAATAAAAGCCGTGAAGGCGGGGCCGATGCCCCGCCTTCACGGCTTTTGGTATATACGGATCAATTGTTTTTCTACTAAAGCTCCCGGAAAAAATCCATGCTTACTTCCGGTCAAACAGAATGAACAGCAGGCTGGACAGGCACAGCAGCATGGGGTAAAACAGCAGGGGGATAATTTCAAAGGCGCTGACGGTGAAGCCCAGGGTGGCGCAGGCGGAAATAGCCACCAGCATCTGCGCGCCGTAGGGGATGATGCCCTGGAACACACAGGAGAAGGTGTCCAGCAGAGACGCCGACCGCCGAGGGCTGATGCCGTACTCCGCGGCGATTTCCTTTGCGATGGGACCGGCCATGACGATGGCCACGGTGTTATTGGCGGTGGAGATGTCCATAAGGCCCACCAGCAGACCAATGCCCACCTGGCCGCCGCGCTTGCCCCGGAACATCTTGTGGATAGCGGCCAGCAGTGCATCAAAGCCGCCGTAGGCCCGGATCAGCCCGCATAGGGAGGACACCAGCAGCGTTACCAGGATCGTCTCGAACATGTCGCTGACGCCGGAGCCCATGTTGCCCATGAGCTGCAGAGCCGTCACCTGGCCGATGGCCAGAGTGATGGCGGCGCCGGCGACGATGCCTACCAGCAGTACCACGAATACATTCAGCCCCGCAATGCCGCCGATGAGCACCAGCACATAGGGGATGAGCAGCAGCAGGTTGTGGTCACCGGAGGGGGTCTGGGCCACATTTACCCGCAGAGAGATGACAACGATCACCGCCAGGGTGGCCAGGGCCGCCGGCAGAGCGATCTTGAAGTTAGCGCGGAACTTATCCTTCATTTGGCAGCCCTGGGTGGAGCAGGCGGCAATGGTGGTGTCGGAGATGAAGGACAGGTTATCTCCGAACATGCTGCCGCCCATGACGGACGCCACGCACAGAGGCAGGCTGAAGCCGGAATCCTTGGCCACAGCTGCGGCGATAGGCGTCAGCAGGGTGATGGTGCCCACGCTGGTGCCCATGGCCATGGACACAAAGCACGCCACCACGAACAGCACCGCCACCGCCAGCTTGGCCGGGGCGATGGACAGCAGGAAGTAGGCCACAGCCTCGGCGCTGCTGCGCCCGGTGACACCCACGAATATGCCCGCCGCCAGGAAGATCAGGATCATGGTGACGATGTTCTTGTCGCCGATGCCCTGGCCCATAAGGGCCAGCTTTTCGTCAAAGGAAATACTGCGGTTTTGCAGGCAGGCCACCAAAATGGCCACCAGGAAGGCCACCACAATGGGGATCTGATAAAAGCCCATCTTCACCTTCAGCACATATTCCAGCACGATGCCCAGGCCCAAATACAGTACCAGAAACACCGCAATGGGCAGCAGTGCCGCCGCCCGGGGGGTCTTGTTTTCGTTCATTGTACTTCTCTCCTAAAATTATCCGGATACAAGGATTCGCTGCGCTCCTTAAACAGCGCAGCGAATATAGAGTAGCATAAATTTTTCGTAAATACAACCGGTTTCGCCTAATTTCTTCCGCTTTTGCGAAAAATATGAATGTCGAAGCTGATACGGCAATCCAGCTGCGTCAGCTCCTCCAGGCGCCGGATGCCGTCCCGGGGGGTGTTCCAAAAATAGGGCGTCATTTGAAACAGAGCCCAAATATCCTCCCGGCAGGGCATGTGGATGACCTCCTCCACATGCCGCACCTCTACGCTGTCGAAGCCCTCGTAGGGCACCTGCTTTACCTCGTTTATATAGGGCCGGTGGTAGAGGATCTCCTTCAGCTCCCACAGATGCTTTTCCGACGGCACCACATAGAGAAGCCCGCCGCCGCTTCGCAGGACCCGGCGAAACTCCTCCGCCGCCATGGGTGAAAAGCAGTTGATAATCAGGTCCGCACTCCCCGCCGCCATGGGCAGGCGATACGACGAGGCCACGGCAAATTCAATGTCCTTTTCCCTCTTGGCTGCCCGGCGCAGGATGAACTTGGATATGTCCGTCCCTGCCATCCGCGGGGCCTTGCCGGCATCCTGCAGGGCGCGATAGATACCGTCGGTGTAGTATCCTTCACCGCACCCGGCATCCAGCACCGTAGGGGCCTCTCCGGTCATGGAAACGGCTAAGGCGCACAGTGCCTCCCGCAGGGGAGCGTAATAACCCTTTCCTAAAAAGACGGATCGGGCGGCGGCCATGGCCTTGTCATCTCCCGGGGCCTTCGAATGCTTCCGGTTCGCCGGCAGCAGGTTGCAGTACCCTTCCTTGGCCCGGTCGAAGCTGTGGCCCGCCGGGCAGATATAGCGCCGCTCCTCCCGCTGCAGAGCCGCTGCACACACCGGGCAGATGAAAAGGCTCCTCATAGCATCTCCTTATTGGCCGTTACATCGTGAATCCATTTTCGGCTGCGTACCCGGTAGATGCACAGGGGCATCTTGGCGACAGACTCCGTCTGCATGGCCAGGGCAATAGGCCAGATGCCGGTTTTCAGCACCAGGGCACACAGGGCTGTCAGAGGCAGGCAGACGATCCACTGAGGTGCCAGATCCAGTGCAGCGCTCCACAGCACATCACCTCCGGAGCGCAAAACGCCCGTGATGCTGGAGATGGAGTAGGCGTGCAGGGGGATGGAGGCGAAGCTGGTCACAGCCAGGGCCGCTGCAATGGTGGCGGACTCGCCGAAGAGCTTAAACATCGGAAATACCACCGGCAAAAACAGTGTGGGCAGCAGCGCCAGGGCAATGGCTGCCAGCACCGTGCCGGACACGACGGTAAAGCGCAGCAGAGCCTTGCTCAGAGACATAATATCCTCCTCGCTCTGCCCCTCGCCGATGGCCTTGCCCACCAGCACCGCCGTGGCGGCGCCCAGGCCGAAGCAGAACACCAAAAACAGCCGCCCCAGATTTCCCATCACGGCGTTGGCTGCCAGCATCTCCACGGAGTTTTCCGTGTAGCCCAGAATCACCGTCAGCATACTGTTTCCCATGCCCCAGCAGGCCTCATTCAGCACCACCGGGGAGGCATATTTCAGAAACCTACGCAGCATATCCCAGCCGGGCCGGACAAAGGCGGCCCACTGCATGCGAATACGTTTGTCTCGCAGGGCATAGACCGTGCAGATAATAAACTCACAGATGCGCGCGCACAGCGTGGCGATGGCCGCCCCCTGGATACCCAGCATGGGAAAGCCCAGCTTGCCGAAAATGAGCAGGTAGTTCAGCCCCGTGTTAATAAGTGTGGACGCCCCAAACAGCTTCATGCCGAAGCTGGGATTTTCTGCGCTGCGCTGAGCGCTGGCATACACCGAGGACAGCATATTGAAGATGTAGGAAATACCAATGAGCTTCAGGTACGGCGCGCCTAAAATGGACAGCTGGTGGTTGTTCGACATCAAATCCATAATCTGCACCGGCCACAAAAACAGCACCGCCGCCAGCACCGCCGCCACCGCCGCCCCTACAAAGGAGGCCACGCCGATAGAGCGGCTGATGCTCGTCATGTCCTGCTTGCCCCAGTACTGGCTTACCAGGATGCCCAACCCGCTCTGCACTCCGAATACAATGGAAATGAGCAGAAATACCGGTACATTGGCTGCTGTTACCGCCGCCATCTCGGTGTTTCCCAGCTGGCTGACCATAAAGGTATCAATAAGACCTAAAGAAAAGGTGATAAGGTTTTGCAGCACAATAGGCATACTCAGCTTCATTAATCGCCGATAAAACCCCTGCTCCCGTCGAATCAGAATAGCCATAGAATCTCCTCAAACATAAAAAAATCAAACCCTAAGGACATGAAGCCTGCATAGGTCCGTCCGCAGGCACGCCCTGCCCTCCGTATAGGCGGGGCTCCTCACCTCCCGCCCGATAGGGCATCACACCCATCAATTTTTGCCTTTCCGCTTTTTTACAGCATCCCGCACCGCTGGGCCTGGTGGTCCCGCAGCGCCTCATACAGCGCCTCAATGTCCTCTACCGTGTTCTCCGGGGCGAAGCTGATGCGTATTACCCCCGCCGCCGTGCGCTTGTCCAGACCCAGGGCGGACACCACATGGCTGCTTTTCCCCTTGTGGCAGGCGGATCCGGCGGAGATACAAATGCCCCGGCTGCCCAGGTCACTGACGATATTGCCGCTGGGATATCCCGGCAGGGACATGGCCAAAATGTGCGGCGCCGTGCCGCCGCCCACCGTCACCATCCCGCTAATGGTCAGCAGCTTTTCCCGGCACAGGGCCTTCATGTCCGCCATGTGCCGGATTTTCTCGTCATAGTGCTCCAGTCGCAGCTCCACCGCCTTGGCAAAGCCTGCGATCTGGGCCGTGGCCTCGGTGCCGGAGCGCAGCCCCATCTCCTGGCCGCCGCCGGGGAGGAGGGGGCGGAAATTCCGCAGCTTCGGGCTGATATACAGGGCTCCAATGCCCTTAGGTCCGCCCAGCTTGTGCGCCGATAGGCTCATCAGATCCACGCCCCAGCCCACCGGGTCACAGGGAACCTTCAAAAAGCCCTGCACCGCGTCGCAGTGGAGCAGGGCGCCGCTGCCCGCTTCCCGCAGGAGCTTTGCTGCTTCTGCCACCGGAAACACGCACCCGGTCTCGTTGTTCACCAGCATCATGCTCACCAGCACCGTGTCCTCCCGCACCGCATCCAGCACCTGTCGGGCCGAGACCATCCCGGTGCTGTCCGGCTTCAGATAAGTCACCTGATACCCTTCGCTTTCCAGCCACCTGCAGCTCTCCAGCACGGCGCTGTGCTCCACGGCGGTGGTGACAATGTGCCTTCCCTTGTGCCGGCCGTGCCATACGGCGCCCCGAATGGCCCACGCGTCACTCTCCGTTCCGCAGGAGGTGAAAAACAGCCGCTCCTTAGGGCAGCCCAAGGCCCGGGCGATGATCGCCCGCCCATTTTCCGCCACGGCCTTCCCGTCCTGCCCATAGGGATATTGGGAGGAGGGATTGCCGCTGTGATGGCGCAATGTATCAGCCATAGCCGCAATGACCTCCTCCGGCACCGGTGTGGTGGCGGCGTTATCCAAGTAATGCACGAAAAAATACCTCATTTCCTCCGCCAGACCCTTGCCAGTCGGCGGATGATAGACTATAATACAACCATGTATTATAGTGGATAAATCCATAAAGTGCAAGGAGAAAAACCCCCATGCGAATCGCCATCTACACCCTTGGCTGTAAGGTCAATCAATATGAGACCCAGGCCATGGAACAGGAGCTGGCGGCCCAGGGCCACGAGCTGGTGGACTTTGAGCAGGCAGCAGACGCCTATATCATCAATACCTGCTCCGTCACAGCCGTCAGCGATAAAAAGTCTCGGCAGATGATCCGCCGGGCCAAAAACAGGAATCCTGCCGCCATTATAGCTGCCTGTGGCTGCTATGTCCAGACCCATACTGACGAGGCGGCGGCCCTGGGCATCGACCTTATCGGCGGCACCGGCCAGCGCATGGAGTTTCTGCACCAGCTACTGGCGGCGGCGGAGGAAAAGCAGACCCGGATCCTGGTGGACGACGCTCTGCGCCGCCACGAGTTTGAAATTTTGCCTGCCGGCGGGCAGCACAGCCGCACCCGCGCCATGCTGAAGGTGGAGGACGGCTGCCGCAATTTCTGCGCCTACTGCATCATCCCCTTTGCCCGGGGCCCGGTCCGCTCCCTGCCCTTGGCAGCGGCGGCCCGGCAGACGGAGCAGCTTGCCTGCCAGGGCTACCGGGAGGTGGTGCTCACGGGTATTGAAATCTCCTCCTGGGGCCAGGACCTGCCGGGGCAGGAGGGCCTTATTGATCTTTTGGAGGCAGTGTCCGCCGCTGCCGGGACTATGCGCGTCCGCCTGGGCAGCCTGGAGCCCCGTACCGTCACCGAGGAATTCTGCCGCCGGGCATCGGCGCTTAAAAATCTCTGCCCCCATTTCCATCTTTCCCTTCAATCCGGCTGTGACGCAACTCTGCGCCGCATGAATCGTCGGTACGACACCGCCCGCTTCACTGAATCTGCGCTTTTACTGCACCGATTCTTCCCCGATTGCGCCCTGACAACGGACCTGATCGTGGGATTTCCCGGGGAAACGGAGGAGGAGTTTTCCACGACCCTGGGCTTTATCCGCCGCTGTGGCTTCGCCCAGATCCATGTTTTTCCCTACTCCGTCCGCCCCGGAACCAAGGCGGCGGATATGGAGCAGGTCCCCAAAAATATAAAGGAGGAGCGGGCCGCCCGGGCCGGGGAGGTTGCTGCCGCTCTCCACGAGGAATACCTGCAAAGCTGTGTGGGAAAGACGCTTCCCGTGCTGTTTGAGCAGCCCGGGGCGCCGGGCTTTTACACCGGTCATGCCCCTAACTACATGGAGGTATCCGCCCCGGGAGAAAATCTGCACAACTGTCTGCGTCCCGTGCGCATCACCGCTGTGGAGGGGGGCATCTTGAAAGGAGAAATTGAGCCGTGAGCCATTTTTTCGCTTATATTAACCGTATGCGCTTTATAAACCGCTGGGCCCTTATGCGCAACAGCTATACCGAGAATATCCAGGAGCACAGCCACCAGGTGGCAGTGCTGGCCCACGCCTTGGCCGTCATTCGAAACCGCTGCTTCGGCGGCTGCGTGGACGAGGGCGCGGTGGCTGTGGCGGCCCTGTATCACGATGCGCCGGAGATCCTTACCGGCGACCTGCCTACACCGATCAAATATTACAATCCCCAGATCCGGGACTCCTATAAGCAGGTAGAGCGGGTGGCGGAGGACAAGCTGCTTGACATGCTGCCCCGGGAGCTGCGGCCAGAGTATGAGGAGGTCCTGCACCCCTCGGATGAGCAGGTGCAGGAGCTGGTAAAGGCGGCGGATAAGCTCTCCGCCCACATCAAGTGCCTGGAGGAGCTGAAGGCCGGCAACGGCGAGTTCCGGGCGGCGGCGGAGCAGACCCGGGCAGTCCTGGATAAAATGGACCTGCCGGAGCTGCGATATTTTTGCGAAAATTTCCTGGGCAGCTTTGCCCTGACATTGGATGAAATGGAGTGACTAAAAAATGAAAGCGATCGTAACAGTAGTTGGAAAAGACCAGGTGGGCATCATCGCAGGCGTGTGTAACCGCTTGGCAGAGCATAACATCAACGTCCTGGACATTAGTCAGACGGTCATGCAGGGGTATTTTACCATGATGATGGTGGTGGACCTGTCCCGGTGTGACGCCGCCTTTGACGAGCTGAGCCGCAGCATAAAGGATTATGGCGAGGGTAGGGAGCTGTCCATCCGCATCCAGCGGGAGGACATTTTCGATGCTATGCACAAGCTGTAAAGAGGTGGCAATATGTTGAGTCTGAACAATATTTTTGACACCATTAACATGATCGACAAGCAGCACCTGGACATCCGCACCATCACCATGGGCATCTCCCTGCTGGATTGTATAAGCGAGGATCCCAAGCGCTGCTGCGATAAAATTTACGATAAGATCACCAAATACGCCGAGAATCTGGTGAAAACCGGGGAAAATATCGAGAGCGAGTTTGGTATTCCCATCGTGCATAAGCGCATTTCCGTAACGCCCATGGCTCTGGTGGCAGGGGGATGTGACACGGAGGACCTGGTACCCTTTGCAAAAACCATGGACCGGGCGGCCAAAGCCTGTGGCGTGAACTTCATCGGCGGCTTTTCTGCATTGGTACAAAAGGGCTTTGCCCGGGGTGATGAGCTGCTGCTGCGGGCCATCCCCCAGGCTCTGGCGGAGACGGATTTCGTCTGCTCCAGCGTGAACGTGGGCTCTACCAGGGCGGGCATCAATATGGATGCCGTGGCCCGGATGGGCCGTATCATCAAGGAGACGGCCCACCTGACGAGAGAGCAGGAGGGCCTGGGCTGCGCCAAGCTGGTGGTGTTCTGCAACGCTGTGGAGGATAACCCCTTCATGGCCGGTGCCTTCCACGGCGTGGGCGAGGCGGACAGCGTCATCAACGTGGGCGTCAGCGGCCCGGGCGTTGTATATCACGCCCTTCAGAGTGTTAAGGGCGCGCCCTTTGATGTGGTGGCGGAAACGGTGAAAAAGACCGCCTTCCAGATCACCCGCATGGGGCAGATGGTGGCCTCCGAGGCTTCTCGCCGCTTGGGAACGCCCTTTGGCATCGTGGATTTGTCCCTGGCGCCTACTCCGGCGGTAGGGGACAGTGTGGCCCGGATCCTGGAGGAAATGGGCCTGGAGATCTGCGGCACGCACGGCACCACGGCGGCCCTGGCCCTGCTGAACGATGCGGTGAAAAAGGGCGGGGTCATGGCATCGTCCCATGTGGGGGGTCTCTCCGGTGCATTTATTCCCGTGTCCGAGGACGAGGGGATGATTGCTGCGGCCCTCAGCGGCACATTGACCCTGGACAAATTAGAGGCTATGACCTGTGTCTGCTCCGTGGGCTTGGATATGATTGCTGTTCCCGGGGAGACCACTGCCGAGACCATCTCCGCCATTATCGCTGATGAGGCGGCGGTGGGTATGGTCAACAGCAAGACCACCGCCGTGCGCATTATCCCCGTGGAGGGAAAGTCTGTGGGAGATATGATTGAAATGGGCGGGCTTTTAGGCTCGGCCCCGGTGATGCCGGTGCATGAGGCGTCCTCCGCGGCGTTTATCGCCCGGGGCGGCCGGATCCCGGCGCCGCTGCAGAGCCTGAAAAACTAAAAAAAGCCTCGGAGAGTTCGCGTCCGCAGACGCGAAAAATTCAGATCATTTTTCACCGCGACATGTGCGTGGGGAAAAATACCTCTCAGGCGAGAAGTAGTGGAATTTTGGTGTCCTACACCAAAATTATGCGCGCAGCAGACTTGGGGCCCTTTGTCGGAAAAATCAAAGGGATTTTTCGACAGCAGCAAAAATCATCCGGCGTACGCCGGATGATTTTTTTCAGATTGTCAAAAAGCCTCGCAGAGTTCGCGTCCGCAGAGTTTAAGCCCTTTGTCGGGAAAAATGAAGCTTTTTCGCCAGTGGTAAGATCAGACCTTCAGCTTGCTCTGCTGGCCTTCCTTCAGTATGGCGATCACCATACCGGTCAGAGCGAACAGGGCCAGGGCGTTGGGCAGGACGATGAGGTTATTGAACATATCCGTCAGCTCCCACACAAAGTCGTTGCCGGTAAGGGTGCCCAGGAAGATGAACACCAGGGCAATGATGGTGTAGATGGTGTTGCAGAGCTTCTTATTCTTGCGGCCGAAAAGATAGTTAGCATTGATGCGGCCGAACAGGTTCCAGCCCAGCACCGTGGAAAAGGCGAAGAAGAACAGGCAGATGGCCACGAAAATATTGCCGAAGGACTCGCCGAACACGGTGCCGAAGGCCGTCTGAGCCAGGTTGGCCTTGCCCAGGGTGGTGCTGGCGGCAGCGGCGCCGCACTCGTGCAGGGGGCCGTCGCTGGTATACAGGGTGGAGATGATGACCAAGGCGTTGAGGGTCAGCACCACAAAGGTGTCGATGAACACACCGGCCATGGCCACCACGCCCTGGTCGTGGGGGTGGGCCACATTGGCCTGGGCGTGGGCGTGGGGAGTGGAGCCCATACCGGCTTCATTGGAGAACAGGCCGCGCTTGGCGCCCTGGCTGATGGCGGTTTTCAGGGCATAGCCGATGCCGCCGCCGATGATGGCGCTGGGGTTAAAGGCATACTTAAAGATCATGCCGAAGGTCTCGGGAATGTACTGGATGCGGATTGCCAGAACCACCAGTGCGCCCAGCAGGAAGATAGCGGCCATAATGGGCACCAGCTTTTCGGTGACGGCAGCCAGACGCTGCACGCCGCCCAGGAAGATAATGGCGCAGATGATGACCAGCACGATACCCATGACCCAGGCAGGGATGCCGAAAGCAGTCTGGAAGGTGGAGCCGATGGAGTTGGACTGCACCATGCTGCCCATGAGACCCAGGGCCAGGATGATGGCAACGGCGAAGAACCCGGCCAGGAACTTGCCGAAGCCGCCCTTAAAAGCGGTGGTGATGTAGTACACAGGGCCGCCGTGAACGGTACCGTCCTTGTCAATGATACGGGTCTTCTGGGCCAGGGTGGCTTCAGCATAGATGGTGGCCATGCCGAAGAAGGCGATGACCCACATCCAGAAGATGGCGCCGGGGCCGCCGGTGAGGATGGCGCCGGAGGCGCCGATGATGTTGCCGGTACCCACCTGAGCGGCGATGGCGGTGGCCAGGGCCTGGAAGGAGGTCATGCCGCTCTTCTGAGCGCCGCCCTTGAGCCTGATGTTGCCAAAGGTCTTTTTCATGGCCTCGCCGAAGCAGCGGACCTGCACGAAGCGGGTGCGAATGGAGTACCACAGGCCCACGCCGATGAGCAGGAACACCAGGATGTAGCTGGATAGGTATTCGTTGATTTTGCATACAATGGGATACAATACTTCTTCGATCATTTTTCTTTCTCTCCTTCAAAAAAAATAAAGAGCCGCTTTTGCAGCGACTCCGAAGAATGCAGAGGAAACGCACAACTGCGATTCCACCTCTGTCCTTTTGCCTGAGAGATTCGGCCCAACCGGACCTTACACCTTCGGCACCCAACTCAATGGGATTCTCCAGAGTCCCCTCCCCATTCAGTTTCCCGAGGGATCCTTAATGGTTCACAGGGTCATATTCAAATGATGCGGCTATTATAGCATGGCTCAAATGGGAATGCAAGCCCTAATTTTCTGCAATTTTTGCAGCAGGAGGGAGAGCGGCGGGAATCGAATGTGCGGATTGTGCGGATTGCGGATATAGAAACAGCCGGGCGGCATCCTTGCCGCTCGGCTGTTATCCCCGTTGTCTGCCCGGCTTACGGTGATGCTGTGCTTCACTGCCCTGTCAGCGAAAACCGTGGAATTCGGTTTTTTGCTCTGCGTATCAAAAAACGTGTTTTTAACACTTATCTGTCAGCATGGGCCGCTGCGCCTTCCCGGGCTTTTTTTGCCATAGCGGAAATATCGCCCACGCCGCTCAGAACAATGCTGGGACGATAGGCATAGGTCTTGAGTGTTTCCAGCGTGGACACGCCTGAGAGCACCAGCACCGTGGTCATACCGCTCTCCATACCGGAGATTACGTCGGTATCCATTCGGTCGCCCACCATCACCGCCTCAGCGGAATGACAGTGCAGCATACGCAGACCCGTGCGCATCATCAGTGGGTTGGGCTTGCCGCAGAAATAGGCCTGGGTACCGGTGGCCATTTCAATAGGCGCAACCAAAGCGCGGCAGGCGGGGGCGATGCCGTTTTCAATGGGGCCGGAGACATCGGAATTGGCGCCGATCAGCTTGGCGCCTGCCAGGACCAGATTGGTGGCCTTGGTCAGAGTATCCAGAGAGTAGGACCGGCCTTCCCCCACCACCACATAGTCCGGATTCACATCATTCATGGTGATACCCGCGTCATATAGGGCGTTGAGCAGACCCGCCTCGCCAATGGCGAACACAGAGCAGCCGGGGGCCTGTTCCTTTAAAAAGGCGGCTGTGGCCAGGGCGCTGGTATAAAAATGATCCTCCGAAACGTCTAAGCCCATGCGCGCCAGCTTTTGCTTCAGCTCCAGAGGTGTATAGCCGCTGTTATTGGTCAGGAACAGGTACTCCTTCTTTTCATCGTGCAGCCACTGGATGAACTCCGCCACCCCCGGCAGGATGCGGTTTCCGTGATAGATCACGCCATCCATATCGCAGATGAAGCCCTTCTTTTCGTTAAAAATATCCATCTTTTCGGGTGCAATATCCATGGGAAGACCTCCTTGTTTCTTTCTGCACAGACAGTATACCATTGAAATGAAAAGGAAACTACCATAACTGTGTTAAATATTTGTTTTTTACAAAAGAGAAAAAACATGCGCGGGGGGAGCAGTGTAATGGGGTGGATTTTTGGGGGCGAGATGTGCTATAATCCAAAAAACAGGATGATGCTGCCGAAAAAAGGCGGCGAAATAAAAAGAAGAATTAATAGGAGAATGACTATGAATATTACGGTATACCTGGGCTCCTGCGAGGGAAATGATCCGGCGATGAAAACGGCGGTTGCAGAGCTGGGCCGGTGGATCGGGGAAAGCGGAAACCGACTGGTCTACGGTGGCTCCAAGACGGGCCTCATGGGCCTGCTGGCGGACAGTGTTCTCTCCGCGGGGGGAGAGGTGACCGGCGTGGAGCTGGAGATGTTTATGGAGGCGGGGTATCAGCACACAGGGCTGACGGAGCTGATCGTCAAGACGGATTTTCCCCAACGCAAGGCGGAGATGATCCGGCGGGGGGATGTGTTCATTGCTTTTCCCGGCGGCACGGGCACCCTGGAGGAGATCAGCGAGATCATGTCCTTGGCAGCGCTGAAGCTGACCAAGGCCCCCTGTGTCCTGTATAACCTGAATGGGTACTATGACCACCTGCGTCTGCAGCTGCGGCATATGGTGGATATGGGCCTGTCCGCACCGGAGCGGCTGGAAAATATACACTTTGCCGCTAGTCTTCAGGAGATCAAAGACATTGCGGCCTCGGCTGAATAAAAAGTGAAGGTGCCTCCCTCCCGGGTTCAGTGACCGGGGAGGGAGGCGTTTTTCCTTTACTGCACAGGAAAAGCCTCTTACACAGATAGGAAGGGATTTCCCGCCATAGTTATCGTAATTGCCGCAAGATTAATTTCTTATGATGAAAGAATCAAAAAATGTTAATAAATTGCAAAAAATTATTTGATAAAAGACCTGGGTTATGGTACAATCGATTCATAGTGTTGTATGCAGCATCCCCGGGGCGGAGAGCTCTGGGAGAATGGCGGAGAGGAGGAGCGCAATGCCTGCTGAAATGTATCTGCTGGCCGGTGGGATCGGGTTTATATTCGGCTCGCTGGTGGCGTTTGTGAATATGTGTATCACCCGGCGCGGGCTGCAAAAAAACAGTGCCAACGCCGTGATGGCGGCCAGCCTGCTGCGGATGCTTGTGAACATCGCAGCCCTGGCGGCGGTATATTTTACCCGGAAGCTGCTCCCCTTACCGTTTTACGGTACTATCATCGGCACGGCCGTGGGCTTGTCGCTGGTGGGGATACTGCTGAATCTGAGATTGAGCAAAAAACAATTGCAGGACCCAACGAAAAATCCCGAGTCAACAGACGGTAGGAATTGAGGTGAGAGAAACAAACTATGGAAGCGACCAGTAATGCGCTATTTTCCATCGGCCCCCTGGAGGTGACAAAGACCGTTGTCACCATGTGGGTCATTATTGTGGTGCTGGGCCTGGTGTCGTGGCTGGCCACCCGGCGGCTGAAAATGGTTCCCGGGCCCATCCAGAGCGCGGCGGAAATGGCGGTGACCAAGCTGCAGGACTACTTTACCGGCACTATGGGGCGCGACAACGCCCGCCGGTATTTCCCGGTGATGGCCACCTTTTTCATCTTTATCGTGGTGAGCAACTATTCCGGTATTCTGCCCGGGGCAGGCCACGGCTTTGCCGTGCCTACGGCCAACCTGTCCACCACGGCGGGCCTGGCGATTATCGCTTTCTTCACCACCCACATCGTGGGCGTGAAGCGCCGGGGCGTGCTGGGGTATCTGAAGACCTTCATTTCCCCCTTTATCCTGATGCTGCCCCTGAACCTTATTGAGCAGGTGGTGCGGCCCTTCTCCCTGGCCCTGCGACTGTACGGCAATATCTATGGAGAGGAAATGGTCACCGAGCAGCTCAAGGGCATCTTCCCGCTGCTGCTGCCCCTTGTTATGCAGGTGCTGAGCCTGCTGTTCTGCCTGATCCAGGCGGTGGTGTTCACCATGCTGCTGTCCATCTACATTGAGGAGGCTGTGGGCGAGGAACACTGAAACAACGTATACGTATACTTACTATTTAATGTATTTTGGAGAAACTTTGGAGGAAAGAATTATGACGTCATCCGCAATCATCGCACTGGCAGCCGCTTTGGCTGTGGCTCTGAGCACCATCGGCCCCGCTATTGGACAGGGACTTACAGCATCCAAGGCCATGGAGGCTATGGCCCGTCAGCCCGAGGCTGCCGGCAATATCCGTTCCAGCATGATTATCGCCCTGGCGCTGATGGAGGCCCTGACCATCTACGGCCTGCTCATTGCTTTTATGCTGATCGGTAAGATGTGACCGACCCCCTGAGAGAGAAAGTAAGGAGGCATACGCATTGAGCATTAATGTGTCAGAAGTGATTTGGACCATCGTTTGCTTTTTCGCGTTGCTGTTTGTGCTGAAAAAGTTCCTGTTTGACCCGCTGATCCGGTTCATGGAGCAGCGTCAGGCGGCCATTGACCAGGGCCTTGAAAGGGGCCGGGATGCTCAGCGGAAAAAGGACGAAAACGACGCCGCGCTCCGTGAAAAATGGAGGGAGCGCAGCGTAGAAGTCAAACAGCTTCTTGCGGAAGGAAAAGCGGCCGATGATCGGGAGCGTGCCTGGGTGCTGGAGAGCACACAGAAAGAGACAAACAAAGCACTGCAGGAAGCAAATCAGCGCATTGAGCAGGAACGCCGACAGGTGTGCGCAGATGCCCAGGAGCAGCTGCCGCAGCTGGTTTCTATCCTGGCGCAGCAGCTTTTGAGCGGCGACACCGGCGGAGAGGAGCGGTGATGCGGAGATGCATTTAAAAGATATTCTGTTTGCAATCGCAAACTTTCTGATTCTGTTTGGAGCTCTGTTTTTTATCACCCGCAAGATGATCTCCCGGATGTTCAGAGAGCGCAAGGAAAAGATCGCCGGAGAGCTGGACAAGGCGAAAAAGGCGGAGGAAAGTGCCGCCGCTCTGGAAAATCAGGTCAACCGGGACAATGAGCTGGCCCGGCAACAGGAAAAACAGCTGCTGGAGGATACGCAGCGGCAGGTGGAGAAAAATAGAGTCTGTGCCGCCGGCGACAGCCAGGCGGCAGCCAATGTGCTGCGCCAGAGCGCTGCGGAGCGGGAGCGGCAGCTGCGGGCCATTATGCACGAGGAGGTCAGCACCCAGGTTGTCCGCCAGGTGGCGGAGGAGACCGGCAAGACCCTGCGGAAGGACGAATACGCAGCCCGCCGCACGGCACTGGCGGATGCTTTTATTGAGAAGACCGGGAAGATGGTCACGGCCCGGCCCAGTGACATCCTGACCCTGGCGGCCGGGAAGAAGCTGGCAGTCACCGCCACCGGCGCGGAGCCGCTGACGGAGGCGCAGACCGAAAAGCTGCGCCGGACCTTGACGGATGTGTTTGCCGCTGCCTGCAGGGCGGCGGGAGAGGATGCACCCTGCGGAGAGATTATTGACCTGCACAGCGAGACAGATGAGAGTGTGATCGCCGGCATGCGTCTGCGTGTGGGCGACACCGTATATGACGGCAGTGCAGCCCGCTGCCTGGAGCGCCTGGTGCACCGGGCGGAGCAGAGCGGCGATGAGAGCGGCCGGTCTGTACTGGACGGTGTGCGCGGCCTGCTGTCCTCAGCCGGCGGGGCTGTGGATATTTATCAGGTGGGTCAGGTTATCAGCGTATCCGACGGTATCTGTCGTGTGTCCGGCCTGGCCGATGTGATGGCCGGGGAAATGCTGGAATTCAAGGGCAATCTCCGTGGCATGGTGATGGACCTGGATCAGGACAACGTGGGTGTTGTGCTGCTGGGTGACTTTTCCACCATCCAGGAGGGCGATGCCGTGCGCCGGACGGGCCACATCATCGAGGTGCCTGTGGGCGAGGCTGTGTGTGGCCGTGTGGTGGATGCCCTGGGCCGCCCGTTAGACGGCAAGGGACCCATTAAAAACGACGGCTTCCGGGCCGTGGAGAGCCCGGCCCCCAGTGTGCTGCACCGGCAGGGCGTCACCGTGCCCCTGCAGACGGGTATTAAGGCCATCGACGCTCTGGTGCCCATCGGCCGGGGCCAGCGAGAGCTGATTATCGGCGACCGCCAAACCGGCAAGACCGCCATCGCCCTGGATACTATTGCCAACCAGAAGGGCAAGAACGTACACTGCATTTATGTGGCCATCGGGCAGAAGGAATCTACGGTGGCCAACGTGGTGCGTAAGCTGACGGAGCTGGGCGCTATGGACTACACCACTGTGGTGTGTGCGTCAGCCTCTGAGCCTGCGCCTATGCTCTATATCGCCCCCTATGCCGGCGCTGCCATCGGCGAATACTTTATGTATAAGGGGAAGGATGTGCTGATCGTTTACGACGATTTGAGCAAACAGGCGGCGGCATATCGCGAGATTTCCCTGCTGCTCCAGCGGCCTCCCGGACGGGAAGCCTATCCCGGCGATGTGTTCTACCTGCACTCCCGCCTTCTGGAGCGGGCGGCACGGCTGGACGAGGCCTCCGGCGGCGGCAGCATGACCGCTCTGCCCATCATCGAAACCCAGGCGGGCGATATTTCCGCCTACATCCCTACCAACGTTATCTCCATTACCGATGGTCAGATCTTCCTGGAGACGGGCCTGTTCCACTCCGGTATCCGGCCGGCCATTAATGTGGGCCTGTCCGTGTCCCGTGTGGGCGGCGCAGCCCAGATGCCGGCTATGAAGCAGGTGGCGGGCCGTCTGCGCACCGACCTGGCACAGTACCGAGAGCTGGCATCCTTTGCGCAGTTCGGGTCCGAGCTGGATGCGGTCACACAGTCTACCCTGTGCCGCGGCCAGCACATGACGGAGCTGCTGAAGCAGAATCAATTTGCCGCCCTGTCGGTGGAGGATCAGGTCATAGCCATATTTGCTGCCAACGAGGGCTACGCTGACGATGTGGCCCTGAGTGATATGCCCCGGTTCGAGCGAGAAGCGGTGGAGTTTGTGAAGCAGGCTATGCCGGAGCTGGTGGATATCATCTGCGAGGGCAAGAAGATCCCTGCCGATATGCTGGAGAACCTGCGCGGTACGCTGAAGCGCTTTAAGGAGTCCTTTTGAGAGAGAATAAGTTGAGAAAGGGGGGAGAGCGGAATGGGCAGCATGCGTGAGATCCGGGCACGGATCAAAAGCGTGAAAAATACCCAACAGATCACCAAGACTATGAAGATGGTGGCCTCAGCCAAGCTGCGGCGCACCCAGAAGGGCCTAAGCGGCATCCGCAGCTTTGCGGAGAGCAGCCGGCATATTCTCGGTGAGCTGCTGGCCGGGGAGAACGCCGGATATGATAACCGATTCCTGCTTCCCCGGAGCGAGATCAAAAGAGTGTGCTATGTCCTGTTCGTGGGCAACCGCGGCCTGTGCGGCGTATATAACCATGCGGTACTGCGCTATGCCCAGGAGCTGGTGCAGGCAGAAGCAAGACCCTGCACAGTGGTGGTCTGCGGCAGCTGGGGCAAGGATATCATCCGGCAATCAGGTCTGCCGGTGCAGCACACCTTTGATGCCATCAGTGATGCGCCCGGCATGGCGGAAGCCCTGCCGGTGGCGGACTATCTCAAGCGTATATACCTGAGCGGCCAGGTGGATGAGATCCACCTGGTGTATCAGCAGTTCTGCTCTGCCTTGCAGCAGGTACCCGGACAGGTGCAGCTTCTGCCCGCCCGCCTGGATGCGCAGGAGCAGGAGGAGCCGACCAATGACTACATCTTTGAGCCGGATGCCCGGAGCGTGCTGGAAAACATGGTGCAGCTGTACCTGAACAACATGGTTTTTTCCGTTTTGCTGGAGGCCAAGGTCAGCGAACAGGCTTCCCGTATGACGGCCATGAGTGCGGCCACCGATGCCACCGGCGAGCTGATCAGCAGCCTGAGCCTGCAGCTTAACCGGGTGCGTCAGGCGGCCATTACCACCGAGATCGCCGAGATTGTCGGCGGCGCCAACGCCTTGAAAAAGGCGAAAAAGTAATTCCGCCTACGATAGGAGGCTACTATGAAAAACGGTATTGTCAGAAGGGTCACCGGCCCTGTGGTGGATGTGCAGTTTCCTACCGGACATCTGCCGGACATTTACAACGCAATTGAAATTCAGCTGGAGGACCGCAAGGTGGTTATGGAGGCCATGCAGCAGCTGGGCTCTGACACCGTGCGCTGCGTGTCGCTGTTCTCCACCGACGGCATCGCCCGGGGCTGCACAGCCGTGGATACCGGCTCTCCCGTGACCATGCCCGTGGGCGAGGCCACCCTGGGCCGCATGTTCAACGTGGTGGGCGATCCCATCGACGGCAAAGGCCCCGTGGAAGCGGAGCGGATGCCCATCCACCGGAGTGCGCCGTCCTTTACCGATGTGATGCCCTCCGCGGAGATTTTGGAAACGGGCATCAAGGTGGTGGACCTGCTGGCCCCATATTCCAAGGGCGGCAAGATCGGCCTGTTCGGCGGCGCCGGCGTGGGTAAAACGGTGCTTATTCAGGAGCTTATACGCAACGTGGCCTACGAGCACGGCGGCTACTCCGTGTTTGCCGGCGTGGGTGAGCGCTCTCGTGAGGGCAACGACCTGTGGAATGAGATGACTGAGTCCGGCGTTATCAGCAAGACAGCCCTGGTGTTCGGCCAGATGAATGAGCCCCCCGGAGCGCGTCTGCGGGTGCCTCTGTCGGGCCTGACCATTGCGGAGAACTTCCGCGACACCAGCGGACAGGACGTGCTGCTGTTTATCGACAATATTTTCCGCTTTACCCAGGCGGGCAGCGAGGTTTCAGCGCTGCTGGGGCGTATGCCCTCTGCTGTGGGCTATCAGCCCACCCTGGCCACGGAAATGGGTACTCTGCAGGAGCGTATCACCTCTACTCGCAACGGCTCCGTTACCTCGGTGCAGGCCATCTATGTCCCCGCCGACGACCTGACGGACCCGGCCCCGGCTACGGCCTTTGCCCATTTGGATGCCACCACGGTGCTGGACCGCGGCATTTCCGAGCTGGGCATTTACCCGGCAGTGGATCCCCTGGCCTCCACCTCCCGAATCCTGGAACCGGATGTACTGGGGCACCGGCACTATAGCACGGCCCGTGCCGTGCAGAGCGTGCTGCAAAAGTATAAAGAGCTGCAGGACATCATTGCCGTACTGGGCATGGACGAGCTGAGCCTGGAGGATAAGGCCACGGTGAATCGCGCCCGTCGCATCCAGCGCTTTTTGTCCCAGCCGTTCCATGTGGCGGAGAACTTTACCGGCATGGCCGGTAAATATGTGCCGCTGGAGGAGACCATCCGGGGCTTTGAGATTATTCTGGGCGGCGAGTGCGACAACATCCCGGAGCAGGCATTCCTTATGTGCGGGACCATCGACGATGTGCTTGCCAAGGGCAAGAAGATGTAAGAGGTGCCTATGAAAGACGGGATCCATTTGGAGATTGCCACCGCCGGCGGCAGCGTGTATGATGACATGGTCAGCTATGTGGAGCTGCCGTTTTCCGGCGGCAGTGTGGGCGTTCTGAAAGACCATGCGCCCATGCTGGGTGCCATTGAGGACGGCGTTGTCACCGCCCGGAAGGAGAACGGCGCTACGGAATTCATCGCCGTGAACCTGGGCGTGGCGAATGTCGTGCATAATGAGGTGACGCTGCTGGTTCGCACAGCGGAGCGGGCCGAAAATATTGACCTGCCCAGGGCGGAGGCTGCTGAGAAGCGGGCCCGTGATCGATTGGCAGAGCGCAGCGCCAACCTGGATGTAAAGCGCGCACAGATAGCCCTGCACCGGTCTTTAACCCGGCAGGCAGCTGTGCTCATGATGAAGGGCCGATGACGGCAGCAGCGTAAAACAAGGGACGATCAGGAAAAAGAGATCAAGCCACCGCATCGGCCGATGCGGTGGCTCTTTTGCGTGGCCATGGGGGACAGATTGCCGCGCCGGTGACATCGGGCACTGGTCTGCAATGACAGGAGTTATAAGAAATGCGGCACAAGCCCGGGCGGGGCGTCGGGGACATCGACCCACGCAAAATTACGATAAAAAGTGTGGTGCGTAGCTTGGGCAGCAAAAAGCAAGAGGATACCGAAGTACCCTCTTGCTTTTTGAATGCGGATAAGAATCAGAAGCTCTTGATGATATCAACGATTTCAGAACCGATGCGCTTCTGAGCCTCCACGGTGGCGGCGCCGATATGTCGGGGCGTTTAGAAAATGTGCCGGTGGCACATTTTTAGCCTCCGACCGCAGCGGCTATGCCGCGAGGACGCCGGATATCGGCGCGGGAATCGATCTTAGAAATTCTTGATGATATCAACGATTTCAGAACCGATGCGCTTCTGAGCCTCCACGGTGGCGGCGCCGATATGCGGCGTGCAGGAAACCATGGGATGGCTATACAGGGCCTTGTTGGTGGCGGGCTCATCGGCGTAGACATCCAGGCCGGCGGCACGGACCTTGCCGGACTCCAGGGCCGCCAGCAGAGCGGCCTCGTCCACATTGGTGCCGCGAGAGGTGTTGATGATCACCACGCCGTCCTTCATCTTGGCGATATTCTCGGCGGAAATCAGAGCGCCGCCATCCACAGCGGGAGCGTGGACGGAAACGAAGTCGGACTGGGCCAGCAGCTCATCCATCTCCACATAGGGGATGCCCAGCTGCTCCTCGATACCGGGGATGTGGAAAATATCAAAAGCAATCACCTTCATGCTGATGGCCTTGGCCATGACGCCCAGGTGCTGGCCGATGCGGCCGAAGCCCACGATGCCCAGGGTCTTGCCCTGCAGCTCGATGCCCTTGCCGTAAGCCTTCTTCTCCCACTTGTCCTCACGCATGGTGTGGCCGGCGATGGAGAGATAGCGAGCGCAGGAGAACATATGACCCATGGCCAGCTCGGCCACGGACTGGGAGGAGGCACGGGGGGTGTTCTTCACGGTGATGCCGCAGGACTCAGCATACTTGACGTCAATATTGTCAACGCCCACGCCACCGCGGATGATGAGCTTGAGCTTGCCGGTCTTGGCCTCGTCAATGTGGTTGGCGCGGACCTTGGTCTTGGAGCGGACGACCACAGCGTCGAAATCCTTCAGGGCGGCGCCCAGCTGATCGGGCTCATAGAACTGCTCGACCACCTCGTGGCCCATTTCACGCAGCTGCGCCATAGCGGTCTTATCCATACCGTCGGTAACCAGAATACGCATAATTGTAATCTCCTTATAGAATATTTTTGTTTGTAAATACGGGCTGCCACAACCAGTGTGCAAACAGATCCCGCAATAATAGCTTTTTACGTGGGTGCGGTGGGGAATTGCTGGGCGGACAGCAGTGTCCGCCCAGCAAATTTATTACTTGTGCTCGGCCTCGAACTTTTTCAGGAACTCTACCAGAGCCTGGGCGCCTTCGATGGGCATGGCATTATAGACGCTTGCGCGGAGGCCGCCCACGGACTTGTGGCCCTTGAGATTATCGTACCCTGCGGCCTTGGTGGCGGCGACCACCTCGGCGTCCAGCTCGGCGGACTCGGTGACGAAGGGGATGTTCATCAGGCTGCGGAACTGGGGCTCCACGGTGCCGTTGAACATCTTGGAGGAATCCAGGAAGTCATAAATGACCTTGGCCTTGGCGATGTTGCGCTTGTGCATCTCCTCCAGGCCGCCGATGCTCTTGAGGTACTTGAACACCTTGCCGCAGCAGTAGATATCCCAGCAGTTGGGGGTGTTGTACATGGAGCCGTTATCGGCGTGAGTTTTATACTTCATGTAGATGGGCATCTTGGGATCCACATCGTCGCGGATCAGATCCTCGCGGATGATGACGATCACCATGCCGGCGGGTCCCACGTTCTTCTGCACGCCGGCATAGATCAGGCCATAGTCGGAGACATTGCAGGGCTTGGAGAGGAACATGGAGGATTGGTCGGACACCAGCACATGGCCCTTGGTGTTGGGCAGCTTATTCCAGGTGACGCCGTGGATGGTCTCATTCTCGCAGATATAGACATAGTCGGTATCCTCGGGGATGTCCAGGTCGGAGCAATCGGGAATGTAGCTGTAGTTCTTATCCTTGGAGGAGGCGGCCACGATGACCTCACCGTACTTCTTGGCCTCGGCAATGGCCTTCTTAGACCAGGCACCGGTCTCGACATATACGGCCTTGCCGTTCTTCATCAGGTTCCAGGGAATGGCGGCGAACTGCAGGGTGGCGCCGCCCTGGATGAACAGGACCTTATAGTTATCGGGGATGTTCATCAGGTCACGCAAATCAGCCTCGGCCTCGTCGATGATCTGCTGGAACACCTTGGAGCGGTGGCTCATTTCCATGACGCACATGCCGCTGCCGCGGTAGTTCATCATCTCGTCGCGAATCTCCTCCAGAACGGGCTCCGGCATCATAGCGGGACCGGCGGAAAAGTTAAAAGTCCGGTTGTACTTCATTTGATAATACCTCCTGTTATGTGTTGTGATCAAGGTATACGGGGTATACGGTTTACACTAATATAGTATAGAGCATTCCGCCGGGAGAATCAACCATAAAAATCCACATTTTTTGAGTTTATCTTAAAAACTTTTAGAGAGATGGATGAAGAGAGAACGTCCGGGGCTGAGGGGTCTTACCGCCACAGGGACAGGGGCCGGGTTCCGGATAAAAAATCACATATGCGGCGATTGACAGGGAGGGATAAAGATGATATAAAAAAGAAAGAATTTCGGCGGATCTACGGGAAAGGATGGCGGCACACGGTGGGCAAATGGAAGAAATTTATGGCGCATATAGGGACTTATCCTGCAGCCCTGGGAAAGTGGCTGGCGGTGGGAGGATTCATTGGCGGTATTGGCGGCGTGATCGGATCGCTGTTCCACATCGGCGTGAACTATGCCACCCAAACCCGGGGCCAGCACCCATGGATCCTGTATCTGCTGCCGGCGCTGGGCCTGATTATTGCGGGGCTGTACCGGGTGACAAAGGTGGAGGGCAAGGACACCAACGCCGTCATTGAATCCGTGCATTTCGGAAAAAACGTGCCGGTGCTGCTGGTGCCGGTGATCTTTATTGCAACCGTCCTGACCCACCTGGGGGGCGGCAGCGCCGGCCGGGAGGGCGCTGCCCTGCAGATCGGCGGCGGCATCGGACACACCACCGGGCGGCTGCTGCGCCTGGGGGAAAAGGACCTGCCATTGGCAACGCTGTGCGGCATGAGCGCGGTGTTCTCGGCCCTGTTCGGAACGCCCCTGACGGCGACGATCTTCGCTATGGAGGTCATCAGTGTGGGGGTATTTTACTATGCGGGGCTGCTCCCATGCCTTACGGCGGCGCTGATGGGCTATTTGGTGAGCCTGCTCATGGGTGTGCCGCCCACGAGATTCACCGTGGCGAACCCCGGGTTGGATGCCTGGACCATGGTGCTGGTGATCCTGCTGGCCATCGGCTGCGCGGTGGCGAGCATCCTGTTCTGCCGGGGCCTCCAGGAGACGGGCCGCTTGGCGGCGAAGCTCCTGCCCAGTCCCTTTGTGCGGGCCTTTGTGGGCGGCGTGCTGGTCATCGGGCTGACGCTGCTGGTGGGAAACGGCGACTACAACGGCGCCGGGATGGAGGTAGTGGAGCGGGCTATGAGCGGCCAGGTGCGGTCCTGGGCGTGGCTTTTAAAGCTGCTGTTCACCGCCGTGACCATTGGCTTTGGCTTCAAGGGCGGCGAGGTGGTGCCGTCGTTCTTTGTGGGGGCCTGCTTCGGCTGTGTACTGGGGGGCTTTTTGGGCTTGCCGTCGGGCTTCGGCGCAGCCATCGGACTGGTGGCGGTATTCTGCGGGGCGGTGAACTGCCCCATTGCGTCGGTGTTTCTGAGCATTGAGCTGTTCGGCACCGGGGACCTGCTATATTTCGCCATGGCCTGCGCCATCAGCTATCTGCTGTCCGGCTACTGCGGTCTATACAGCAGCCAAACTATTCTCTATTCCAAAATGCGTGCAGAGTTCATCAACATCCATACCAATGAGAACGAGGAGAAGCACGGATAAAAACAACTGGCGAAAAATCTTTGATTTTTCTGCCAAAAGGCTTGCAGGCTGCTGCGCGCATAATTTCGGCGTAAAACGCCGAAATTCCACTACTTCTCGCCTGAGAGGTATTTTTCCCCACGCGCATGTCGCGGTGAAAAATGATCCCAATTTTTTGCGCCTGCGGGCGCAAACTCTGCGAGGCTTTTTGGATAAATAATTACCTCCCCGGCCATACTGAAGGGAGTATGGTTGGGGAGGTATTTTTATGGATCTGCTGCATGTGGCCGTGACATCGCTGGTGTCCCTGGCGGCCATGTTTTTGCTGACGAAGCTCATGGGAAACAAGCAGGTATCTCAGATGAACCTGTTTGACTATGTCATCGGTATCACCATCGGCTCCATCGCCGCGGAAATGGCCACGGAGCTGGATACCCCGGAAAATTCCCTGCTGGCTATGGCGGTGTATGCCGTGGCGGCGGTGTGCATCTCGCTGCTGACCAACAAGTCGCTGCGGGTCCGGCAGCTGATGACGGGCAAGCCGCTGATCCTCATGGACGGCGGGACCCTCTATCGGAAAAATCTGAAAATAGCCAAAATGGACTTGAGCGAATTTCTCATGTACTGCCGCATTGGGGGCTATTTTGATCTGAGCCAGATCCAGACAGCCCTGCTGGAGCATAACGGCACGGTGACCTTTCTGCCGGTGGAACTGCAGCGTCCCGCGACGCCTGCGGACCTCTCTCTGCAGCCGGATCAGACTCTGCTCCAGACCCCGGTGATCCTGGACGGAGAGGCGCTGCCGGGCAACCTGCAGCGGGTGGGTAAGGACATGACCTGGCTCATGCGGCAGCTTCAAAGCCAGGGCTATCATACGCCGGAGGAGGTGCTTTTGGCCATGGCGGACGGGAATCGGCTGACGGTTTTCCCCATGGAGAGCAAGAAAAAACCGGCGGATCTGACGGATAAATGAGGAAACAGCTTCAAAGCGGAGGCCGGGTGGCCTCCGCTTTTAGACTTTGCGAGACTTTTTGAAAAAGCAGGGAGCGCGAGATGGAATGCCTTAGAACAGGCGCTGCTTTTTGGCGATGACCTGGCCATCTACCCGGAGGAGCTGCTTGCCGCCGGGGGTAAACTCCGTTTCGATGGCGTGGCCGCCCACCCGGGCGCTGATGGTATAGCCGGACTCCACAACGCCCTCCTCACGGCCATAGACCTTGCCGTCCACAATGAGCTCCGTGAGGCCGTAGCTGCGGCGGACCTCGATCTCGTGGCTGCCGTAGACGGCGGACAGGAGGGTGCGGTGCTTCTTATCCGTGGGCTGGCCCAGGGAGGGGGTGTTGGGAATGTCCCCCTGGGAGGCATCGTAAAATTCCGTGTTCATAGGCAGGGACTCCGGGGTGTCGGCCCCCTCCAGAGCCTCCCGGCTCCGGCGCACACCGGAGATAAGGATCCACAGGACCAGGCCATGGATCACAAAGTCAAGAATATCCGTCAGAATATCCGTCACGGACAGCTCGATGACATAGTAAAGGAGCATGGCGGCGGTGTCCACGGAGAACAGCACCAGGGCGGCGATGAGCCAGCCACGCCTCTTTTTGGATAGCAGGCAGCACAGAAGGTACACAGCCAGTATCACCAAGGCGATGAGAATGCCTATGACCAAGTAAACGGGGTCCCAGGTATAATCATAGAATACCCGGGCGTAAATCGCTACCAGATATGAGATAAAGCATGAAAACAAAAAATAGGTGTCTGAGCCCAGCAGAGCGAAAAGAACATTGACAGCGGACAGGGCCAGCAGGATCCATAGATTGGTGCGAGCGGTCTTATAGGCAGCAAGAGGGCTGTTCTTTTTCATGGTACTTCTCCTTGTTTCTATTTATTTTAAAAGGGGGGGACGGATTGCCGCACCAGGGACATCGGCCACTGGTTCACAATGACAGGGCTATTACAGGGGTATGGCACTTTGCACGGGCGGGCTCACAGAAGCTTTCCGGCCAGGCGGCCGCTGGACCAGGCCCACTGGAGGTTATAGCCGCCGCAATCGCCGTCTATGTCCAGCAGCTCGCCGCAGGCGTAGAGGCCCGGCACCAGCCGGCTTTGCAGGGTGCGGGGATCAAATTCCGAGGTGTCCAGCCCGCCGGCAGTGACCTGGGCCTGGTCAAAGCCGCAGGTGCCGGTGATGGGGAGGGCGAAATGGGTGGCCTGCCTTGCAATGCGCCGCAGGTCGTCCCGGGTGAGCCCGGCCGCCCTTTGATTGGTAAAACCGGCGGATTTGCAGATCATCTGTCCCAGACGGGTGTGGCAGGAGCCGGTAAGGAGGGTAGAAGCCTCGTGGGCGGCCATGGCCGCCTGCCGCTGGGAGAGCCAGTGGAGCACCTCCGCCTCCTCCCAATCGGGGAAGAAATTGAGCAGGCAGGTGAGATCGCTTCCGCCGGCGGAAACGCTGCGGGAGAGGTCGAAAATGGCCGGGCCGCTTACGCCGTACTCGGTGAAAAGCACCTCGCCGCTATTGCGGGCCAGCATCTGGCTGCCCCGGCAGATGGAAATGCCGCACTGGGCCTTCACGCCCTTCAGGGCCCGGGGGTAGGTGGGATCGGTTTTCAGCTGTACCAGAGAGGGGTAGAGAGCCGTGCGGTGGTGGCCCAGGCTCTTGGCCAGGCGATACCCGTCCATGCCGCCGCCTACCTTGCTGCCGGCGGCGCCGCCGGCGGCCAAAATAAGGCGCCGGGCGGAAAAGGTATCTGTCTCCGTTTTTACGGAAAAGCCCTCCGATATTTTCCGGACGGCCGTGACCGTCTGGCCGGTTTGCAGGTCGATCTCCGGGCGCTCCAGGGCATAGCGCAGAACGTCCAGCACGCTGCCGGCCATGTTGCTCATGGGATAGATCCGGCCGCTGGCCTCCGACACGGTCAAAAGGCCCAGGGAGGCAAAATACTGCAGCGTTTCGCCCACATCAAACTGCGACAGGGCAAAATCGCAGAAGCCGGCCCCGCCATGGTAGTGCGCGGGGGATACATGATAATTGCTGAGATTGCAGCGGCCGTTGCCGGTGGCCAGCAGCTTGCGCCCTACGCGGCTCTGCCGCTCCAGCAGCAGGACGCGGTGGCCGTTTTCGGCCGCCGTCAGGGCCGCCAGCATCCCGGCGGCACCGCCGCCGATGACACACACATTCATGACTCCGCCTCCAATCGCCGCCGGGTGAGGTAGCCCTCCAGCATGAGGCTGGCCGCCACCGCGTCCACGATCTTCTTGCGCTGCCTGCCGTTTTTGCCGCCGGCGAACAAGATGGCGTGGGCCTCCACGGTGCTGCGGCGCTCATCCCAAAGCACAAGAGGCAGGCCCGTGGCATCCCTGAGAATTTCCCCCAGGACGGCGCACTTTTCCGCCCGGGGACCCAGGGTGCCGTCCATATTCTTGGGGTAGCCCAGCACCAGGCGCTCCACCCCATGCTCGGCGATGAGGGTCCGGATCTGCGCCACAACCTCCTCCTGGCGGCGGGTATTGATGACCGTGGTGAACCCGGCCAGGGTCTCCAGGCGGTCGGAGATGGCGATGCCTGTGTGGGCGTCGCCATAGTCAATGGCCATAATTTTCATGGATCGATCCTTTCAAAAGTCGCTATGAGGCGGATTTTTTCTTTATCATCAGCGTGTCGAAAAAGTTTTTTGCCCCGCTGACTAAGTTTTTGAAACTCTGAAAAAGCTTCAAAAACTATTGATTTCAATGGTGAGGGACACCCTTCTTGGGTTTCCCTCACACACCCTTCCTTACCGCTGCGGCAAACATACCACTTTATCGACAGCTTCATCATACCACCCATGAGGGGGTCATGGCAACAATTCTGCTGATTTTTCCGCAAAAAAATGCGGAATTTTTGCAAAAAACAGGTTGACCGCATGGAAAAAGCGTGATAGAATAAACATCACCTGTGAGTAGGGCTTTTCTTTTTGCGCGCTTTTCGCTTCGGCGCCGGGAGAGGGAGGCCCCGCAGACCAGGGAGGCAAACGGCTGTGCCGGACAGGTCAGCCCAATCTAATAAGGAGGTGCCGTTAGATGCGCGTGAAGATTACTTTGAGATGCAACGAGTGCAAGCAGAGAAACTACAACACGATGAAGAACAAGAAGAACAGTCCTGATCGTCTCGAGATGAACAAGTATTGCCCCTTCTGCAGAAAGCATACGGTTCACACCGAAACCAAGTGATTGGATGAAAAGAAAGGTTGTGTAACGATGGCAGAGGTTAACAAGGCGAAGAAAGATCACGGCAAGTGGTTCCGCGAGATGAGAAGCGAGCTGAAAAAGGTCGTTTGGCCCGATGGCAAGACGACGGCGAAGAACACCGGCACGGTGATCCTGTGCTCTCTGGGCGTGGGCGTGTTCATTTGGGTGTTTGACGCAGTGGCCGTTCTGGCTGTAAATACCCTGGTCGGCCTGTTCGCAGCTTAAGGAGCGAGGCATGGCTGATAACGCAAAATGGTATGTACTCCACACCTATTCCGGCTATGAAAACGCCGTAAAGGCCGCCATTGAAAAGTCAGTGACTAACCGCGGCCTGGAGGATATGATCCACAAGATGGAGATCCCCATGGAGACCGTGACCGAGGTCACCGAGGCAGGCGTTATGAAGGAAGTGGAGCGGAAGGTATTCCCCGGTTATGTACTGATTAAAATGGTGCTGACCGATGATACCTGGCATTTGGTCCGCAACATCCGCGGCGTCACCGGTTTCGTGGGTGAGGCCAATAAGGCCATCCCCTTGACGGAGGAGGAAGTGGCCGCGTTGGGCGTGGAAAAGCACGAGATCGTGGTGCTGTACCATGTGGGCGATACCGTGAAGATCACGGAGGGTCCCCTGGCCAGCTTCACGGGCACCGTGGAGGAGATCGAACCCGAGAAGAACAAGGTTCGGGTGGTGGTTTCCATGTTTGGCAGAGAGACCCCGGTGGAGCTGGAGCTCGACCAGGTGGAGGTCCTGCCCTGAGGCGCAGCAGACTCTGCGCACAGGCCGGAGCATGACCACTCCGGCGCAAGTGGGAGAGGCGCATGGGCGTCTCGCCAAGAGCGACCGCGGCATTAGGCCCGTCGCTACCACATTATAAAAAAGGAGGTGCCTGTTATGGCACAGAAAGTCGTTGGTTATGTAAAGCTGCAGATCCCTGCAGGTAAAGCAACTCCCGCACCCCCCGTTGGCCCCGCTCTGGGTCAGCACGGCGTGAACATCGCCGCCTTCACCAAGGAGTTCAATGAGCGGACGAAGAACGATATGGGTCTCATCATCCCCGTGGTCATCACGGTGTATGCCGACCGTTCCTTCTCCTTCATTACCAAGACTCCCCCCGCAGCCGTCCTTATCAAGAAGGAGTGCAACATTGAGTCCGGTTCCGGCGTTCCCAACAAGGAGAAGGTCGCTACCATTTCCAAGGCCTCCATTCAGAAGATCGCTGAGATGAAGATGCGCGACCTGAATGCTGCTTCCCTGGAAGCCGCTATGAGCATGATCGCTGGTACTGCACGCTCCATGGGCGTTGTCGTCGGTGAATAAGGAGGGTGTAAGGTATGTTTAGAGGTAAGAAGTATCAGGAAATCGCCAAGCAGATCGATAAGGCCGCACTGTATGATCCCAAGGAAGGTCTGGAGCTTATCTGCAAGACCGCTTCCGCTAAGTTTGATGAGACCGTCGAGCTGCATGTGAAGCTGGGTGTGGACTCCCGTCACGCTGACCAGCAGGTCCGCGGCGCCATCGTGCTGCCCAACGGCACCGGCAAGTCCGTGCGCGTGCTGGTGTTCGCCAAGGGCGACAAGGCCGAGGCTGCCAAGGCCGCCGGCGCCGACTATGTGGGCGACATGGATCTGGTGGAAAAGATCCAGAAGGAAAACTGGTTTGACTTCGATGTGGTGGTCGCTACCCCCGACATGATGGGCGTGGTAGGCCGTTTGGGTAAGGTCCTGGGCCCCAAGGGTCTGATGCCCTCCCCCAAGTCCGGCACTGTGACCCCCGACGCTGCCAAGGCCGTCACCGAGGCCAAGGCCGGTAAGGTGGAGTATCGTTTGGACAAGACCAACATCATCCACTGCCCCATCGGCAAGGTCTCCTTCGGCGCGGACAAGCTGTTTGAGAACTACAGCGCTCTCATCGGCGCCATCATCAAGGCTAAGCCCGCCGCTGCCAAGGGCCAGTATATCAAGTCCTGCGTGGCCGCGTCCACCATGGGCCCCGGCGTGAAGATGAACGCCAACAAGCAGCTGTAATTTCCGCAGCACAAGGATATTTAAGGCTTGACAATCGCGTAGGCTTTAGATATAATATATGATGCGTTCCAAAGACAGCAGGTGGACTTGTCCGTAAGTCCTGCCGAGGATGGCAAATCGATTTTGATTGCTTTACCCCGTCCTTGTGTCTTTTGGCACAGGGACGGGTTTCCTTTTTTGAACGCACCGACAATTCTCATGGAGGTGAAATCAAAGAATGCCCAACGCAAAAGTTCTGTCTGAAAAGCAGGCAATCGTAGCCGCTCTCACCGAGAAGATCCAGAATTCCGGCGCCGGTGTCATCGTGGACTACAAGGGCATCACCGTGGCAGAGGATACCGCTCTGCGCGCTGAGTGCCGCAAAAACGATGTGGAGTATTCCGTCATCAAGAACACCCTGCTGCGCTTTGCATTCAACAACTGCGGTCTCAACGAACTGGACGACCAGCTCAACGGCACCACTTCTCTGGCCATCGCCGCTGACCCCGTCGCTCCCGCCCGCGTGATCGCTGAGTTTGCAAAGAAGCTCAATGGCCGGTTCGAGATCAAGGGCGGCTTCCTGGAAGGCAAGGTTGTCCCCATGGAAACCGTGAATGCTCTGGCATCCATCCCCGCACTGCCCGTGCTGCAGGCTCAGGTCCTGGGTACCATGCTGGCCCCCATTTCCGGCCTGGCTTGCGTGCTGAAGCAGATCGCCGAGAAGCAGGGTGCCCCTGCCGAGGCTGCTGAGGCCGCTGAGTAATCAGCAATTTTTCCGCTGGGGCGCAGGGCGTCCCGCCATTCTCTCAAAAATAATCTTACAATTAGGAGGCTAATACAATGTCTGAGAAAGTTACTGCTATGATCGAAGAGATCAAGGGTCTGACCGTTCTGGAGCTCAGCGAGCTGGTGCACGCTCTGGAGGAAGAGTTCGGTGTTTCCGCCGCCGCTATGGCTGCTCCCGCTGCCGGCGGTGCTGCTCCCGCTGCTGAGGAGAAGACCGAGTTTGACGTGGTCCTGGTTGGCTTTGATGCCGCTCAGAAGATCAAGGTCATCAAGTCCGTCCGCGAGATCACCGGCCTGGGCCTGGCTGAGGCCAAGAAGGCTGTCGAGGAGACTCCCACCACTCTGAAGGAAGCTCTGTCCAAGGACGATGCCGAGACCATGAAGAAGGATCTGGAGGCCGTTGGCGCCAAGGTCGAGCTGAAGTAATTTTTGACTCTGCTATTATAAATAGAATTGATGCCAGGGAGAGGCTCCGTAAGGAAGTCCTCTCCCTTGGCGTTTGTTGTCAGCCGCCAAAGGGGATTGCGGCTGCGCCGCTTCGGATACAAAGGGCAGCCACCGAACCATGCCGGTGGCTGCCCTTTGTATCCAAAAGCCTTTTATATCCAAAATAGGAGTGGCGCAGCTGCAGCTGCGCCACTCCTATTAAAGAATATTTTTTCTAAAAGGTTTTTCTTGCTGCTTGCACTATTTTGGCCGGTTCACTATCCTCCCAAAAGTGCTTTTTGTTGTTTGGTCGCCTTATCGCCTTACCTTGCCGCCAGGTACACAGCCGCCGCTGCCTGCAATAGAAATATCACCGGCAGGCCCACGCGAAAATACCAGTGCCTGGTTTTGTGGTGAAAGGCTGCCATACCCAGTATGCCGCCCACACTGCCGCCCAACAGCGGCAGCAGCAGGAGCGTCCTTTCCGGGATGCGCCAGCGTCCCTTTTTAGCCCTGTGCTTGTCAATGCCGTACAGGGCAAAGGTCACTACGTTGACACCTGCGAGCCATATCAGCAATGCGGTGTGGACCGCCACGTTCATCCCTGCTTCTCCAGCTTGCTCAGGGAGCAGGCAATAGCGGAAGCCACACGGGCGTTGTTATACACCAGCTGGATGTTGCTGTCCAGGCTGTCACCACCGGTGAGATCCTTTACCTTGGCCAGCAGGAAGGGGGTGGTCTCCTTGCCGTGTACGCCCTTGGCCTTGCACTCGGCCACAGCCTCGTCGATGGCCTTATTAATGACGGCGGGATCCATGGAGTACTCCTCGGGAATGGGGTTCGTCACAAGCAGGCCGCCCTCCTGGCCCAGCACCTGCTTCACATGGAAGGCTGTGGCCACCTCCTCAGGGGTGTCCAGCTCATAGTCCACACCGAAGCCGGAGGAGCGGGTATAGAAGGCAGGCAGCTCCTTGGTGCCGTAGCCGATAACGGTAACGCCCTTGGTCTCCAGATATTCCAGGGTCAGGCCCAGGTCCAAAATGGCCTTGGCACCGGCGCAAACCACCAGCACGGGGGTCTTAGCCAGCTCCTCCAGGTCGGCAGAGATGTCCATGGTGGTCTCCGCGCCCCGATGCACACCGCCGATGCCGCCGGTGGCAAAGACCTTGATGCCCGCCATGGCGGCGATCATCATGGTGGTGGTGACGGTGCAGGCGCCGTCCATGCCCTTGGCCACCAGCACGGGCAGATCCCGGCGGCTGGCCTTGGTCACGGCGTGGCCGGCCTTACCCAGGTAGTCGATCTCGTCTGCGGTGAGGCCCGCCTTCAGGCGGCCGCCGATGATGGCGATGGTGGCGGGCACGGCGCCGCTGGAGCGGATGATCTCCTCCACCTTCAGGGCCGTCTCCTTGTTCTGGGGATAGGGCATGCCGTGGGAGATGATGGTGCTCTCCAGAGCCACAACGGGCTTGCCCTCATCCAGGGCCTTCTTCACTTCGGGTGCAATGTCCAGATAACGGTTCAGCATAATGAAATACCTCCTGTTTAATACTATGTATAATGTAGTTTGTTGAAACGGATTTACATGTGCCTCAGCAGCGCATCCTCGCTCATGACGGCGCTGATGGTGTCGGCGCTGGCCATGGTGATGGTAGACGCCGCCCGGCCTGCTCGGGCTGATTTTTCCAGGTCACTGCCCTGGAGATAGGCCCAGGCCAGTGCCGCCATAAAGGCGTCGCCGCAGCCGGTGGTGCTGACGATGCCTCCCTTCAGGGCCGGCAGCTGCAAGCTCTGCCCGCTGTGGTCAGCAGCAAAGACCCCATCGGCTCCCAGGGAGATGAACACCCGGTGCAGTCCTGTTTTCAGCAGGGCATCCGCCGCTCGGTGCAGGCTCACATCGTCGGTAATTTTCACCCCGGACAGCAGCTCCGCCTCCAGGCGGTTGGGCTTGAGGGTGTGCAGCCTTCCCAGAACGGGTTGGAGCTTCTCGGCCTTAGCGGTGGAGACCGGATCTGCAAAGATGGGAGCTTTACAGTTCTCCGCCACCCAGGCAATGCTCTCCGCCGGGAGGTTGGTGTCCAGCACCACCACCTGGCTGCCGTCCAGCAGTTGGCGGCGGCTGGCCAGCTCACCGGGGGTGAGATTCTCGTAAATGTCCATGTCCGCCACGGCCAGCTGCATATCCCCGGCCTCATCGTTGATGAACAGGTAGGTGGAGGTGTGGCCACCGGGGATCACCGGAGATTGGGAGATATCGATGCCCAGCTCGCCGCATACTGCCGCCAGCTTTTGGGCGTACACGTCGTCGCCGAAGGCCGTGACCAGCCGCACATCCAGGCCCATGAGGCTCATGTTGTGGGCGATGTTCCGGCCCACGCCGCCGGGGCTCATGCGCACGGCACCGGGATTGGAGTCCTTACCCACCAGGGTTTTATAGGGCCGGCCGCCGATGTCCATATTCATGCCGCCCACTACGGTGACATAGGGGCTGCGTGTCACAATATACCCCTTGCCGGCGATGCAGCCCTTTTTCATCAGATTGGAGATGTGCACCGCCACGCTGGAGCGGGTGATGCCCGCCCGGTCCGCCAGCTCCTGCTGGGAGATCATAGGATCCGCCTCGATCCAGTTGAGGATCTGTCTCTCACGCTGTGTCATGGCAGCCTCCTTTCATAAACAAATATTTATAATCTAAACTTGTGCTTATATTCTCACACTTATTCCTATTTGTCAAGAGGAAATGTGTTGCCAAATTAAAAAAAAGTGTTTATAATGGTACATGCTGTTAAAAACGATAAACAAAGGTGGATATTACTATGGAACGAATGAGAATCGCCGCCCTGTTTGCCGACAGGGAGAGCCTGGACGGCAAGGAAGTGGTGGTATGCGGCTGGGCGCGGACCATCCGGGATATGAAGGGCTTTGGCTTTATCGAGCTGAACGACGGCTCCTGCTTCAAGAATCTGCAGGTGGTGCTGGACGCCTCTGTGCTGGATAATTATAAGGAAATCGCAGGTCAGAATGTAGGCGCAGCACTGGTGGTGCATGGCACCGTGGTGCTGACCCCGGAGGCCAAGCAGCCCCTGGAGGTAAAGGCCAGCCGTGTGGAGGTGGAGGGCAAGTCCGCTCCGGACTATCCCCTGCAGAAGAAGCGCCACAGCGTGGAGTTCCTGCGCACGATCCAGCACCTGCGTCCCCGGACCAACCTGTTCTCCGCTACCTTCCGGGTGCGCTCCGTGGCAGCCTATGCGGTGCATGAGTTCTTCCAGAACCGGGGCTTTGTGTATGTGCAGACCCCCATCATCACCGGCTCCGATTGTGAGGGCGCCGGCGAGATGTTCCAGGTGACTACCCTGGACCTGGAGAACCCGCCCCGGACCGAGGACGGACAGGTGGATTACAGCCAGGATTTCTTCGGCAAAAAGACCAGCCTCACGGTCTCCGGCCAGCTGAACGCCGAGAACTTTGCCATGGCCTTTGGCGATGTATATACCTTCGGCCCCACCTTCCGGGCAGAGAACTCCAACACCCAGCGCCACGCTGCCGAGTTCTGGATGATCGAGCCGGAGATGGCCTTCTGCGATCTGGCGGGGGACATGGACGTGGCGGAGGCCATGATCAAGTATATCATTTCCAGTGTGCTGAAAAAGTGCCCTCAGGAGGTCGAATTTTTCAACAGCTTTGTGGATAAGGGGCTGAAGGAGCGGCTGGAGCATGTGGCCTCCAGCGACTTTGGCCGCATCAGCTACACCGAGGCGGTGGAGATCCTGAAAAAGCACAACGACCGGTTCGACTTTAAGGTGGATTGGGGCACGGATCTGCAGACGGAGCACGAGCGCTTCCTGACGGAGGAGGTGTTCAAGCGTCCCGTGTTTGTGACGGATTATCCGGCGGAGATCAAGGCCTTCTATATGCGCATGAACGATGACGGAAAGACCGTGGCCGCGGCGGATTGCCTGGTACCCGGTATCGGTGAGATCGTGGGCGGCAGCCAGCGCGAGGAGCGGCTGGAGATGCTGGAAAAGCGCATCCGGGACCTGGGGATGAACCCGGAGGACTACTGGTGGTACTGCGACCTGCGGCGCTATGGCACCTGCAAGCACGCAGGCTTCGGCCTGGGCTTTGAGCGGATGGTTATGTACCTCACGGGCGTGAGCAACATCCGGGACGTGGAGCTGCACCCGAGAACGGTGGGCAACGCGGAATTCTGATCGGCCCGTTTTGACCGGGACCGCCCCCGCAGGGGCGGTCCCGTCCTTTTTGTCTGGAGCCTTTTACTCCGCCAGCCGCTTTTCGTATTTCTTGAGCAGGTCCTCGATGGCCTCATCGAGCAGTCTGGATTTGGGGATCCGGGTCTTTTGAGCAAGGATATCAAAATCCTTCATCAGCTCATTTTTCAGGGAAGAGGTGAACCGGGTCCGGTTCACCAAAATTGCCTCAGCCATGCTGCGCCTCCTGCACCATTTTATTCTGCGCCCCATTCCGCTCTGCGCTCCCGGGGCGAAGTCTCCCTCTCTGCCG
>ENA-ORLW01000168-ORLW01000168.1-human-gut-metagenome-genome-assembly--contig:-NODE-168-length-99192-cov-28.770105_pt1 | contig 99192 bp, 68 predicted proteins | sample MGYA00243017_ERZ508829 | MGnify/ENA primary metagenome ERZ508829 (study PRJEB26277, sample SAMN04329776) | human gut metagenome | biome: human-associated habitat | host: Homo sapiens | place: USA...
GAGGACCGCGTCAACGTTGTGCAGCTGGTGCAGACGAAGCTGAAGGTCAAGAATCCCCGCCTGACGAACGGCGAGACGCTGACCCTGAGCTGGAGCGGCAACTCCAGCCTCGGCGATCTGGACACCTCCTACACGGCCACGGCCTACGATGCCAAGGATACCGGCAAGACGAAGCCGCTGTTTACCATCACGATCAAACGCGACACCGCGGGTGCGGCAGATGATAACAAGCAGGTCATCACAGAGATGCCTGTTGTTATCTACCAATACGACGACAAAGGCCAGCAGACCGGCACCGAGGAGAAGAAACTCTACTTCCCGTTAAGCTACAACAAGGGCAGCTTTGTGCTGACGCTGGACGCCATGGCGGACGCGGCGCTGCTGCGCGCGTGTGAGAACAGCACTGAAGTTGCCGCCACGAGCCTGTACAGCATCACCCGCCTGCTGAACGACCCGAAGGACATCTACATTGCCATGCGCGCCGAGCCGCGGGAAAACTACAGCGACACCTACACAGCCAGCAAAGAGGAAACGACGAACGAGGAAAACACCCTGCTGGCCAAGGGCGGCACGGCGAAAGAGGCCGACCTGAAATATTTCCGCCATCTGTACAACCTGCGCTGGTCTGCCGACTGGGACATCACCGACAAGGGCACCTACACGCTGACCCCCCAGGCCAGCAACAGCACCGGCCTGAACTGGACGGGCGGCGGCGTCACGGTCTACTGCGCCGCGGGCGCATGGCCTGCGGCCAAGGTGCCGTCCCTCAATGACCCTGTCGCCTGGCCGACGATCCCGGAGCTGGGTGAAAAAATCGAACTTAGGAGCAAAACAACGGGCCTTGCCAACAACAAGACGACCCGTGTGCCCATCCTCAATCTGCAATTGAGCAGCAAGTCCGTTGCAAAAACTGGCAGGGCAGAGAAGGACGAGCTGGCCGACCACTATGTCGGCCTTATCGGCGAGAACAAGGGCAAAATTTCTTACATCACACTGCGCGACCCGGACATTCAGGTCAACGTCAAGACCGAGACCGTCGCCGCCGGTACGCTGCCGAAGGCAGACCAGCTCAAGCTGACCGCGACCAAATTCGTCACGGCGCTGGAGGACACCGACGAGAACTGGCGCGATGTGCGTGCCGTCGGCGCACTCTGCGGCGTCAACACCGGCACGCTGGAAAACTGCGCCCTGACCCGCGGCACGAACTCCTCGGCGAGTGCGCTGGTGGCCGCGGCGCTGACGTTTGGCGACTCCACCACCGCGACAGAGCGAACAGCAGCATACAAGACCGTAAATAACAAAAACTATACCTATTATACAGACGAGCCGCGCGGCATTGGCGGTCTCGTCGGCGTTGCCATACCCAAAGCCGAGTCCGTCATGCAGGACCTGACCGTTGCGTCGGACGTGACGGTAGCGGGTCTGCTTGTGGACAAGGACACGCAAACCGTTACAAACACAGCGGCAGACCAGAAGGCCGAGAAGGCCCGCTACGCTGCCGCGGCAGCTGAGCCGAGTGACGAGAACTCCCTCTGGCGCAGCGTCGGCGTGGGCGGCGTGTTCGGCACGGTGGACGCGGCCCAGATGACAACGAACGGCAATACGAACATCGTCAACAACGGCTTTGTGACCGGCAATGGCTTTACGGGCGGCATCGTCGGCAACCTGTTTACGACGGACACCAGCGTGTCCCAGAGCCTGACGGGCCTGAGGAACAACGGCACGGTCAGCGCGGGCGCCAACTATAAGGGCGATACCGCGGGCGATGCGCGCAGCCTGGTGCTGGGGCAGTTCTTCGGCGGCATTGCGGGCTACGGCAGGGGCGTGACCCTGCAAGGCTGCGAAAGTGTGACCCGCAGCGACCTGACCGAGACCCAGCTCAAGGAGCAGGTCGAGGCGGGCTTCGACAAAAAAGCCGGCACATTGACCGACGCCAGCCCCCTCAAGGGTGATTTCGTCGGCGGCCTTGTCGGCTACGGCAAGGAAATTGTGCTGAACGGCTGCAAGACCGGCAAGGGCTACGTGCTCGGCAGCCGGTTTGTGGGCGGTCTGGCCGGTGGCTTTACCGGCAGCGGCGTACAACAGAACGATACGAACAGCAGTGACGTCTTTGGCAGCCGCTACGTCGGCGGCATCGTGTCGGTCAACGGCAGCAACAGCCAAATCATCGGCATGACCAATACGGGTCTGGTCGCGGCCTTTGGAAAGAACGCGGCCTACGTCGGCGGTATCGTCGGCATCAATGATGCCGACTGGGGCGGCAGTCAAGACCCGAAAGCCACAGCCACCGTGCAGAACTGCGCCAACCGTATGTCCGGCGACAACGCCACCGACACCCGCCGCATCAACCTGTTAAAAGAGCTGAGCAGATCCGCGGGCAGCTCCGCGGGCGGCTACGCCGACTACGTCGGCGGCATCGCGGGCTGCAACGGCAAAAACGGCGTTGTGACGTGGGATACAAGCACCCCGACGCTGGGTGCCATCCTGTACGGCAACAACTACGTGGGCGGCGTGGTCGGTTATAACGATGAAAAGGCGACGATCTCCAACACCTCCGGCCAGGACCTGACCATCAGCGGCCAGATCGTGGCGGCGGGCAAGGCTGTCGGCGGCATGATCGGCCTGAACTGCGCGCCGGAACTGCCCTCCGCCACTGTGAAGGTCAGCCGCGTGGCGGGTCAGCGGCTTGTCGGCGGCGTCATCGGCGCCAACCTGCCGGTGGGCCGCTTCACCGTGGCGGACGGCGGCGCGTTTAAAACAAATGTGGCCTCGGGCCGCGTCGAGGCCGACGCCGTCGCGGGCGGCATCATCGGCTACAACCGTCTGCTGGCGGACAAGCCCGCGGACGTCACGCTGGAGGCGCTGCTGCCGACGATTGACCAGAAGACCGGCGTGCTGACCGACAGCCCCGCCGTGAAAACGGCGGACGGCACAATCATCCTGACCGGTTTCCAGAACATGCTCAACCTGCAGGCTGACATCTACGTCGGCGGCATCGTCGGCGCAAACGACGCCGACACGAAGCTGACGATTCAAAATGCAACCAACGGCGCAACGCAGAACGCCCTGTCCGTCGGCGGCCTGAACCCGTCCAACGGCGCGTTTAAAAACGGCGTATCGCTGAACGCGCTGGCCGATGGCCGCTATGACTTTGGCACCGCGTGCGGCGCACTGGCGGGCGGTATCATCGGCTATGCCACACCCAACACGAAGCTGGAAAACTGCACAAACTACGGCACAGTGGCTCACAAGTGCGCCGCGGGCGGCTTTGCGGGCTGGAACGAGGGCACGATCACCGGCGGCAGCATGGCGGCGTCCCTCGGCAACCGTGAAACCGGGTATACCTATCTGGGCGGCGTTGCGGGCGTCAACGGCGGTCTTATTCAGTCTGCCTACCCGGCGCAGGGCTGCGCCGTGCGCGGCGACAGCTATGTCGGCGGCATTGCGGGCGTCAACCTGGGCGGTGACGCTGAGGCAAGCAAGGGCCTCATCATCTGCACAGAGAACAACAGCACTGGCACGGTGGAGGCCAACCAGTACGCGGGCGGCGTGGCCGGTGCCAACGTCGGCAATATCTCGCTGTCCGGCCAGCTGCAAAGCAGTGTCACCGCCACCGGCTATGCGGGCGGCGTGGCCGGTATCAATACGGATAAGGGCAGCATTTACGGCGATGAAAACGCCAACGGCACGGTCAGTGGCAGCGTCAATGCCGCCAACTACGCGGGCGGTGTGGCCGGTACGAACAGCGCCGAAATCACCCGTGTGGATAACTACGCCTCGGTGCGCGCCAGCACAAAATATGCGGGCGGTATTGCGGGCGTGAACGACGCGGGCGGTACGATCAGCTATTGCAGCCATGCGTCCGGCAATGCCGCCGCAGTCTACGCCACCAACGGCGAGGCGGGCGGCATCGCGGGCAATAATAATAAAAACGCGCTGATTGAGAATGTGCAGGTCAAGGCCGACGTCACCGCGGCCAACGGCACGGCGGGCGGCGTCACGGCCACGAACTTCGGCACCATCGGCCAAGACAGCGAGCTGGAAAGCAGCAGCAGCGTAAGCGGCTGCACGATCACCGGCACGTCGGAGAGCATCGGCGCTGTTGCGGCGTACAACGGCAAGCACGCGACCATCCGCAATGTGAAGCTGGCGGAAAACGCCAACGTGCGGTTCAGCACCCCGGCGGTCACCATCGGCGGCCTTGCGGGCATGAACGATGGCACCGTCACCGGCTGTCAGGTCGAAAACGGCGCGCTGGCGCTGAACGACGGCCTGCGCGCGGGCACCAACACCGTCACGCTGGGCGGCGCGGTGGGCCGCACCACGGAGCACGGCAAGGTCAGCGAAACCAACGTTCTGCTGGACCTTACACAAAATCTTGATAAATATACAAATTTGGGCGGCGTCGCAGGCCAAAACGACGGTACCCTGGAGCAGTGTACCTATTCCGGCACGATGGGCGGCAACGCAGACGGGGACGGCCTTGTCTCCGTCGGTGCACGCAGCACCGGCAGCACGGTGGGAGGCATTGCCGGTCTGAACAACAGCACAATCAAGGGCTGTGAGGTCAAATACATCAAACTGCAGGTCAGCGGTATCAGCAACATCACCACGACCCAGACCGCAGACGAAAAGCTCGCCAGTGCCAGCCATGTGGGCGGCATTGCGGGCCGCAACAATGACGAAATCGTCAACAGCTATGTCGCCACCGAGCGCAACGGCGATACGGGCAGCATCATCACGGCGCGTTACGGCTTTGTGGGCGGCGTCGCTGGCTCCAACAACGGCACTATCACGGGCAGCGGCAGCAAAAAAGCGCTGGTCAGCGACGACGCAAAAAAACCCGCCCTTGTTGCACAGGTTAAAAATTGGCTGGGTGCGGCAGATGCCAATGCCGGCATCAACAGCATGGCGGCAGAGCTGACCACAGGCAAGACCTACGCGGGTCTCAAGGGCGTTGACACTGTGACGGACAAGGGCTACACGAACGTTTACAACAACACAGGTCTTGCCGCCAATGATCTGCTTGTCGCCCTGCGCGGCAGCAACAACAGCGAGACCGTCCGTGCCGCCGGTTATCTGGGCGGTCTGGCAGGCTTTAACTCTCTCCGCGGTACAATCGACACTTCCGCCACCGGCCAGTGGTTTGTCTATTCTGACAATGCGACAACGGCATCCACCGTCGGCGGTATTGTCGGCCAGAACGAATCCAACGTCACAGACAAAAGCGTGCTGGACACTGTGGTAAACTGTGCCGCCGTGCGCCGGTTTACGCGCGTGTTTGATGGGGCTAAGAACAAGGACGATACAGACAATGACAACATTTACAAGAGCGAAAATCGTGTTGTTGTCCATGTGGGCGGTGTCATTGGCCAGCAGCAGAACCGCAGCGATGATCGGTGGTCTGTCAGCAAGGTAGTCAACTGCGGCAGTGTGTTCAACAGCCGCTCGGCCAACGTGGGCGGCGTGATCGCCTATTGGCTGGACTACGGCGGAATCGTGCAGAAATGCTTCAATTTTGGCAAAATCACAACAAACACGAACGACAAAAACAGCGGTTACGGTGCAGTCGGCGGTATTGTCGGCTTTATTGACCAGCCTATTTCCGGCGGCACCACAAATGTGCTTTCCTGCCGTAACTACGGTCAGATTTGGTATAAATCAAACGGCGCAAATGACTGCGCGGGCATTATCGGTAAAATCGAGATGAAGAAGCCCACCGATATTATGACGCTGAACATCATCGACTGCGTCAATAGCGGCGCAATCAAGGCAGCGTCGCAGGCAGTCGGCATTCTGGCATGGATCGGCCCGTACGACAAGGGGAACATTGATAATGTTACGGTAAATATTGACCGCTGCCGAAACCTTAATACAGACTTTACGTGTGGCGGAGTGTATGACAGGAGAGTCGGCATTGTCGGCAGCCGCGGCAATGGCTCTGGGTCGAAAGAAGCAACCAATGTCACAAACTGCTTTGCCACGGTTGGTACAGGTTGGTATCCTATTGCCTATTTGCGCCAGAGTTACGAGAATGTCACCGGCCACGGCAACTATTATATTGAAAATTCCTACGATGCAGGCAAGAGCTTCTTTAAGAATGATTCCCGTAAACTGACCACAGAAAAACCGAACAGTACAACAGGTAACTGGGAGAAAGCGGATAAGCAAGGAAGTGACAAGGCCTACAACGAGACAGATTGGAACTCGTCCTCGAAAAAAGTAAAAGCACACCGTCTGTACATAGGCTATAACGTCGATGACAAAACCTATCCTTATATTGCGTTCCTGCCCACTTTGGCAGACGATGGGAACGGCGCAGTGTACAGTCTGTGGTGGATTAGCGGTCGTACATCTGCGGGCTCGCCTGCCAAACCAAACTCTGCCTATATCAAGACCGACGGTAAGAAAGCCTACATTTACGATGATACCGGCGCGGGCGATGATACCAATCCCGGCAACCAGAGAGCGACTGTGATGCTGCAATTCGGCGAAGCTGCGAACAGTACGAAATCGGGCGTTGATATTACCGACATCACCGACGAGGTCATCCAGAACTACTATAAGTACGTGCTGGACAGCACCAAGCCCGCCCAGCCGGGAGAAATCTACGTCAAGGCAAGCCAGGTGCAGGACGCGGACAACAACGTCTATGGCCGCTACGAGGTTACGTGGGAAGCGCCTACCGATGCGGACGCCAGCCCCGCCTCCTATTACCGTGTGGAGATTTTGCCCTGCGATGCCGTAGGCAACATCACCGGGGTCGCCTACCTGACCGCTGACGTCTACCAGCGCAGCTATACCTTTGTGGCTGATAAAGCATGGACGGGTAACTTCGTCGTGCGTGTAACGCCCTACAACACCAACAACGACCCGACGCAGGTAGACAACTCCCAGACCAGCGCCGTGCAGACCTTTATGCACGCCCTGCCTACACCGGAGATTGAGTTCCGGCTGGTAAAGCGAACGGGCGGCGGCTTTGACTGGAATCAGTGCCAGACGCCGGATGAAAAATCGAGAGAATTCAAGTATGAGGTTGTCGCGGTGCTGAAAAACTACACCGAATACCCGACAGACGAGGCATGGACCGTTAAGCTGACCGATGGAACGTATAATTATTATTTTGCACAGAATGGCAAGCAGTACATCCGCCTGACCCAAAATTTGGAACGCACTTTGACGCTTACGGCGTTGGCAACCCCGGACAACAGCAGCAGTACAAAGTATCTGCGCTCGGCCCAGTACAAGTCAGAGACCTATCTCCCGTCCCAGTGGCGTGACCACAACGGTGACTCCGGCAAGGACGAGGACGGTCTGCCGCTGGGCACGCTGAACAAGGACGGCGACACGGAGTATGTGACCTACACCGGCCAGACAGCGGAGAGTTTTGAAGCAACCGTGAAGTTCAGCTTTACCCCGAAGGTCAAGAGCGACAGCAGCGAGCACGGCAGCCCGACCTACCGCGTCATGCTGCTGGCAAAATATCTGGGCAATGACGAAGTCAACGGCGTATCTTTGAACGGCCAGTACATCACGCTGGCCGCGCGGGAAAGCATTGTGACAGAGTCTCCCGTCACCTTCAACCTGAACAGCCTGCCGTCGGATGCTATGACGAACTACACCGACTTCCTCGTTGTCGCGGTGCCCGTCACCAGCGGCAAGGGCGATATGAAGTATCGCTGGGATGCCAAGGCGGACGAAGTGTCCGCAGCCATCGCCAGCCATGCAAACGGCACCAGCAAAGAAATCTGGTGGCAGAACGGCTATGAGATCGTCCGCACGGGCGAGCACAGCTATACCTATGCCCATCTGACGCCGCTCTGCTTCTCCGACGTGAACCGCACCGATGACCCGAGTTGGGCTACACAGGCCACGGTAACGACCCCGCAGATCATCTTCAAGCCGCTGAACCTGAATGTTCTGAAAGCCCCGACGCTGGCCGAAACCATTGAGGACGGCGTAGTGGATAACAACAATCAGCTGACCTATACGTTCAAATGGACACAGGACGACATGCAGGCCACTGACGCAGCCCCCGACTACCAGATCAAGCTCTACGGCCTGTTGACGGACAAGGACGGCAATGTGACCGGTCAGGAGCAAATTGCGCTGAAGGACGGCGTAAATCTGGCCAAGCAGGTTCAGCGCAGCGGCAACAACAGCTTTACCCTGCCTGTCAACGTGGATACCATGCTGGCCAACGGCAGCGACAGCTGGCGCTATGACAAGGTCCGGCTCGAGGTCACCCGCGTGGCGGCAGCCCACACCACCGAAATCGGCGCGTCCGCTGTGGCGGATTACAGCGTTAAGCAGCGCCTGCCCGGCATCAGCGCGCCGAGCTCCATCACCCGCGTCAACGGCGAGACCGACAACGCGGATGCCCTGCTCTACACGGTCAGCTGGTCGCCATCCGACGACGCGCGCATTGGCTACTATTACCTGTGCGTCGTCGATGACGGCGGCAATACTGTGCTGACGCTGCCCACCACGGGCAACGTCGGCAGCCTGACGCTGGATCTGGAGCAGTATCAGGGCAAGGCATTGCGCTTCCGCGTCATTGCCCGCCGCAAGGCTGATAGCAATTGCTTTGACGGCCCGGACGGCGCGTTGAGCCAGCCCGAGACCATCGTCCGCCGCGCCGCTGCGCCCAAGGTTACGGCCAGCAGCTTTGCGCCCGACAGCCCGAATCAGGAGACATTCCTGAACGACCTCAAGCTCAACCTGACGCTGGACGCAGCCGCACAGGGCAATGTCTACTTTACCGGCTATATCTTCAGCGATGTGGCCAACTATACAAAAATTGCCAAACTGGCCGAGGCTTGGCAGGGCGAAGGCACCGGACAGGCCAAGTATGAGGCCCAGCAGGAATTGACCAAAGCACTGGACGAGATGCTGAAAAGTCGCGACGCCGAGCTGGTCATCCCGCAGGACAGCCGCACGGTGGGCGGGAGCGCCAGCGTCAACGACACCACCGCCAGCTATACCTTTGTGCCCGACGGCAACGGCTTTACGCTGACGCCCGACCATGCAAAACAATACCTGCTGCCCGCGGTGCGCGTTATGCCCACCGACGGCACGACAGCGTCGAACTGGTTCTACATCCTGCAGCAGGATGCCGCAAAGGCACAGCTGCCGGCCATCACGCTGGACGCCCCCGTGGACGCTGCCGAACCGGAACGCGCACTTGGCAATGCCGTTTACAAGCAGGAAGTCAACCTGTACAACGACCCCGAGTGTAAGACCAGTCGCGGTACGACCCCGCTGGAGCTGCGCCGCTTTACGGTGGAGTGGACCGCGGTGAACAAGTACACCCAGGCCGACGGAACGGTGCGCAACCTGACCGACAGCTATACCTTTACCGTCACGCCGCTGGACAAGGACAAAAAGCCCTACATCATTACGGTGACGACCTACGACAGGGACGTGACGGGCGACGACGGCATTGTCACGCATAAGCGCGGGGAAATCAAAACCGTTACCAAGACGACCTATAACGGCGAAAAGATGGTGCTTAAAGAGCAGACCGACGATGTGGACAAGGAGACCAACGAGACCCGCATCTGGTACGACCTGAGCGTTGAGCCTGTCTACGACAACGATAACAACCTGACCAGCTGGGAACCGAAACCCTATGACGTCACCGGCACGGTGGAAAAGGACGGCGGTACGCTGTACTACAAGGCACAGACGGTTCCCATGCTGGAGCTGGTGCAGGAGGACGGTGCCGAGCCTGTTTACCGCATCACCCTGCCCGAGCTGCAGGAAAAGGTGCAGGACGACTCGCTCGAGCTGCAAAAGTTCACCGCAAGTGTGACGCTGCAGACGCTGGCGCACTCGGATAACAACGGTAAGACCGTTGCGTCCGATTGGGTCACGGTCCCGGTCAACGGGACGAACACCGCCGATGCGACGGAGGATGCCCAGAGTATGGACTCCGCGGAGAGCGTCGCGCCCGCCGAGACTGCAGAAAGCACGGCGGCGGAAAGCGCCCCCGCAAGCGTGCCCCCGGTCCTGATGCGGGCCCGTGCGGCACTGCCCATGGCGACCCCGGAGACCGCCGCTGCCCCGGATGAGACGGACGCGGCGGAAACCGCGCCCCCGAAACAGACGGAAACAAGCGACGCATCGTAATTTTATTTCAGGAAAGAAGGTGGCATTATGCACCGCAGGGCACGCAGCATTCTGCGCGGGGAGCAGGGGCTTTCGATGATACTGGTCCTCTGCATCGGCGCGCTGTTTGTGGCGCTGTCGGCAGCGCTGGTCTATGCGGCCTCCGTGCTGACGGCCAATGCCAACCGCCAGCTGCTGGAACAGGAAGCATACCAGCTGGCAACCAGCTTTTCCGACGTGCTGGAAGGGGAGCTGAACAAGAGGGACAGCAGCTTTGCCAAGTTCGTCAATGAGCAGTTCATGTTCTCCCAAAGCTACGGCAAGGACATCTATGATTTGGAATCCCAGCCCAAGGAGTTCGCCTGGAAACCGAACGGCAGCCAGCCTGATGGCGGGGCCGAGGCCATCACGGTAACACTGCGCCGCCGCCCGGGCGACGGTGCCGACAAGCTGAACCAGACGGTGAACAGCACCAATGCCACAGACCTGCGCAACCTGCTCGACACACTGGAGGGCGAAGACCGCAAGGGCATGGCAATCGTCGATTTACAGCTGGACATTACGGTGACAGTCACGAAAAACGGCGAGAGCTTTGCCTTCACGCGGACCTATGACCGCACAGTGAAGTACGACAGCGACGGAAGCCAGGCAAAAAGCAATAAAAAATTCCCAAAGGTATACTACACAATAAACGACAGTACAACAGAGTATTACCGCATTAGCGACCTGACGTTCTACGCCCCCGGCGTCGGTGAACAGACCATTGATGACAAAAACATTGGCAGCAACCGCCTGACGTTCCATTGCGACACCAGCCAGCAGCCCGATTCCATCACCTACACCCGCGGTGCCAAACAGAGCACCGGCACAACACAGGAGTGACCCGCTATGAAACATACTTTACAAAATCAGCGCGGCGAGACCATTGTGGAAGTGCTTGTGTCGTTCCTGCTGCTGATGATTTTTACGTCGATGTTCGTCGTTTCGCTGCGGTACGCCCGCGCCATGTCCCAAAAGGCCGAGTCGCTGCGGGAGACAGCCTATGCCTTCTGCGCCGGGCTGTACCCGGCCAATAACGCGGCCCCCGACTGGAAGAAGGAGCAGGAGGGGCTGGAGTTCTCCTTTGGCGATTACAATGAATTTACGGTGAACGGCGTCGAGCTGGACAGCGTGGAGACAAGAGCAGAAGTTACGGAAAACGGCCAAAAAACGACGGAACAGCACAAGTTTTACCGCTACAGCAGGAAGTCTAAGGCAGAAGGGACGACCAACCCATGAAGCAGCGTTTGAAAAACCAGAACGGCACAACGCTGGTGGAGCTGATCGTCTGCATGGTGCTGCTGTCGCTCTTTACGCTGGCGGCGGTCACGCTGATACAGCCCAGCGCGCAGGCGTACATGGACATCCAGCAGCAGACGCGCGCGCAAAATCTGGCCGACGCGCTCATTGAGACGATCCGCGGCGAGGTGCTCGAGGCGAACGGCTATATCCGCTTCACCGACGGCGCGACGGACCTTAATAATTTGGACAGCGTTTTTGCGTCCAAGGGTAACGACTACAGCCAGGGCACGGCATTGGAATTCAGCGTCTACCCCAACCACATTGAGCTGATCGACAAGGACTGTGTGCCGCCGCTGACAAAGACAGACGGCACGGCACTGCTGACAGCGGAACAGGCCAATGCGCTGAACGGCTACCTGCACATGCGCTTTTACCGCGATGAACTGAATGGCGCCGGGCACTACGGCAACCCGCAGCACACAAAAAAGGACAAGGCCGAGGACGGTACTGAGACGGTCACACGGCCCTACGTTGCCTACGGCTACACAACGGCCTATCCCCGGGATGCCTATATGGGGCTGTTCATCAGCGATCTGCATTTCTACGCTCGCAGCTGGACGCAGGACGGCGACGAAACCAAGACCCCGCGCATTACGGCTATGACGGTGGTGCTGACTGTGGCCAAGCGGGACGCCAACAACCAGATCGTGCCGCTGTGCACCCAAAAAGCCATTGTGCAGCTGCCCGGTGAGCCGGTCATCCTGTATGAACCCGGCACTTGGGACGGCAAGGCATCGTCGGAGTCGTGAGCGGTGTCCTCCGGGACGATTTTTGAAAAGTATATTACAATCCCGGCGGATGTACTGGACAAATTCAAATGGACTTGTTATACTTTAAAACATGAATACCTGTGTGCCGGACAAAATGCAGGAACGTCATGGGCATCAGAGCAGAGAGGATGACTAGGATGGCAACAATTGAAATCAAAATGCTGGGCGGCTTTGAAATCCGTGTGAACGGCAAGCCCGTGCTGGCACAGCTGGCGCAGTCCCGCAAGGCAACGGCGCTGGTGCAGTATCTCGTTTTGCGGCGCGGGGAGCGCGTCTCCCACAAGGTACTGACCGATACCTTGTGGGCAGGGGAGCGGTCCACCAACCCGGACATGGCCCTGCGCGCCATCTTGCATCGCTTCCGCCTTATGATCGACGCGGAGGGTCTGGATGAGATGAAGGACTGCATCGTGACCAGCCGCGGCTACTACCAGTGGAACCCCCATCTGGATTGCAGCGTGGATGTGTTTGAGGTCAACGACCTGTCGGAGCTGGCCCGCAAGGAGAGCGACGCCGAGAAACGCAGCCGCATTTATGAACAGATCGTCAACCTGTATGACGGACGCCTGCTGCCGCAGTCTGCGTCCGAGCCGTGGGTCGAAAGTGTCAGCGTGCGTCTGCACGGGCAGTACCGCACAGCCATTTTAAACCTGCTGGAGCTCTGCAAAAAATGGGGCGAGAGCACCCGCATCGTTACGCTGTGTACCCGCGCGCTGGAGCTGGACCCCTACGAGGAGCGCCTTTATCTGGAAAAGATCGTCGCGCTGGAGACGCTGGGCCGCCACGAGGAGGCGAAGGATCTGGCACGCCGCGGCAGCGCCATGGGCTGCCTGCATCATGCCATTGAGCCGGGCCGCGCAGGCTCTGCCTACCGCCAGATGCGCCAGGCAGACCGCAATATGGAGAGCGAGGTCTCCAAGCTGATCTCTGCCCTGCCGGATACCGAGAACACGGGGGCCTGTATCTGCGACTTTGAGACGTTCAAGGAAATTTACCGCGTACAGCGCGGCGTGCAGGTCCGCTACGGTCTGCAGGTATTCCTGGCGATCCTGACCGTGGCTCCCAGCCAGAACACCGATGCTGCCGAGACCTCTCTGATGGTGGAGCAGCTGGGCGATCTGATCCGCACGAATCTGCGCCAGTGCGATGTGGCCGCCCGCTACACCGATATGCAGTATGTTGTTATGCTGAGCGGCAGCACCGCCGAGAGCGGCACCGGCCCGCTGGAGCGCATCAAGGCCGCGTTCTACCGCATCCCTGCCCATGGCCGCTACCTGTTGAGCTATAGCCTCTATGTTCCCGAGGCCAAGGCCGACAGCGGGCGCGTCCGCCGCCGCAAAAAGACGGCGAAGAAGGAAAAATAAGTGAGCCGTTAAGCCGTACAGTGAAAGCTGTGCGGCTTTTTCATTACCCTGGCCCCCTCTGCGAGGGGGCTCCGCCCGCAGGCGGTGGGGGAGAGAACCTTGCGATAATCCGACATATTTTGGGCTATGGAAAGGTTCTCTCCCTCCGGCCCTGCGGGGCCACCTCCCTCGCAGAGGGAGGCAAGGGTCTGTTTTTTTACACTTTCCACAATCTTTTGCCTAAAAATTTTTACAAAAAATCCGAAAAAACTGTTTAAATTTCCACAACAATGTGGTAAAGTAGTATCAAACAGGCGGGAGTGTTCAAAAATCACTGCGCCGCAATGAAATTCTACGCCGCAGGGCTGCCGGAAGCAGCCCCGGCGCGAAAAGAGGTTTGACGATCCATGGGCTACGCAAGCAAAGACATCCGCAACATTCTGGTGGCCGGCCACGCCGGCTGCGGCAAAACGACGCTGACCGAGGCACTGCTGTACATGAGCGGCGCTTCCGAGCGTATGGGCCGTGTCGAGGACGGCACCACCGCCAGCGACTTTGACCCCGAGGAGATCCGCCGCAAGGCATCGCTCAATTCGAGCGTTGTCCCCGTCGAGTACGAGGGCATCAAGTACAACCTGATCGACGCACCGGGTCTGTTTGATTTTGAGACCGGCGCTGCCGAGGGCATCATGGCCGCCGAGAGCGTGCTGATCTGTGTGTCCGGGCGTTCCGGCGTGACCGTCGGTGCCGAGAAGGCGTACCAGCTGGCGCTGAAAAACAACAAGGCGCGGATGATCTTTGTCACCAAGGCTGATTTGGAAAACGCCGACTACTTTAAGATCCTGGAGCAGATGAAGATCAAGTTCGGCCCCAGTGTCTGCCCCTGCGTCGTGCCCGTCCGTCTGGACGACGGCACCGTCGCCTACATCAACCTGTTCAGCCAAAAGGCCTTCAAATACGAAGGCGGTAAGCAGGTCCAGATCGACCTGCCCGACATCGGCCACCGCTTTGAGGGCCTGATCCAGGCCATGAGCGAGGCCATCGCCGAGACCGACGAGGCTTTGATGGAGAAGTTCTTCGAGGGTGAGGCTTTCACCACAGAGGAGATCGTCCAGGGCATGGCCTCCGGCGTGCGCAGCGGCCAGATTACGCCCGTGTTCTGCGGCTCCGCCGTCAACGCGCAGGCGCTGGATATGCTGCTCTACAACATGAACGTGCTGCTGCCCGGCGCGGACACCGCGTCCGCCGTGGGCGAGTCTGGCGGCGAGCCGGTGGAGATCACCGCCGACCCCGCCGCCCCGCTGTGCGCCTACGTCTTTAAGACTGTGGCCGACCCGTTTGTCGGCAAGCTGAGCTTTATTAAGGTGCTGTCCGGCAGGCTGACCGCGACGAGCAACGCCGTCAACGCCCGCACTGGCCAGCCGGAGCGCCTGGGCAAGACGCTGACCGTCTGCGGCAAAAAGCAGACCGACACGCCCGAAATCGCCGCCGGTGACATCGGCGCAGTTGCCAAGCTGGCCACCGCCAAGACCGGCGATACCCTGTGTGATCCCGCCCGCGTTGTGGCGCTGCCCGCACCTGTGTACCCCATCAGCAGCTACCGCATGGCCGTCAAGGTCGCAAAGAAGGGCGACGAGGGTAAGGTCGGCAGCGCGCTGGCCCGCCTGATCGAGGAGGACCCCGCCATCCGGTTCGTGGTCGACCCCGAGACGAAGCAGCAGATCATCAGCGGTCTGGGCACCCAGCATCTGGAGGTCGCGCTGGCCAAGCTGAAGAATAAGTTCGGCGTCGAGATCACGCTCGAGAATCCGCGCGTGCCATACCGTGAGTCCATCCGCAAGAGCTGCAAGGCGCAGGGCCGCCACAAGAAGCAGACCGGCGGCCACGGCCAGTTCGGCGATGTCTGGATCCAGTTCGAGCCCATCGAGGGCGAGGGCATCGAGTTTGCCGAGAACGTGTTCGGCGGCAGCGTGCCGAAGAACTTCTTCCCGGCAGTCGAGAAGGGCGTCCGTCAGGCCGCCGAGCACGGCGTGCTGGCCGGTTACCCGATGGTCGGCATGAAGGCCACGCTGCTGGACGGCAGCTACCACCCTGTTGATTCCAGCGAAATGGCGTTCATTATGGCCGCCAAACTCGCGTATAAGGCCGCCATCCCCGAGGCCGGCCCCGTCCTGCTTGAGCCCATCGGCGCATTGAAAGCCCACGTCCCCGCCGACAACACCGGCGATATTATGGGCGAGGTCACGAAGCGCCGCGGCCGCGTGCTGGGCATGAACCCCGATGACGACGGCCTGCAGGTCGTCGAGGCCGAGGTCCCCGTGGCCGAGATGCAGGACTTCACCACTTTCCTGCGCCAGCTGACCCAGGGCCGTGGCTACTTCACGTTCGAGTTCGTCCGGTATGAGACCCTGCCGCAGATGCTCGAGAACAAGGTCATCGAGCAGGCAAAGGCATTGGGCAACTTTGCGGATGAGGATTAAACGAGAGATGTTCTTTCTTTGCAAAGAAAGAACCAAAGAAATTCTAAACAAGTAAAATAAAAGCACCTGCTGACCGGTATGCGTGTGACCGGCCAGCAGGTGCTTTTTGGGTAAAATATGTAAAGCTTCTTTGCTTACTTTCTTCTCGAAGAAAGTAAGAGAAAAGGGAGTCTGCGGAAAGGTCCAAAGCCCCTCAGGCCTCGCAGGCTCGGCCAGCTTCCCGCAATGCGAGGAGCCTTTTACAGCCTCCCCTCACAGGGGAGGTGGCCGAGCGCAGCGATGGCCGGAGGGGCTTCTTGCCGTTACCCGTTAGCACCAGCCTCCCGGGAAAGCACCAGGCCGGGCATGCCCGGCCCCTACAGCGCAGCAAAATGAAAGGCAAGCCCCCCCATCACGTGATCTTCAACGCCCGCTGCACGCGGTACACAATGTACTTGAACAGCCCGGCGATCAGACTGAACTCCACCCAGACATAATTGGGCAGGTTCCGCCACTTGAATTTCGGTTTGTTTATCTTCGGCAGCGCCGCCCACGCCTCGCGGAAGCCCTTCGCGTAATCCCCGCCGAAGCCGCGCAGCCGGAACATAAGCACTTTGAGCAGATACCCCAGCAACATCGGGATAAAATTCAAAGCCAACATCAAAATCGGCTGGTTCTTGTAGGGCAGCAGAATGCTGTTGCGCCCGCTCTGGATGCTCTTAAACGGGTTGTAGCGCACCGCGCCGGTGGTCGCGCCGCAGATGTGGCGGCAGCGGGCCGTGGGGCAGTAGACGTTCCTGTAGCCGAAATTGTTCGCACGCCAGCTCAAATCGACGTCCTCGTAATACGCGAAAAACAGCTCGTCAAACACGCCAATCTCGTCCAGAATCGACTTGCGGTAGAGCGCCGCGCCGCCGCACGCGCTGAACACACGGCAGGGCTTTGTATAGCGGCTGGCCTTTAAGCCGTCGCCGCGCTTGCAGGCAAAGCCCAGGATCGTCACGTAGTCGCCCGCGTCGTCGGCCAGCTCCGGCTCATAGTAGCGCAGCATCAGGCTGCTGACCGCAAAAATTTTCGGGTCGGCGTCGGCGGTTTTGATCAGCTCCGCCAGCCAATCCGGCTCCGCAAAAGCGTCGTTGTTGAACAGCGCCATGTATTCGCCCTTGGCAATCGCAATGCCCTGGTTCACCGCATGGGAAAAGCCGGTGTTCCCGGCGTTTTCAATTAAAGTGTAGCGGTCCCGTCCGCAGTAGCTGCGGGCGATGTCCAGGCTCTCGTCGGTGGAGCCGTTGTCAATGACGATCAGCTCAAAATCCTGCTCGGTCTGCGCCCAGACGGACTCGATGGAATCCCGCAGCCAGCCCGCGCCGTTCAGGTTCGGGATGATGACAGATGCTTTCATGGCGCCTCCTCAACGGTAATAGTAGTAGGCCAGCTGGCTGTGCAGCGCGGCGGTAAACACCATCGCGGCCACAGCCACAAACAGGATGACCAGCCCCGCCACGACCAGCGCACGGATCAGGTACGCCCGGGCCAGCCGCCTGCGGGCAGGGTCCTGCGTGCCGCCAAAGCTCCACACCACCGCCAGCACGAACCCGGCGATGGGGATGGCGAACAGCAGCATGGCCGCTGTCGTCGCGCTCTGGCTCATGGCGTCGATGCGGTCCTCCTCCAGGTCCTGCTCGTACAGCGGCTCGCCGGTCTCAACGGTACCCTCCGGGGACTGACGCATGGACTCCAACAGAGCCTCGCCCATCGGGATATGCGGCAGCGGTGCGCCGCACTTGGGGCACCGCTCGTCGTACGGGGCAGTCAGCAGACCGCAGTTTTTGCAAAAATGTGCCATAAAAACCTCGCTTATTCGTCGAATGCCAGACCGCGGTCCAGCTGGGTGTTCAGGATGATCTGGGTGTTGGTGGAGCCCATCTTCTGCATCTTGGTCAGCAGGTGCTCCAGCGCGTCAATGTCGGTGCAGCTTACCTTAATTATAAAGTTGTAGCTGCCTGTCACGCGGAAGCACTGCAAGACCTGCGGCTCCTGCTCGATCATGGTCAGAAAGCTCGCGCGGGTCGCTGCGTCCACCAGTACCGAGATCAGCGCCTCGACCCGGGCGGGCGCGTCGGGGTGGCACAGCACGACAGTGTACCCGCCGATGACGCCCTCCTGCTCCAGGCGGTGGATACGGCTGGATACGGCGGGACTGGTCAGGCTGACCCGCTGGGCGATGTCCTTAACGGGCATACGCGCATTTTCCGCCAGCAGTTGTAGGATTTTGTGGTCCAAATCGTCCATGGAGTGACTCCTTGTCGTTGTTTTGTGTAATGCGCACAAAAAAATAAAGTGAAGTATACAATCACTGTTATCTTTAACAAAATTGGAAAAATATGCTTTTTTGTGCGCTTGCTAAATAAAATTAAGTGGGAACGACCTTATTATAATCTTTTGAAAACCAAAATGCAAGTCTGACATTTGACAATTTAAGAAAACTTGCTATAATAATATTTGTAATCAATCAAGACATTCACTGACCTTTATATACTTTCCCACCCCTCTATGCACAGAGCCCTGCAGGTATCCCCTGCGGGGCTTTGTGTTTGTGTTGGCAAGACACAATGCGGGAAGGTGTGCAAGAATTGGGGGCTTTTTGCCTTCCTCCGCGGGGGAAGGTGGCCCGCAGGGCCGGATGAGGGGCGTGTGCACGGCAACAGCCTGTAAACGGGCAGCATCTGCAAGGTCGACCCTCATCAGTCAGTGGGCGGGGCCACTGACAGCTTCCCCCTCCGGGTGGAAGCCATGCGCGCGAAAGGCTGCATTTTTACATTTTAAACCCCGCCCCGTTTGACGGCGCCCGGACTGCCGTGGTATAATGTGAATTCCGACACATAACGTGCATTTTTAATGGAGGAATCAATATGCTCATCCCTGTGCTGCTTTTTATTGTCGGTCTGTTGTTCCTGATCAAGGGCGGCGACTGGTTTGTTGACGGCGCGTCCTCACTGGCCCGCCGCTTCCACCTGCCGGAGCTGCTCATCGGCGCGACGGTGGTCTCCATCGGCACGACGCTGCCGGAGGTCATGGTCTCCACGATGTCCGCGCTGTCCGGCCATGGCGAGATCGCCTACGGCAACGCCATCGGCTCGGTCATCTGCAATGCGGCACTGATCGCGGCCATCACGATTGCGGTGCGCCCGGGCAGGGTAGACCCCAAAACGCTGAAAACCCCCGTCGCCTTCTTCTTCGCGGCGGCGGCCATCTACTGCATTGCGGCCTATGTTTTCGGCAGATTCACCCGCGTCATGGGCATCATCATGCTGGCAACGTTTGTGGCGTACATGGCCGTCAACGTGCTGCAGATGAAAAACACCCCCGCCGGTGAGCAAGAGGCGTCCGAGGAGGAGGAAATGCCCCTCGCCAAGACGCTGATCCTGCTTGTGCTGGGCGCGGTGCTGATCGCCGTCGGCGCAAACCTGCTCGTGGACAACGGCACCCTGATCGCGCAGGCCCTCGGCGTGCCCGAGAGCGTCATCGCCCTGACGTTTGTCGCGCTCGGCACCTCGCTGCCCGAACTGGTCACGGCCGTCACCTCGCTGGTCAAGGGCCACAGCGACCTGTCGCTGGGCAACATCGTCGGTGCGAATGTCTTTAACCTTGTGCTGGTCAGCGGCATGTCGATCACGCTGGCACCCTTCACCATCCCGCAGAGCGCCACGCTGTTTGGCATCAATTCCAGCCTTGTGCTGGATCTGCCGGTCATGCTGGCCGTCATGCTGATCCTGACGGTTCCCGCCCTCGTCAAGGGCAAGCTGAACCGCGCCCAGGGTATCCTGCTTCTGGCGATCTACGCCGCCTTCTGCGCGGTGCAGTTTACGCTGTAAAGAAAAAGGCTTCATCGCTCATGTGGACGTCCCCGCCGACGTGCGCCGCCAACCCGGCGTTTGCCACCCAAAAGACAGAATAGAATTTCCATGCCCGGCATACACTTCCGCGAGGTGGTGTGTATGCTGGGCATTTTTGGTTTGTTTTTGCAGGCGGCGGCAGGGCATATTCTGTATCTGGCGCTGCATCTCGAAAGCGGGTCCTTCCCGCGTCCGCTCCCGCCGGACAGGGAGCGCGCGGCCTTTGCCGATTTGCAAAAGGGCGGGGCAGCCGCCGCACAGGCGCGGGATACGCTGATCCGCCACAATCTGCGGCTCGTCGCGCATATCTGCAAAAAATACTATGCCGGGAACAGCGCACAGGACGACATGATCTCTATCGGCACGATTGGGCTTATCAAGGCGGTGGACACCTTCGACCCCGCCAAGGGCAAGCGCTTTGCCAGCTATGCGAGCAGATGTATTGAGAATGAGCTCCGCATGGATCTGCGGCGGGGGCGGCGGACGGGGGTGACGCTGTCGCTGCAGGAGCCGCTCGAGGCGGACGGGCAGCTGACGCTGGCGGACACCCTGCCCGATGAAGCCGACATGGAGGCCGGCTGCGAGAGCCGCGCCGACGCCGCCCGGCTGCGCGCGCTGGTGGACGCTCTGCCTGCCCGGGAACGCGCTATTATGCGGCAGCGGTATGGATTTGACGGTGCGCCCAAGACCCAGCAGCAGACGGCGCAGGCGCTGCACATCAGCCGCAGTTATGTTTCGCGGCTGGAAAAGCGCGCGCTCGAGTACCTGCGCGGCCGGTGGCCGGCGGAATGACAGAAACGGCGCAAAGAGGATGTAATCAACTAAAAAATGACGGGGGGGGGGTACACGAAATACCATTTGCGGCAAAAGCGTGGCATGATGCGGCAGAACGCGCCACATATATGCCACACTTTTGTAAACTGTCGAATCTATGACATAAATCGGGAAATACACGAAGCTGCCCGCTAAATGTGTCAGATTTGTAAACTGTTATGAAATAACCAGAAAAACTTGAAAAAATTTTCGGAAACTCATTGACATTTCGCTGACAAGCGGATACTATAGAAGTGTAGACAATTTTTAAAGCGAGGTATACCAACGTGCATCTGACAAAAAGCGAACAACAGATCATGGAAATTTTTTGGCGGGCGGATCACGCGATGGCACAGACGGAAGTCGTGAAAACCTGTGTTGACCGTAAATGGAAGGAACGCTCGATTTTTTCGATGCTGAACAGCCTGATGGAGAAGGGTGTTCTGCGGGAGGTTGGCTTCGTGCGCAGCGGTAAGACCTATGCCCGCACGTTTGAGCCTGCCATGTCCCACGCTGAGTACCTGGCCTCGGTCATTGCAGAGCAGCTGCCCGCGAAGCAGCTGCCCGAGCTGATCGCGGCCCTGATGCAGAAGGTGGAAACGACCCCTGCCATCCAGAAGGAAATGCGTGCCGCCCTGCGTGAAAACGCACAGTAATCAATGATTTGTTCAAAAAAGCACCGCCGACCCGTGACCCGGATCGGCGGTGTTCTTTATTAGGAAGGATGGCTCTGCCGGGGCGAACTTTTCGTTCGCCCGCTGGCCGTATGTAGTAGGGGCAAGGTGCCCGGGCGGATATGGAATCCGCCCCTACGCTGTAGGGGACGATGCCTGCATCGGTTCGGAGGGTCTGCGGCTGCCGCGTGTGCCCGGCGGGCAAACACAGCGCACCACCCAACCGCCTTAAAAAGCGGGCAAATTACCCCAGGATCCCGCTGCTTTTGATCGCCTGTACGGCCTCGCCGATCTTCTCAACGGGCATCGTCAGGGCAAAACGGACGTAGCCCTCGCCGCTCGGGCCAAAGCTCGAGCCGGGGGTGCAGATGACGCCGGCCTTGTCGATCAGGGCCAGGCAGAATTCCATGCTCGTCTTGTACCCGGCGGGCACCGGGGCCCAGACAAACATGCTGCCGTGGCTGTCGGGCACATTCCAGCCGATGCCACGCAGACCGCCGCACAGGGCGTCGCGGCGGCGCTGGTACTCGCCGCACTGGCGCCGCACGCCGTCCAGCGGGCCGGTCAGGGCAGCAATGGCGACCTTCTGAATGGGCAGGAACATACCGAAATCGATCTGGGTGCGCAGCTTTTTGCAGGCGGCGATGACATCGCGCCGCCCCACCAAAAAGCTGATGCGTGCGCCCGTGACGTTGAAGCTCTTGCTCAAAGAGAAGAACTCCACCGCGCATTCCTCGGCACCCGGCGTGTTGAAGATGCTGCCGCCGTGGGCACCGTCAAAGATAATATCGCTGTAGGCGTTGTCATGTACCAGCAGAATGTCGTACTTACGGCAGAAATCGACGATTTCGGCGTAGAGCTCCGGCGTGCCGATGCTGCCCACGGGGTTGGCGGGCAGGCTGACCAGCATGAGCTTGGCCCTGCGGGCCACGTCCTCCGGGATGGAGGTGACGTCGGGCAGGAAGTGGTTCTCCTTCGTCAGCTTGTAGTACCACGGCTCGGCACCGCCCAGCTTGGAGCCGGTCATAAAGACGGGGTAGCAGGGGTCGGGCAGCAACACCAGATCGCCGTCGTTGCAGAGCGCCAGGCCCAGATGGCCGATACCGTCCTGGCTGCCGGAGAAGCTCATGACCTCGTCGGGGGTGATGGTGTCCACGTTAAAGCGGCGCTTGTAGTAGCCGCAGACAGCCTCCAGCATCTCGGGCAGGTCGCGCAGGCTGTACTTCCAGTTTTCGTTGTCCTGCGCGGCGTCGATGAGCGCCTGCTTCAGGTAGTCCGCCGGTGCAAAATCCGGCGTGCCGACGCTTAAATTGTAAAGATGACGGCCCTCGGCCTCCAACGCGACCTTTTTGTCGTTGAGCGCCGCGAAAATCTCCGGCCCGAACAGGTCCAGACGATGAGAAAACTCCATATCCCAAAACCTCGCTTATTGATGTAGTTTTATACAAAAAGCGCACATTTTCTTGTATAAACATCCTCATTATACGCCGCCGCGCCAGCGCTTGCAAGGGGGTTATAAAAGAGGTATAATAAAAATTAAATTGAAATACGGTAGGGGCCGCATATATGCGGCCCGCAGCTGTATGGCGGGCGGACGTCTGCGGGAAGGCCGCGGGCCGGGCATGCCCGGCCCCTACCGGTGCATTACGATCAGGAGTATTATCACTATGGACAAACGCAATAAAACCGCTCTGGCTTATCTGCTTGTCGGTGTGGCGGCGGCGGGGCGCGCCCTGCTGGCCGTGCCGGAAAATGCCGCCATACAGGAGGTCTCGCTCACCGTGCTGGCCCTTGTGGGCTATCTGCTGCTGGCCTCCAAAACCAGGCTGCCTACCGTGTTCGGCGCGGCGGGGCTTGTGCTGGAGCTGATCCTCTGCGGCAGCCAGACCGGCGGGGCGTGGGCACGGCTGGCCCCGGCACTGCGCGCGGCAGATCTGTGGCTGTTCTGGGGCGCGGCGCTCGTGCTGGTGCGGCTGGCAGGGCGGCAGCAAAGCAAAATGCCGTACATTGCCGCCGTGCCGCTGGCCGTCTACACCGTCACGCACTTTATCCCGTCGCTGACCTCCGTCGCCGCCGTCAGCTTTGTGGTGTTCAGCGTCGTCATGCTCTGGTTTGCGGCCATTATGATCCGCGCCTACAACGACGCGCGCATAAAAAAATAAGATGATTTTGCGCAAATCCGTTCCGCGATAAAGTGACAAATACCGCAAACTGTGTTATACTAAATACGATTATAAAAATCCAGTCGGAAGGAAGGCTTTTACTATGATCCCTTTTAACGTACCGCCCTGCGTGGGCAACGAGCTCGACTACGTCAAGCAGGCCATCGACTCTCATAAAATCTGCGGCGACGGCGCCTTTACCAAGCAGTGCAACGCCTGGTTGGAGGAGCGCTTCCACGCCCAGAAGGTACTGCTGACCACCAGCGGCACTACGGCGCTGGACATGGCCATGCTGCTGTGCGATATTCACCCCGGTGACGAGGTCATTCTGCCCAGCTTCACCTTCTCCAGCACCGCCACCGCCGCTGTGCTGGCCGGGGCAAAGCTTGTTTTTGTGGACATCCGCCCCGATACGATGAACATCGACGAGACGAAGATCGAGCAGGCCATCACCGATAAGACGCGGGTCATCATCGCCATGCACTACGCCGGTGTCGCCTGTGAGATGGACACCATCATGGATATTGCCCGCCGCCATGACCTCAAGGTCGTCGAGGACGCGGCGCAGGGCGTTATGAGCAGCTACAAGGGCAAGGCACTGGGCACCATCGGTGATTTCGGCTGCTACTCCTTCCACGAGACAAAGAACTACTCGATGGGCGAGGGCGGCGCACTCGTCATCAACAATCCCGCGTACAATGAGCGCGCGGAGATCCTGCGCGAGAAGGGCACGAACCGCGCCAAGTTCTTCCGCGGTCAGGTGGACAAATACACATGGGTCGATTTTGGCGACAGCTACCTGCCCAGTGAGCTGAACGCCGCCTATCTGTGGGCGCAGCTGCTCCACGCCGACGAGATCAACGACAACCGCATGGCGACCTGGAACGCCTACCACGATGCCTTCCGGCCGCTGGCCGACGCGGGCAGGGTCGAGCTGCCCACCATCCCGGCGGACTGCGTGCACAACGCCCACATGTTCTACCTGAAATGCAGGGATCTGGAGGAGCGCACCGCGCTGATCCGCCACCTGAAGGCAAACGATATTCTGGCCGTGTTCCATTATATCCCGCTGCACTCCGCCCCGGCGGGCATGAAGTTTGGCCGCTTTGACGGCGCGGACGTCTACACCACCGCCGAGAGCGAGCGCCTCGTCCGCCTGCCGATGTACTACGGCCTGACCGAGGCAGACCGCAATAAGGTCATTGCCAAGGTCCTGGAATTTTATGCGCAGTAAGGCCCTGCCCGGCTGGGCGCACACACTCTGCACCGCTGCCGCCGCGCTGGTGTTCCTGCTGACGTATGAGCTGGTCGTCTACAGGGTGCCGGTGACGGAGATCTTCCTGCCGGTCAGCTCCTGGAGCGACGAGGTCATCTACAGCAAGCAACTGGCCGCCGCCGTGCAGTACGGCGCGCCGCAGGGGTACTTCGGCTTCAATGAGTCGCACGCCGCCGTCGGCACCTACGCCGCGTGGGGGCCGGCGGTTTTTCTGGTCTATGCGCTGCCGGGGCTGCTTTTGCGCGGGCAGAATGCCTTTTTGTGGTGCAACCTGCTGTTCGTCGTGCTGGGCTGGACGTTTTTCGCCCGGGCCGCACGGCTTGGCTGGAAGCGCCAGCTGGCCTTTGCCGCGGCGCTGGCCGCCATGAACGCGCCGATCCGCTATGTGTTCTCCGCCATGCAGGAGCCGCTGCACTATGCGCTCATGCTGGCGGTGCTGGGCTGCAGCATTCTGGCGCGGCGGGACAAAAGCCGCGCCGCGTGGGCGGGGCTGTGTGTGCTGTGCGCCGTGGCCACGCTCGTGCGCCCCTATGAGGCCGTGCTCTGGCTGTTCCCGCTGGCGCTGTGCCGGCAGGACTGCCGCCGCATCGCTGTCTGCGTGGCGGGCGGGACGGTTTCCTTGGGCGGCACGCTCGTGCTGATGTCCAAATTCTACGCGCCCTACTTCTTTACCAATGTCGATGTAAGCCCGCTGCAGGAGCTGGCCCGCGGGCAGGTGGTCTCCGCCGTCAGGGACATGGCACACAAGCTGCTGGACGCCCTGCGCACCGTGGCCGAAATGTTGGCCGACCAGCTGGCAAACCGCAGCGGGGGACAGTACCTGCTGTTTTTCCTGCTGCTGGGCGTGACGCTGGTCTGCCTGATCGTGGATGCCCGCGCCGGGCGGCCCGTGTTCTGGAAGGGCTGCGCCGCCGTGACTGCGGTCATTGTCTTTCTGGCGCTGCTGCTGATGTACCGCCCCGTTGAGGGTTCCCGCCATACGCTTGTACTGGATGTGCTGCTGCTGGCGGCGCTCCTTGTGGAGGACGCCCGCCCCGCCGCGGGCACGGCAGCCGCCGCGCTGGTGCTGGCCGCGCTCGGCGTGCTGAATCTGGCGGACGGCTTCACCATGCCGCGCTACAGCGCCGAATGGGACGCCGCGGTGCAGCAAATCGAGGCCGCGCTGACCGAGAGCCGGTCCGCTGTGACGAGCGCAGACCCCTGGGACAGCACCGTGGCCTACGCCTTTGGCGACCCCGTACACTGCGGTCTGCTCTACGGCGTGCCGGACGGCATGGGCATCCAGTTTGACGAGGCCGCCTACCTGACCGACCCGGCCCATGAGATTTATTCCCGCTACGTCCTGACCGCCGCCGACACCCCCACCGCCGCCCGCTTACAAGCCGACGGCTGGACGGTGCTGTGCGAGAACGACAGGGGCGTGCTGTACGAACACGGCACAATGTAGGGGCCGGGCATGCCCGGCCCGCGGCCTTCCCACAGGCGTCCGTCCTATAGCCGTGGGTCAATGCAAGCATCGCCCCCCGCACCGTAGGGGCGGATTCCCTATCCGCCCGGGCCGTCTGCCCCAAACGCCGATTTTGCGTTGTAGAGACTGTAGGGGCGAACATTGTTCGCCCGCTAGCCTGACGTAGCAGCGTCCTTTCGGAATGGCCCTTCCCGTGGCAAACGGGCACGGGCGGGCAATGCCCGCCCCTACAAGCAAGGTAAAAAGAGCAAGGAGAATCCTCCATGAACACACCCACTCTCCCCGTCCTGACCGGCACAGCGGTCACGCTGCGCCCCATCACCGACGCTGACACGGACCTTATCGTCAAGTGGCGCAACACGCCGTCTGTCGTGCAGAACTTCATCTTCCGCCAGACCTTCACGCCGGAGATGCACCGCAATTGGCTGGCGACGAAGGTTGCCACCGGCCAGGTCGTACAGTATATCATCCTCGACAACGCCGACGGCAAGCCCGTCGGGTCGGTCTATTACCGCGATATTGACAACCACAACCGCAGCGCCGAGTACGGTATCTTCATCGGTGAGGAAAGCGCCCGCGGCAAGGGCCTTGGCACCGAGGCGGCCCGCCTGTTCACACAATTCGGCGTTGATACGCTGCACCTGCACCGCATCAGTCTGCGCGTGCTGGCCGAAAATGCCGCCGCGCGCCGCAGCTATGAAAAGGCCGGTTTTGTGCAGGAGGGTGTTTTCCGCGATATGGAGCTGCTGGACGGAGCCTACCGCGACGTCGTCTTTATGGCCAAGCTGGCGGAGAACTGACGTGAAAAAACCGATGCAGAAAATCCGAACCTGCCTGCAAAAGACCCCCAATGCGCTGCTCTGCGCGTTGGGGGCAGTCGTGTTCCTTGCGGGCTTTTACTTTTTGTGCTACCGCACGCCGCTGAATGAGGCCTGGCTGCCCACCGCGATGAACAACGACGAGGCGCTCTATAACCGCCAGGTCGTCAGCGTGCTGACCCACGGCGGGCCGCAGGGGTACTTCGGCTATCAGGAATCCACCGCGGATATTGGCCGCTACGGTACCTGGGGCCCGCTGCTGATTTGGGCCTACGCGCTGCCGGGTCTGCTGTTCGGTGCCAGCGTAAACGTCGTGCTGTGGTGCAATTTGCTGCTGATTGCCGTGGGCATCGCGGTGCTTGCCCGCTGCGCGCGGCTGAATTACTGGCAGTGCATCGCACTGTGCGGCGCACTGTTCAGCATCATGCTGCCGCTTCGCTCCTGCGTCAGCGGCGCGTCGGAGGCCATGCACTACATGCTGGCGCTCCTCATCGTCGGCACGGCGGCGGCCCTGCACCGCAGCGGCAAGACTGGCTGGCTGATTGCCTGTGCCGCGGCCTGCGCGGTGGAAACGATCTTCCGCCCCTACGCGCTGCTGTTCTGGGTGTTCCCGCTCACGGCGGTCTGGCAGAATAAGCGCCGCCGCGCGGCCTGCTTGGGCGCGGCGGCGGGCGGGTTCGCGGTTTCGCTGTTCGCCATGGCCAAGCTCGCTGCGCCCTATTTCAGCGACGGCGGCATGGACTTTGACGGCATCCGTCTGTTATTGCAGCTCCATCCCGTGGCGGCAGTCCGCTATGAGTGCGCCCGCGCCGCGGTCCTGCTGCACGCGGCCTGGCGGGACGATATTCTGCCCACACTCCACGGTGAGACGACCTACATCGGCGGCGGCTGTGTGACGTTTTTGGCCGTTGTGCTCGTCGCGGTGGTCTGCCTTGTCTGGGATAAGCACAAAGGCCGCCCGCTGGTGCTCAAGGGCTGTGCGCTGCTTTGCAGCGCGGTCATTGCGCTGGTGCTGCTGTTCATGTACAACATCGACCCGCGCCACATGATGCTGCTGGCCATCCTGCTGCTGGGGGCCGTCGTTGTCGAGGACGCCGCGCCCGCCGCCGTCTGGCTGCCGGTGCTCGTCGTCCTGCTGCTGCCGATGAACTTCCAGCGCGGCAGCCTGCCCGAGAAAAACGCCGAAATGGCCGCCCAGATGCAGACCGTCGAGGCCGCCCTGACCGCCAGCGTGCAGGATGCCGGGGCTGACCCCTGGGACCACACGCTGGCCTACGCCTATGACGACGGGGTGTTCCACGGCTACCTCTACGCCGTGCCCGCGGGTATGGGCATTGAATTTGACAAAAACAGCTACCTGTGGGATGCCGAAAACCCGATCTATTCCCGCTATGTCATGTGCGGCCACGACACCCGCGTTGCCGCCCGTCTGCTGGCCGAAAACTGGCAGCAGGTCGTCTCCACCGAGGATCTGGTGATCTATAAGCGCCCGTGAGCGCAGAAGGAAGTACACAGCTATGCAGAAAATATCTTACGTGATCCCGTGCTACCGCTCCCAGCATACGGTGGGCGGCGTGGTGGCGGAGATCGCCGCCACCATGCAGACCCTGCCGCAGTATGACTACGAGGTCATTCTGGTGAACGACTGCTCGCCGGATGATACCTTCGGCACGATCCGCAGCCTTGTGGCGGCGGACAGCCATGTCGTGGGCGTCGATCTGGCGAAAAACTTCGGCCAGCATGCGGCGCTGATGGCGGGCTTTCACAAGTGCAGCGGCGACATTGTCGTCTGCCTCGACGACGACGGCCAGACCCCGGCGGACGAGGTCGGCAAGCTGCTGGCAAAAATTGACGAGGGCTATGACGTCGTCTACGCCAGCTATGACACGAAGCGTCAGGCCGGCTGGCGCAACCTGGGCAGCTGGGTCAACAGCAAAATGACCGAGATCATGCTGGGCAAGCCGCCGGAGCTCGTCGTCAACAGCTACTTTGCGGCGCGCCGCTTCATTGTGGACGAGATGCTGCGCTATGAGCACTGCTACCCCTACGTCATCGGGCTGGTGCTGCGCTCTACCAAGCGCATCTGCAACGTGCCGGTGCACCACCGCGCCCGTGAGGAGGGCCGCAGCGGCTACACGCTGAGCAAGCTGCTGAATCTCTGGATGAACGGCTTTACGTCGTTTTCCGTCAAGCCGCTGCGCATTGCGACCTACATCGGCACGCTGTTTGCCATGGCGGGCTTTCTCTACTTTATCTATATCATCATCGACCACTTTACCCGCGCGGCGGCCCCCATCGGGTGGGCGTCCACCACGGCGCTGCTGCTGCTGCTCGGCGGCATGATCCTGGTCGTACTGGGCATTATGGGCGAGTACGTGGGCCGCATCTACATGTGCGCCAACGCCGCGCCCCAGTACGTCGAGCGCGAGGTCATCCGGCATGAGGAGAACGACGCATGAAGCAGGCGAAATGGTTCCTGCTGCTGCATGTGATCCTGGGCATCTATGCGGGCAGCAGCGTGTGCAGCAAGCTGGCCGCGCAGCAGCCGTTTTTGAGCGCGGCGTTTATCGTGCTGTACGGCCTGATGCTGCTGGCGCTTGTCACCTATGCGGTGGGCTGGCAGCAGGTCATCAAGCATCTGCCGCTGACGACGGCCTACGCGAACAAGGCCGTCACCGTGGTGTGGGGCATTCTGCTGGGTCTGGCCGTTTTTGGTGAGGCCGTCACGCCGCGCCAGGTCATCGGTGCGGTCATCATTATATGCGGCATCGTGCTTTTTGTACGGGCCGACAATGAGGGGGAGGGCGGCAAATGAGTCAGGCACAGCTGCCCTATGTGTTGCTGTATCTGTGCAGCACGTTCCTCTCCGCGGTCTCGCAGGTGCTTTTGAAGAAGGCCGCGCTGCGGGAGCACAAGTCGGTCTTGGCCGAGTACACCGACTGGCGGGTGATTTTAGGCTATGCCCTCTTTGTGGGCTGCACGCTCTTAACGATGCTGGCCTACAAGGGCGTACCGCTCAACGTCGGGCCTGTACTGGAAGCAACAGGCTATATTTACGTCACGATTTTTGGCGTTACGATCTTCCACGAGAAGATGAACCCCAAAAAGCTTGCCGCACTGGCGATGATTTTGGTCGGCATCCTTGTATATGCGCTGTAACTAAAAACGTCCTGCCTGCAACATTGCGCAGACAGGACGTTTTTTATTTGGGCATTTGGAATTTCTTTGGTTCTTTCTTTGCAAAGAAAGAACACCCGTACTCTTGTTTACAGCCTCTCCGGCACGCGGCGCTCGCGGCGCTGCACCGGGCTTCTCTGCAAAACGGTGGCGGCATAATCCAGCAACAGCGCCAGCAGCAGACCAAACACCACGTCAATGACACTGTGCTGCTTGAGCAGTATCGTGGACAGCGAGATCGACACACACAGCACCATGGCGGCGGAGCGCATCCAGCGGCGGCGCGGGGCATCAAAGATTGCACTGCGGTAGTACGCCAGCATCAGCGTGACCGAATTGAACACATGGATGGACGGGCAGACGTTCATCGGCGTGTCGCTGCGGTAGATCATCCGCACAAGCTGCGCAAAAATGTCGGTGCCCGGCACGTATTTCGGGCGCAGGGCCAGGCCGTTAGGCACAATGGCATAGAACAGAAGCGTCATCGTCATGCCGGTGAACAGCGGAATGCACAGCCGCCAGAAATCCTCCCGCGGGGCCTTATACAGCAGATAAAACAGCGTAAACGGAATCCACGGAAACCACAAAATATACGGTACAATGGCATATTTGCAGAACGGGATCAAATCGTCCAGCCGGCAGTGTACCCACAGATCCGGTGTCTGGATCGTGCGCTCCAGCAGCGCAAAAAACGATAAGTAAAACAAAGCATAGAGCGCCATGAACCAGACAGGATGGCGCGAACACCAGTTACGCATACATTTACACCCTTTCGATGATGTACTATTATACGCCGCACGCGGCGCACAAAACAAGCGACAATCCGCACAATTCGCAGCTGCGTTTTCGACAGGATATTGTGGAGATTTTGTCCCTGCCGCCTTCTGTATACTAATACGAATAGCCGCGCAGGAATAATGCGTTACAGATGTGAAAGAGTTGTAAACAAACAAATGGCGGAGCGGTAAGGGCCGCAAAAAGGATCCCGTCACTAAGGGACGAGTTCCTCGGCTTATACTGTATTTTACTCTCCCAGCACCGCGGGATGGCCGGTCGGGGTGTGCTCGCTCTGGAACTTCAGCGCGGCGGCGATGAAGCCCTTGAACAGGGGGTGCGCACGGTTCGGGCGGCTCTTGAACTCGGGGTGGAACTGCGCGCCCAGATGGAAATCGCGGCCCGGGATCTCCACAGCCTCCACAAGGCGTCCGTCCGGGCTGGTACCGGCGATGACCAGACCCTTCTCCTCGAACTCGGCGCGGAACTCGTTGTTGAACTCATAGCGGTGGCGGTGGCGCTCGTCGATCTCCGTCGTGCCGTAGCAGTCGGCCATCTTCGTGCCCGGCGTGATGACGCAGGGGTACTTGCCCAGACGCATCGTGCCGCCCTTCGTCTCAACGCCCTGCTGGTCCGGCATCAGGTCAATGACGTTGTGCTGGCCCTCGGGCGTAAATTCGCTGGAATTGGCGTCGGCGTAGCCCAGTACGTTGCGGGCGTACTCCATGACCATGATCTGCATGCCCAGGCAGATGCCGAAATAGGGCACGTGGTTCTCACGCGCGTACTGCGCAGCCTGGATCATACCCTCGATGCCGCGGTCGCCAAAGCCGCCCGGCACAATGATGCCGTCCGCGTCGCCCAGCTCGTCGGCGCAGCAGTCCTGGTCGACGAGATGCTCACTGTCGACCCACTTGATCTCGACCTTGCTCTCGTTCTCAAAGCCCGCGTGGTACAGGCTCTCCATGACGCTCAAATAAGCGTCGTGCAGCTTGACATACTTGCCGACCAGCGCAATCGTGCAGGTCTTGCTGCGGGTCGCAATGCGGCTGATGAGCGCCTTCCACTCGGTCAGATCGCTCGGCGGGGTCTGCAGGTGCAGCTGGCGGGCCACGACGTTCGTCAGACCGGCGGATTCCAGCATCAGCGGGCACTCGTACAGGCTCGGCATCGTCAGGTTTTCAATGACGCAGTCGGGGCGTACGTTGCAGAACATGCTGATCTTGCGCTTGATGTCGTTGCCTACAGGGCCGTCGGCGCGCAGGACGATGATGTTCGGCGCAATGCCCATGCCCTGCAGCTCCTTGCAGGAGTGCTGCGCGGGCTTGGACTTGTATTCGTCGGAGCCGGAGATGTAGGGCACCAGTACGACGTGGATATAGCAGCAGTTCTCGGGGCCCTGCTCCAGACCGACCTGACGGATGGCCTCCAGGAAGGGCTGGCTCTCAATGTCGCCGGTGGTGCCGCCGATCTCGGTGATGACGACGTCCGCCTCGGTGCTCTTGGCCAGATTATAGATGTAGCTCTTGATCTCGTTGGTGATGTGGGGGATGATCTGCACGGTCTGGCCCAGATAAGCGCCCTGACGCTCCTTGTTCAGGACGTTCCAGTAGACCTTGCCGGTGGTCAGGTTCGAGTATTTGTTCAGATTTTCGTCGATGAAGCGCTCATAATGGCCGAGGTCGAGGTCTGTCTCGGTGCCGTCGTCGGTCACGAACACCTCGCCGTGCTGCAGCGGGCTCATCGTGCCCGGGTCAACGTTGATGTAGGGGTCCAGCTTCTGGCTGGCCACCTTCAGTCCGCGGGTCTTGAGCAGACGTCCCAGGCTGGCCGCTGTGATGCCCTTGCCCAGGCCCGACACAACGCCGCCGGTCACAAAAATATACTTCGTTGCCATAATTCACCCTCCATGTCGGCGGATGCCAAACAACAGCGCCCGCCATATCCCAAAAAATTATCCTTTCCATTATACATCGAAAAAAACAGCTTTTGCAATATGGCGGGCATATTTTCTTTATTAAATTTGCAAAAAGTGGGTTTTACTTTGGATTCTTTAGCGAGCGTCCGCGTACTTCAGGATCTCGCCGATCAGCACCTTCATGTCCAGCGGCTTGCCCACGTGGCTGTTCATGCCCGCGTCCAGGCAGGCCTTCACGTCGTCGGCAAAGACATTGGCCGTCATGGCGATGATGGGCGTGCCCTCGCCGGGCCCCTTGCCCTCAAACGCCCGGATGCACCGGGTGGCCTCCAGTCCGTTCATCTCGGGCATCATGACGTCCATCAGAATCGCGTCATAGGTGTGCGGCGCAGCGTTCTGGATGGCTTCCAGCGCCAGTCTGCCGTTCTCAACGGCGGTGATGCTGGCACCCTGCTCCTCCAGCAGGGTCGTGGCGATCTCGCTGTTCAGCTCGTTATCCTCGGCCAGCAGCAGGTGCAGACCGGCCAGCGGCAGCACAGTTTCCGCTGCCGCGGGGGCAGCCGCGGCAGTCTCTGCCCCTGCGGCGGAGGCATCGCCCCAACTGCTGCCGGACGCGGCTGCCGATGCGGCATGCCGCACGACCACGGACGGCTCGGCCTTGGGCGGTGTGCCCAAGGGCAGCGACAGCCGCACAATGAAGGTCGAACCCTTGCCGGGCTCACTCTCGACATCAAGCGAGCCGTGCATCTGGTCAACGAGCTTCTTTGTGATGGCCATGCCCAGACCCGTGCCCTTGTAGTGGGTGCGGCTCGAGCGCTGCTCCTGCGTGAACGGCTCAAAAATATGCTGCAGGAATTCCTCGCTCATACCGATGCCGTTGTCCTTGATCTCCATCCGCAGGTGGACAAGACCTTCTTCAAACAGCGTTTCCTTGGCGCGGAAGTTGATCTCGCCGCCGTCGGGCGTGTACTTGACGGCGTTGGAAAGAATGTTGATAAGCACCTGCCGGATATGCAGCTCACTGCCGATCAGGTACGGGTGCCAGAACGGGCCGATCTGCTTTGTGAAGGTCATGTGCCGGTCCACGATCTGGCCCTCCACGATGGAGCAGCAGGAATCCAGCAGTGCCCGCAGATCAAACGATGTGTCCAGCATCTGCATATTGCCGGATTCGATTTTGGTCATGTCCAGCACGTCGTTGATGAGGGAGAGCAGGTGGGACGCCGCACCGCGCATCTTGGTCATGCAGTCCCGCACGCGGGCCTTGTTGTCAAAGTTGTCCTCGGCAATGTCCAGCATACCCATAATGCCGTTGATGGGCGTGCGGATGTCGTGGGACATGTTGGACAGGAACTCCGTCTTGGCGACGCTGGCCTCCTCGGCCTTGCGCAGGGCTTTTTCGGTCTCGGCGCGGAACCGTTGGGCGCGGATGACCAGTGCGATGCAGACCGCGGTAACCAGAACGCACAGGCAGGTCAGCACGATAATGGCCGGATACTGATAGGCCAGCCGCGTCAGAGAGAACGGCTGCTGCCCCAGGTTGATGTAGGCGTTGGTGATGGTGCTGATCTCGGCGCGGGTCAGGCTGTCGATGCTCTTGTTCAGCACAGTGCGCAGCAGCACATCGTAGTCCTGCCGGACGCCGATGCAGAAATTGCGCTGCTCGCCGCTCAGCATCGAGCGCAGCTCGTTGCGCGTGTCGTCAAAGACCGTTCGCTCGGCCTGGTAGGTGTAGGTATAGTAGGCATCGACAGTCCCGGCGTGCACGGCAGCCAGGCAGTTATCAAAGGAATCCAGGTATTCTACATGAGCCGTGTCGCTCAGGCCGGGCATTTCCAGCGCGGAGGGGGAAAAATCGTATGCGACAGCGACATTGTTCAGCCCGCCGTTATGGCGGCGCAGCAGCACCCAGGAAAACTCCGCCGACAGATAGCTGTCGGTCAGCTTGTAGCCGTAGTTCTCCGCCTGGGACATGTCGTCGGTCAGGTCAATGACAAAATCCGCCTGCCCGTCCGCCAGCATGGCCTTGTACTCGCTGCGGTCCGCGGGCTTCAGGAATTTGTAGCGCAGCCGCGCCCGGCCTGCTGCCTTTTGGAAAATATCCACCATGATGCCGGTGGGCATGCCGTCCGGTGTCATGTAGGAGTAAGGGTAGCGGTCCGGGTTGACAAGCACCGTGAACACCGTGTCTGCGTCGTTGCAGGCGATGACATAGTCTTCCTCGGCGTCGGTCAGGTAAATTTTGCTGCTGGTATGGCTGCCGGTGTAGTATTTGTTGAACAGGGTCGTGCGCCAGCTGGGGTCGTTGCGGTTGATTTTGCTGATGGCATCGTTGACCAGCTGCTGGGTGACGGTGTCATCCTTGCGCATGGCTATGTAAATACTTTGCTCGTCGAAGGTGTCAATGATCCATTCGTTCTTCGTCTCGCGCAGCCGGTTGGAGGCTGCGGCAGTGATCTCCCCGTTGCGCAATGCGCTGGACAGCTCTTCGTCGGTGTCATAGTACACCGGGGTGTAGCGGAAACCGTGCTCCTCGGCGTAGGCTCGAAAGCTCTCATTGCGGCCATTGCCGCTGCGGCTCATGCCGACAGTTATGCCGTCGAAGGTGTCGTAGTCGCCGGCCACAATGCTGCGGTTGCCGGCTTTGACGGTCAGCATCGTCGCCACCGTGCCGATGGGCTCGGCGGAAAAGGCAAACTGCTCGTCGCGCTCCGCGGTCCTTCGCAGCACCGGGATCAGGTCGATCTGCCCGGCAGCCAGCTGCTGCATGGCCTGTTGGGTGTTGCCGTCCAGGCAGGAGTATGCAAAGGTTACGTTCTCATGCTGGGCAATGTCCTGCAGCAGCTCATAGGCGTAGCCGCTGCGGCTGCCGTCTGCAGCGGTGGCCATGTAGCCGGTGTAGGGGTAGAAGCCGACGCGCAGGGTGCGCAGGGTGGTCCGGCCACCGTCCGCGGCGTGCACGGGCATGGCAAAGCCAAGCAGAACGCTGACAGCCAGGCTGAACAACAGCAGCATGGCTGCCCCGCGTCTGCTTACGCCGGGATTCTCCTTCTTATTCATCGAAAACAGCTCCGGTCTTTTTAGCGCGGCAGCCGGGCAGGGATGCAGGGCCCGCGGCGCCGCACGTATATTTTGCAGGCATGGCCCGGGCAGCTTCGGTGTCGTCCGCCGTGGGCATCATCTCGGATGTTTTACAGCTCCCGGATCGCGGCCAGCACTTCCTCATGCGCGGCCACCACCGGCGGCCAGAGGCTGGCATCTTCCAGCGGCTTCGGGCCGCGGACTGCGTCGCAGAGCGTGGCGGCGGTCTTATACAGGCGGTCCATGCCAAGGTTCTGGGCCACGCCCTTCAGCGTGTGGCTGGCACGGAAGGCCAGCTCCCAGTCCTGGGCGGCCAGCGCGTCCTTCAGCTGGTTGAAGCTGGGGTCGCCGGGGTATTTCAGCACAAACTTTTTGATGAGTGCCTCGCTGGGCAGTCGGCTGATGGTTGCCTTGTAATCGCCGCCGATGCGGTCATAAAATTCCTGCAATGTCATAGGGGACCTTCTTCTTTCTTACAATTTATCGGATTCCTGATTTGGCTTTGGTTTTTCTGCTTCTTCTGCGGAAAATGCTGCGGTGATACATTTGTTCCGGCACTCCTTGGCCTGATACAGCAGCTTGTCCGCCTGACGGATGCCGGGGTCAAGGGTGCAGGCACCGTACACACCGCCGATGCTGACCGTCAGATGCAGGTCGGGGTATTCGATCATGTGCAGCGCCTGCACCGTCGCGCGGATCTGCTCAAGCCGCTTTATAAAGACATGCTCCGGGATATGCGGGAAAATCAGCAAAAACTCGTCGCCGCCGTACCGCACCAGTGCATCGCTGCGGTTGCGCACGCAGGCCGTTACCGCACTCACCAGCATGCGCAGCGCGTCGTCGCCGGCCTGATGGCCGTAGACGTCGTTGATCTGCTTGAACTGGTCAAGGTCCAGCATGGCTATGGCGTCCACTTCCATGAGCTTCCGCAGCTGCTTCTCAAAGAAGCGGCGGTTATAGGCGTTGGTCAGGACATCATGGTAGAGGTCATGATGGTAGTCAAAAAACTGCTCTGCAGGGTCGGCCTGCCCGGCAGCGCCGATATACGCGGGTACGCTGTCATCGCTCCACAGGGAGCACAGGCGCACGTGATGCCAGCGAAGCTCGCCGTCAATGGGCAGCAGCATCGAAAGCTCGGTGTAGGGGTGCTCTGCGCTGGTGGCGCGCAGCGCCTTCTGGATACGCGCAATGTCCGCAAGGGCGAACCCGGTTTCCTCGACTTCATCGGGCAGGTGCAGATCTTTGGGCACGCCCATGTGCTCCGCCGCCCACGCCGAGAAGGAAAGATGACCGGTGGCACCGTCATAGTCAAACTGTATGCAGTGGACGCTCTGGTTAAAGAACCGACCCTTCTGCTGCAGGCGGGACAGCGACTGCACTATATGATTCTGCCCGGGCAGTGCGTTCTCCCGCAGGAGGGCATCGGAAATATGCTGTGCATCTGCCAGGCGGTGCAGCTGGCTGCCGGTGCCCGAAGCAATGCTCAGCTCGGCATGCAGCTGCGCGCCGCACTCGGTCAGGCATTCCAGCAGCAGCGGGTTGAACTGCCCGCACTCCCCGTTCAGGATCATCTTCACCGCGGTGTCGTGGTCGAACGCTTTTTTGTAGCAGCGCTCGCTCGTCAATGCGTCGTATACATCGGCCATAGACACGACCTGGGCGGCGATGGGGATCTGCTCACCTTTAAGCCCGTCCGGGTAGCCGCGCCCGTCCCAGCGCTCATGATGCCAGCGGCATATAGCATAGGCCGTCTTGACAAGGTCGGACTCCTGCTGGAACGGCAGCTTTTCGAGAATCTCCGAACCAATTGTGGTGTGGGTTTTCATGACCTCGAATTCTTCCTTCGTCAGCCTGCCGGGCTTGTTCAGGATGGATTCGGGAATGTTGATCTTGCCGATGTCATGCAGCGCCGAGGCGGTGCTGATGAGCGAAATATCCGCGGCGGTCAGGTGGTATTTGTCGGTTTTCTGCACAAGGGTGTGCAGCAGAATATCGGTGGCTGTCTGGATATGCAGCACGTGCATACCGCTCTCCCCGTTGCGGAACTCCACAATATGGCTCAGTATGTTGATCATCGTGGAGTTGCTTTTCTCTTTTTCATAGACCTGCTCGGCCACAAGGCGGACCAGCCGCTTCTGTTTGGCGTAAAGCATCAGGGTATTGATGACGCGGCGGCGCACGACGGCCATGTCAAACGGGCGGCTGATATAGTCGGTAGCGCCCAGATCATAGGCACGCTCGACGTAGCTGGACGCATTCTCCGCCGAAATCATGATGACGGGGACCTCGTCGATCCAGTGGTATTTGTTCATCATGGCCAGCACTTCAAAGCCGTCCATCTCGGGCATCATAATATCGAGCAAAAGCAGGTCGATGTCCGTCGCGGACTGCAAAATGGCCACAGCCTGTCTGCCGTTTTCCGCCTCCAGAATCTCATACCCGTCACCCAGCATCTCCGTCAGGATGGCGCGGTTCATCGCGGAGTCGTCCGCAATCAGGATTTTCTCTTTATCACTCATGACCTCACCTATAATTCCAAGCGGAGCAAACGCGCGGTAAAAATGTACATTCTCCAATGCTTTATCATTATAGTATAATAGGAACCGTAAAAGCAACCAATTTGTGCAAAACAATCGAAAAATGCTCCAAAAGCGCAAAAAAGATGAAAAAATATGCCAAAAAGAAAAAGCCTCCCTTGTCAAAGGGAGGCTTCAGCGTGTCGAAAAACCTCCCTCTGCGAGGGAGGTGCCCCGAAGGGGCGGAGGGAGAGAACCTTGCCATAGCCCGAAATATTTCGGGCAGCCGTACAGTTCTCTCCCCCACCGCCTGCGGGCGGAGCCCCCTCGCAGAGGGGGCCAAGGGGTGAGCACACCTTTTTCGACAGTCTGTCATCCCTCCCCGCGATGCAGCGATAGCGGGTGGTTTGTAGGGAGCGGTCTTGACCGCTCCGTGCCCGCCGGTGGCACCGGAAAACACCCCAGGGAGGGGTAAATCGCTCCCCCGCGTAGAACGTAGGGGCCGGGCATGCCCGGCCCGCAGCCTTGCGGCAGGCACACCGTTCAAGGGCAGCCGCGCAGGGCCGCGGGCCGCGACATAAAAAGGCGGGTGCTCCACCTGCGTGAAGCATCCGCCTGACCCAAAATTATTTTCTCTTTCTCTCCGCAGCCACGGCCCCAACCATGCTCACCGCTGCGGCGGCCAGTGCGGGGTAGAGCACCAGACAAAACGCCTGATACCACGTCGGCACAAAATACTGCCATACGGCGGGCAGGGTGTCGGCGGCGTTCAGCGTGATGTCGCTCATTGTCAGCGTCACGGCCTTGTTTTCCTCGGGGCTGCAGGGGTCGAGCCGCAGCGCGGCCAGACTCGTGCGCGGCAGCGTGTAGACGTACTGCCCGCTTCCCAGACTCTGCGGGAACACCCGGCGGTCCGCGGAGTAATCCTCGCCGACCTTTGTCGTGTAGTACAGGCACATTTCACGCGCCTCACCGTCAAATTCGGCGGTGTAGGAGATCGTGCGCACCACGCGGCTGCCCACGTCCTCCAAAATCATCTGCGGGTCGCCGTCCTGTGTCGTCAGCGTGCCGTCCGCGCCCTGCACAAGGCCCACCAGCTGCCAGTCGGTCACGGCCATCGTCTCCTCGGCCAGACGGCCCTGCGCCCGGGCGGCGGCGTCACTGCCAAAGTGCACCGCGCCCAGCACCAGCCAGACGGCCAGCGCCAGCAGATACGCCGTCAGCGGCAGCGCGCCGCGGCGGGAGAACCAGTTTTTCAAAGCCTTCACTGCGCGCTCACCTCCATCGGCATCGGGGCAAAGCCCGCATCGGTCACGCGGTAGAGCAGCGTCTCGCCGCTCTGCGCCGCCGCCAGCTTGTCGGTAAACAAATCGGCGTAGCTCTGCACAAAAATATCGTCCAGCGTCTGGATGTACAGCACCGTGCAGCCGTTGCCGCGCACGATGTCGTCCAGCTCCTGCGCCGTAAAGCCGTGGTAATAGGTGTTTTTTACACCCTCGGCGGGCTGCAATTCGGGCAGACCCAGCTCGCCGCCGCCGCCGATCATCTTCGTCTCGCCGGTGTCGGGGTCCGTGGTCACCGTGCCGGAGTAGTCCACCAGAATCGGGTAAAAGTCAAACACGGCGCTGAACCAGCCCTCGCCGTTGTCGCCCTGACCGACATAAAAGACGCGGTCATCGGGGGCGAGGTAGCTGCACACCAGCTCGGCCTCGGCGCGCTCGGCGCGGCGGTCGGTGAACTCGCTGTCCGCAAAGCCCAGCACGCTCAGCTGCGGCAGAATCAGCTGGCTCTGGCGGAACAGCATCCCGCAGGCCAGCGCCAGCACAAACAGCTCAAAGGCAGCTTGCGGCTGTCGGCGAGTCGCAGCAAAAACCGCTGTCGGGCCGTCTGCCCCGCCCTTGACTGTGATCTGCGGCAGCAGCGCCACCGACAGACACCCCAGGGCCAGAATGAACCAGCCGATGTAGTAGCTGTAAATGTAGCGGTTATAGTCAATCAGCTGTTCAGCTTGGAACGGCACAAAGATAAAGCCGTAGCTCAGCGCCAGCATGAGGTTGTAGCCCAAAAAGCAGATGCCGGACAGCACGCCGATGACCGCGATGCGTGCCTTGAGCCGCCGCGACGCTGCCGCCAGGATCGCCACGACAAACACGATGGCAATCAGCGCGACCACATTGCGGCCCTGCCCGATCATGCTCAGCTTGCCGTCACTCGTCCAGAATTGGTGGCCCATGTCGGCCATCGCAGTGCGGAACTGAGCCTCACGCTCGGCGTAAAAGCCCTCCACCGGCTGCCCCAGCAAAATTTTAATGCCGTTGACCACGACGGCGGACAGCGGGGCGCTCGTCTCGCCGACGCCGGAATCACTGGCGCTGCGGCTGACGAGCCAGCCGACATAGCGCACATTCCACAGATAGTAAATTGCCATCGGCGCGGCAAAGCAGGCAAGGCTGAACCCGGTGCGGGGGAGCAGACCGGCCTTGAAATCGCCGTCGTCGGCAAACAGCCACTCGTCCACAGCCACCAGCCCCGCCGCCACCAGCGCCAATACAAACGTATTGGCCTTGATGTTGGCAGACAGCGCCAGAATCGGCAGCACGGCCCACTTGGGGGCTGAATTTTGGCGCAGCGCCAGCCACGCGGCCACCGCGCCGCCGAACACAAGCCCCGCAGGCACGTCGCCGTAGCTGGTCATGTAGGTGGTCGTCAGGTAGATCGTGTGGTTGTAGTTCGTGAAGAAGAACGGCACGCACCACAGCACGGCGGCCATCGGCACGGCCACGCGCCATTTTTCCCGCGGGACAGCCCCCACAACGGCGGCAAACACGGAAAAATACAAAATGTCATAACCGACGTAAATTTTCCAATCTGCATAATCGCCGAAAAACTGGAAGAAATACGCCAGCAGCGGCAGGCCGGGGTTCTGGGTCGCGGCCCAGGGCGTGCCCAGCTTGGCGGTGGCGTACAGACTGTCGTTGATCTTCGTGATCTTGACCGCCGTTGCCCACAGGCTCAGCTCGTCAAAGTCCGTCGCCATAGGCTGCCGCACGAAAAAGTAGACCGTGAACGCCAGCGCCATGCCCCAGAAAAGCACGCTGCCCGGGGTGAAAAGGCGCTGCGCCGCGCCGGTGCTGCCCCTGCAGGACGCCGCGACCCATACGCCGCCCGCCAGACAGAGAAGATACAGCAGCCACGCGGCGGGGTAGAGAACGCCCGCCATTGCGGCCAGTGTCAGCACCGCGACGATGGCGGACAGTGCCGTCAGTGGTGCGACGGATGCCGGGATGCGGCATTTCAGCGTCAGCACCGCGCAGCCGCAGAACAGCGCCGCCACCGCCGCCAGTACGCAGAGTAGTTCCATAGGGTCAGCTCCTTGCTGTGATAAATTGCGTGTAGGGGCGTCGGGGACGCCGCCCCCTACAAAAGTGCAGGAATGTAGGGGCCGCACATGTGCGGCCCGCAACTTTCCCGCAAAAGCGATTTTGCCTTTTGGCTGCGGGCCGGGCATGCCCGGCCCCTACTGCATTTAAAATTCCTTCGGTTCCTTCTTTATAAAGAAGGAACAAACCGCGCTCACCATCGCCGCCGCCACTGCCGGCACAAACGCCAGCACCAGCCACCAGCCTGCCGTCGGGATAAAGCGGGTGTACCATGGGCGCAGAGGGTTCAGATCAATGCCGGTAAACAGCGTCGGCACGCCGCCCACGCTGTCCGGGTCAATGCGCAGCCCCGTGACCCACTGCCCGCCCAAATCAAACGTGTAGACGCCGGGGGCCGTGACCCTGGCGTAAACCTTCTGCGCCTCGGTGTAGTCGGTCTGGCCGGGCTTCAAATAGTACAGCGCCACGCCGCCCGGGGGCAGTCGGTGCGCCGCGTCCAGCACGGCGGTCTCGATATACCCCTGGCCCTGCCAGTAAATATGCGGGTCGCTGTCGGTGGAAAGATACCACGCCGGGTCGTCGTCCGGCGGCGTCCACCATTCGTTGGACGAATAGGGCGCAAAGCTCTCGGTCACCAGCTCGGCGGCGTCCACGTGCGTCTGGGGCATTTTGCCCTGCAGCTTGTAGTTCAGCATGACGCCGCAGCCGACGAGACACCGCACTATCCAGAGTACCGCCGCCAGCAGATACGCCAACAAAAGCAGCTGCCGCGCCTTCAAAAGCGGTTTACGCATTTACTCCACCCCGCTTTCTGCCACAGCTGCCAGCGTGAACGGCACTGCCGCGTCCGCGCCCTCAAAATGATAGAGCGTTGCGGGCATGTCGTTGGTCAGCCCGCCCTCAAACAGGGGGCTGAATTCCCGCTGCAGATAGTCGTCCGCGCGGTCGATCAGGATATAATCGCAGTCCTTCTCGGCCATGTAGGCGACCAGCGTGTCCGGCACGCAGACGGCCTTGTAGTCGTAGAGCGTCCAGTTTTCGCTCTCGACCAGATTCATAAAATCGCTGTCCCAGCGGTCCTGCGTCTCGCCCAGGCGGCCATAGAAGCCGCCAAAGCCGTTCACGACCTGCGCGGTCAGCTCGTACCGATAATAATACCATCGCGTGGCGTCGTCGCCCTGGCTGATGACCAGCACGCGGTCCGGCCAGCCCAGCACGGTGTTCATCGTGTCGGCGCGGTTCTGCACGTCGGCGCGCAGCGTGTACAGGCTGTCGGCACCGGACCAGAAGCCCGCCGCGGGCACACCGCGCCAGCAGAATACGGCAAAAATCACCGCCGCCGCGCCGCCCGTCGCCAGCTGCGCCAGCCGCTCCCGCGCGCCGCGCGCCAGCAGGCAGAGCATCGCCAGCATCCACGCCTGATAGTAGGGGGCCAGATAGCGGTCATAGTCCTTGAGCGCCAGTCCCTCCAGGTCGGAAAAGTTGTAGTTGTACAGAATCAGATGGAACAGATACAGCGCCGCAAAGCAGAACGCAAACCCCAGATGCGCGGCCAGCACGCGGCGGCGCGGTGCGCCCCTGTCGGCGGCCAGCCATGCCGCGGCGGCGACCATCGTAATGGCAGCCACAGCCATGATGCCGCCGCCCAAAAGGCAGATGCGCCGCGTAAAGAACGCGCTGCCCATGGCGGCTATGATCTGCGCAAACTTTTCGGTGCGGCCCATGCCCAGCAGCTGCTTTACGCCTCCGACCAATACCGCGCCGTAGCTCAGGCCCTCACTGCCGACGCTCGCGGCGGTGTCCGCCGTGGGGGTGACAGCCGCCGTGTAGCGGCCCCAGCTTGAAAACGCCGCCAGCACGATAACAGCCAGTGCGCCCGCCCGGAGCAGAGCCTTGGGAAACGCCTTTCTGCAGGGCTCGTCTGCGGCCAGCCACAGATCCAGCCCGATCAGGAATGCCGCGATCAGCCCGTAGGCAAAGCAGATGTCCTTGGTCAGCGTCAGCACGGCCAGCGGCAGCACAACAAGCCAGTAGGCAATTTTGCGGCGTCCCACCGCGAAATACAGGCAGAGCGTGCCGCCGAACAGCATCGCCAGCGGCAGGTCGGCCATGGCGTTGACGTACTGCGCTGCGTAGCTGCCCGTGGGCGTGGCCGAGAAGAAAAACGGCAGCAGGAACCCCGCCGCAAACACGAGCACGCCGCCCGCCCAGCGCTCTCGCGGCAGGGCGGACGCAGCGGCCAGACAGGCCAGCGCCAGCGTGTCAATGGCGGCCAGACAGGCCCACTCGGCCCAAGGGCCGAAGGGCTGGAACAAAAATGTGATCAGACTCGTTGCCGGGTAGGTGAAGGACGCCTTCAGGTTGACCGGGTCGGCCACATAGAATGCGCCGCGCTCCACGACCATCTTGGGGGCCAGGCCCCACGCCGTGAACTCATCCCACTGGGTAAACATCGGCTGCTGTACACAGAACAGCAGCCAGATAAACGCAGCACCGCCCAAAAACAGCGTGAAACCGGGGACGGAGGCCGCTCTTTTCCAGGCAGCGGCCACCCCGGCGGGGCGGTATTGCACAAGCCCGACGACCCACACGGCGGCCAGCGCCAGCAGTACAGCCACAGCGCCAACGCGCAGGAAACCCGCAATCCCGCAGAGATACAGCACGACCACCGCGCCGCTCAAAATAGGCAGCGGCAGCAAGGCGGGGGAGAGGGTAAACCGCTCCGCCAGAATCGCACAGGCCCCGCAGAGCAGAAGCAGCAGCGCAAGGGCGTAGAGTAGATGCAGCATGGGCGTGAGCCTCCTTTCGTGTTGTGGTAAGCCTTCCCCCGTGGGGGAAGGTGGCCCGTAGGGCCGGATGAGGGGCGGCCTTGCCATAATTGCCCGTGAACGGTGTGCCGGAACACACCCGCCCCTCATCAGTCACCTTCGGTGACAGCTTCTCCCCCGAGGGGAGAAGCCTTTTCTTTACTTATAAATCGTATACATCGGTCCCACAAAGTAATGCTGGAACAAAAGCACGGCCCCGGTAAACGCATACCAGCCGCACAGCGTTACCGCCAGCGCCTCGCCCTTGGCCGCGGTCAGCCGCGGGGCCAGCACCCGCCGCAGCACAGCCGCCGCGGCCAGCACCAGCAGCAGCCAGACCGGCAGGAAATACCGCGTCTGCAAGCCGACGATGCGCACCATGCCCACCGGCGTGTAGGTGATGTACATGGCGGTCATCGCGCCCACGGCGTAGACCAGGCCGAACACGCCCAGCCAGCCCATGCGGCGTCGGCCCAGCGTGTCGGTCTGCGCGGTGCAGAGCATCGCCGCCGCCAGCAGCACCGGCGGTGCGGTGATGCTGATAAACGCAATCGGCATATCCTTCCAGCCGAACAGCCCCAGCTGGCCGAGGAACCCGTCGTTCTCATACAGTGTGCCCAGCAAAACCGCGATGTAACGCAGCGGATTTTTCAAAACAAACAGCAGCTGCGCACCGCCGTTCACGGTGGTGCCGCCCTGGCGGGCAATCGCGCCGTAGTTATGGCGCAAAAGCGTGCCGTACTGCTCCACACCGAGGGTCAGCGCCAGTGCGCCCGCAGCGGTCAGTACGGCGTACACGGCGCGGCTGAAACGCACCTTCCACTCGGATTTCCGTAAAATCAGCGGCAGCACGACCCACAGCAGATTGATATACGGCTTGGTGCCGTTGGCAAACACGCAGGCCAGCGCGTAAAAAAGCGCCGTCTTATCGTTCCATTCGTCCCGCGTCAGCAAGGCCAGCATGAGGTAATAGCAGCCCAAAAGCGTCGCGTCGTAGCTCAGCGACGCACCCATGTAGAGCGACATCGGCATAAGCATAATGCACAAAAACGCAGGTCTGCATTTGTGCGCACTGCGCAGCGCTGCATAGCACAGCGCCGTGTAGGCCAGCAGGTTCACGAGCCGCCCGCCGTACAGGCAGCCCAGTGCGCCAAGCCCAAATAGCCGCGCCAGTGCCATGCCCAGCGCACCGGGCAAAAACGGCAAAATCAGAAAGCTGACCGGCTCGGTCACGCGCTGCGGCACAGAGTCCCTATACAACCAGGTAAGATACTGTTCAAAACTGTCCCGGATGCTCTCCACCCGGCCATCCTTGCCGTACTGCTTCAGCGCGTACCCGGCGGAGTTGAACGGCTGCTCGGCGTGGGTGTCGGGGTCGGTGCCCAGCCCTGCCGAGGTGTGCGCGTTGACCCACGCGCCGGGGAACGCCGCAACAAGCTCGTCCACGTCCTCGGGGTAGCCGCGCTGGGCATCAAAATCGAACCGGCCCATGGATATAGCGTAGGTGCGAAGATAATGGTCGGTCTCGTCGGGGGTCTGCATCGGCGGGTTGGCAAAGGCGAACAGCACGCCGCACAGCAGAATGCACGCCGCGCCCTTTTTGGCAAAGTCCCTGACCCGCCGCAGCGCCAGCGCCGCCGCACCGGCCAGCACGGCCAGCCCCACGCAAAGGCCGGTCACGCCCGCCGCAGATACGCCGCGGGCGTCCAGCCCGTAGAACACGCGCCAGTAGTAGCTGACGACGACGCCCAGCGAGGCGCAGACCGCCAACACGAAAGCCCACCGGGCGGCGGGCTGCTGCACGGTGGGTAGGGACAACTTCTTTTTGGAAACGTTTGACATAAAATCAGATTCCTGTAGGGGCGAGGCATGCCTCGCCCGGCTGTTCGCCGCGCCGCAAGGTATCCGGCTTGGCAAGGTCGGGGGCCGGGCGTACCCGGCCCCTACAGTGCATGAAAAATCTGCGATGTTACAGAATATACTGCCCGACCTTGTACTGATCCAGGTTGCCGCGCAGGAACTCGATGGTCGCAGCCAGGCCCTGCTCAAAGGTGTACTGGGGCGCCCAGCCGGTCAGCTCACGCAGCTTGGTGGAATCGCCCAGCAGGCGGTTGACCTCGCTCTTTTCGGGGCGCAGACGCTCGGCCTCGCAGACGATCTTGGCGTTCGGGTTGATCTGGGCGATCAGCTCATTGGCCAGATCACCGATGGAATGCTCAATGCCCGTCGCAATGTTCAGCTCCTGGCCAATCGCGGCGTCGCAGTCGGCAATCGTCATAAAGCCGTTGGCCGTGTCCTTGACATAGTTGAAGTCGCGGGTCGGGGTCAGGCTGCCGAGCTTGATCTCGGTCTGACCGGCCAGCAGCTGGGTGATGATGGTCGGGATAATGGCGCGTCCGCTCTGGCGCGGGCCGTAGGTGTTGAACGGGCGCACGATGGTGACGGGCAGGTCAAAGCTGCGGTAGAAGCTCTCGGCCAGGCGGTCCGCGCCGATTTTGGTGGCGGAGTAGGGGCTCTGGCCCTGGAACGGGTGCTTCTCGTCGATGGGTACGTACTGCGCCGTGCCGTAGACCTCGCTGGTGGAGGTGACGAGCACGCGCTGGGTGTCCAGCTCACGCGCGGCGTTCAGCACATTCAGCGTGCCCTTGATGTTGGTGTCCACGTAGCTGTCCGGGCTGTGGTAGGAGAAGGGAATCGCGATGAGCGCGGCCAGATGGAACACGCGCTCCTGCCCGCGCATGGCGGTGCGCACGCCGTTGGGGTCGCGCACGTCGCCCATGAAGATGTCGATTTCGCTGCGGATCTCCGGCGGCAGGGTGTCGATCCAGCCCAGCGAGCCAAAGGAATTGTACAGACAGAACGCGCGGACCTTTTCGCCGCGCTTGACGAGTTCTTCGGTCAGGTGGCTGCCAATAAAGCCGTCTGCGCCGGTGACCATAACGGTGTGTGCCATTGCTTGCTCCTTTTTAAAAAGGGGACAATGCCCCATATTTCAACTTTATTACAAAACAGTATAACCGATTTCGGGGAAGATTTCAACTGTAAGTTATGAATAGTGAATGGGCGGCTGCACGAACGCGGCCCTCATCCGGCCCCGTCCGCTGACTGATGAGGGCAAACCTCGCCTTACAGCCCGTTTACAGTTTTTGCAAAAAATCCCTATTTTCCTATTGACATACGGTTAATTCCGTGTTATCATACAGTCAACCTACAAATCACATAGGTTTATTACAAAAAAGCAAGGAGGTGCAAAGTATATGGCTCACGTTTTCGGTAATCTGCTGCGTCAGAACTTCCGCTGTGGCCGAATGCCTAACTCCCGGGCAAATGCAGTCCGGGCGCGGGGCAATGCTTTGCACTGCCTGTAAAACCGGCGCCGCACTGCATATTCTGCCCGGGAGTTGTACCAAAACGACCCCCGGCTTTTCTTTTACAAAAAAACAGAAAAAAACAGAAATGAGGATTTTATCATGAGCGAGCGTAAACTGCATTTTGAGACCCTTCAGCTGCACGTCGGCCAGGAGCAGGCCGATCCCGTCACCGATTCCCGTGCGGTGCCCATCTACCAGACCACTTCCTATGTGTTCCCCAATTCCCAGAATGCCGCTGACCGCTTTGCCCTGAGGGCCGAGGGCAACATCTACGGCCGCCTGACCAACTCCACCGAGGATGTTTTTGAAAAGCGCATCGCGGCTCTGGAGGGCGGCGTTGCCGCGCTGGCCGTTGCCTCCGGCGCCGCTGCCATCGACTACACCCTTCAGGCACTGGCCCAGAACGGCGGGCACATTGTGGCGCAAAAAACCATCTACGGCGGCACCTCCAACCTGCTGGCCCACACGCTGCCCGCGTTCGGTGTGCAGACGACCTTTGTCAACGCCCATGATCTGGCCGAGGTCGAGGCTGCCATTCAGGACAACACCCGCGCTGTCTATATTGAAACGCTTGGCAACCCCAACGCCGACATCCCCGACATTGACGCCATTGCCGCTATCGCCCACAAGCACAGCATTCCGCTTGTCATCGACAACACCTTCGGCACGCCCTACCTGATCCGCCCGATCGAGCATGGTGCCGACATCGTTGTCCATTCCGCCACCAAGTTCATCGGCGGCCACGGCACCTCTCTGGGCGGCATCATCGTTGACTCCGGCAAGTTTGACTGGAAGGCCAGCGGCAAATTCCCCGCCTTCTCGGAGCCGAACCCCAGTTACCACGGCGTCTGCTTTGCCGAGGCTGCCGGCCCCGCCGCCTTTGTGACCTATGTGCGCGCCGTGATCCTGCGCGATCTGGGCGGCTGCATCAGCCCGTTCAACGCATGGGTGCTGCTGCAGGGCACCGAGACGCTCTCCCTGCGTCTGGACCGCCACAATGAAAACACCAAAAAGGTCGTCGAGTTCCTGACCCACCACCCCAAGGTGGAGAAGGTCAACCACCCCAGCCTGCCCGACCACCCCGACCACGCCCTGTATGAGAAGTATTTCCCCAACGGCGGCGCGTCGATCTTCACCTTCAACATCAAGGGCGGCCAGAAGGAGGCCTTCGAGTTCATCGATCATCTGCAGATTTTCTCTCTGCTGGCCAATGTCGCCGATGTCAAGAGCCTTGTAATCCACCCGGCCACCACGACCCACGGCCAACTCTCCGATGCGGAGCTTGCCGATGTAGGCATCGGCCGTAACACGATCCGCCTGTCTATCGGCACCGAGCACGTCGACGACATCATCGCCGACCTGGCACAGGCTCTTGACGCTGTCGAGTAATTTGTAAAGACTTTTAGAGGGAACAGGGATTCTATAGAACACCGCCGCCCGTGGGTTGCAAGCCCCATGGGCGGCGGGTTTTGTTTGCAATTTTTACGGAAGTGTTGTATGCTTTGTAGGGGCCGGGCATGCCCGGCCCGCGGGCTTGCGGTCGGTACCCGCTGCCGGGAAAACTGTAGGGCGGCATGCCCTCATGCCGCCGCCAACCACGCCATGTGACCCGTTTACGGTACGGCCACGCGGACGCTCACGGCGGGGTGAGGGCACCCCGCCCTACGCATACGAGACAAACGGTGCGCCTGCCGTATTACTGCAGGGCCGGGCATGCCCGGCCCCTACACCGCTACAAGGAAAAATGAAAACATGAATATCATCGAAATCACAGATTTATCCGCCCCCGAGCTGGCTCCTTACACCAGGCTCACCGAGGCCCAGCTGCGCAATAAGCTGGAGCCCGAAAAGGGTATCTTCATCGCCGAAAGCCCCAAGGTCATCGGCACGGCGCTGGACGCCGGGTGCGAACCGCTCTCCTTTTTGATGGAGCGCCGCCAGATCGACGGCCCCGCCGCGGGCGTGCTGGCCCGCTGCCCCGACGCTGCCGTCTACACCGCGGACCGCAGCGTGCTGCAGGCCCTGACCGGCTACGCGCTGACCCGGGGGGTGCTCTGCGCCATGCGCCGTCCGCAGCCGCGCAGCGTCGAGGCGCTGTGCAGAGACGCCCGCCGCGTCGCGGTGCTGGAGGGTATCGTGGATTCCACCAACATCGGGGCCATCTTCCGCGGGGCCGCCGCACTGGGCATGGACGCGGTGCTGCTCTCGCCGTCCTGCTGCGACCCGCTCTGCCGCCGTGCCGTCCGCGTCAGCATGGGCACGGTGTTCCAGGTGCCGTGGGCAACGCTGGGTGACAGCCCTGCCGACTGGCCCGAGGCCGGGATGGCCCGCCTGCGCGCGCTCGGCTTTAAAACTGCCGCCATGGCGCTGGACAGCCGCGCCGTCAGCATCGATGACCCCGCGCTGCGCGCCGAGCCGCGCCTTGCCATCGTGCTGGGCACAGAGGGCGACGGCCTGGCCCGCACCACGATTGCCCACTGTGACTACACCGTTATGATCCCCATGCAGCACGGCGTAGACTCACTGAACGTGGCCGCGGCAGGAGCCGTGGCGTTCTGGGAGCTGCGGGCAAGATAAAAAATAGCGAACACCGTAGGGGCGGATTCTATATCCGCCCGTGCCGCGCTACCTTTGGCACAATTCCACGGGCGCATATGGAATGCGCCCCTACGGGTATTTCCCGGCAGTGTGCTGCACCGCAAACTTCCTCCGTCAATCTGCCACAAAAACATTACAAAACTTTTACGCCCTGCTGACCGAAACGTCGGCGGGGCTTGTTGTTTTTGACGGAGCAAAATGTTACAATAATTATACAAGCACGCAAAATGCGTGCAATAACAAATGCGGAGGTTTTCTTCCATGGGCTTCCTGAAAAAATTCACCAAACAGGAGATCAGCTGGATGATGTACGACTGGGCCAACAGCGCCCACTCGGTCATCGTCGTGACCATCCTGCCCATCTTCTTCGACACCGTTGCGGGCTACACCGCCGACAGCGTGTCCAGCATGTCCACCTGGGGCTTTGCCACCAGCCTGGCTATGGCCATCGTCGCCCTCAGCGCGCCGTTCCTGGGCGTGTTCGGCGACATCCGCGGTATGCGCAAAAAGCTGTTCACGGCATTTATGCTCATCGGTGTTGTCTCGGTAGCAGGGCTTTCCTTCACGCCGTTCATGGACTTCACCGCCTCGCCGGATGCGGCGGGCAGGGTCGCGGCGATTGTGCTGGTGCTCTACATCACAAGCACCATCGGCTTTGATGCGTCCTGCATCTACTACGACGCTTTCCTGACCGATGTCACGACGGAGGACCGCATGGACTCGGTCTCGACGCTGGGCTACGGCCTCGGCTACATCGGCGGCTCGACGATCCCCTTGCTGATCTTCCTCATCATGAACGCCGTCGGCGTGCCGATGCTGACCTGCCTCGGGTTCATCTTTGGCCTGACCGCCGTGTGGTGGCTCGTGTTCAGTGTCCCGCTGGTCAAAAACTGTGAGCAGACCTCCGGCAAGCCCTATAAGAAGGGCGACGTGGGGGCCAGCATGAAAAACGTGTTCACGACCATGAAGGAGATCGGCGCGGATAAGCCCATGCTGATCTACATTATATCGTACTTTTTCTACATCGACGGTGTGCATACCATCATCAGCATGTCTACAAGCTACGGCACCAACCTGGGGCTGGACTCCGCCGGTATGCTGCTGGCGCTGCTGCTGGTGCAGGTGCTGGGCCTGCCGTTCTGCCTGCTCTACATGAAGCTGGCCGAGAAGTTCGGCGCGCGCACGATGGTCGGCGTCGGCATCTGCGTTTACATGTTTATCTGCGTATTTGCGTTCTTTATGAACAGCCTATGGCAGTTCTGGATGCTGGCCGTGCTCTGCGCCACCAGCCAGGGCGGCATTCAAGCGCTGTCCCGCTCGATGTTCGGCAAGCTCATTCCCGACAAGTCCCGCAGCGGCGAGTTCTTCGGCTTCTTTGACATCTTCGGCAAGTTCTCGTCCATCATGGGCCCGGCGCTTGTCGGTTTTGTCAGTGCCTTTACCGCCAACAAAATGCTGGCCGACCAGGGTCTGACCGCCGCCACAGCCACCGCCGAGCAGGTCGATGCCATCAATGCCGCCGCCGGACCGTTCGGCATTTTGTCCGTCATCCTCATCATCATTGTCGGTGCCGTGCTGTACTTTGGCGTACTGCCGAAAGTTATGACGAATGACGAGAGGAAGATTTGAAGCAAAATGCCTTCCCCCTTGGGGGAAGGTGGCCGAGGCCCCGCCCGAGGTCGGATGAGGGGCGAGTTGCCGGATATTGCCCGTAAGCGGGAAATACCGTAAGCTCTGCCCTCATCAGTCCGCTGCGCGGACAGCTTCCCCCTCGGGGGAAGCCTTTTTGTAAATTTGACTTTTTCCCTTCCACGCAGTACAATTATACCTACGCTGATACGAAAGGGGACCCTACATGCCGGAAGGCTATACCCATGTGCGCACCGCAAGAAAAGCTGCGGAAACCATCCACTACAAAATTCAGTGCCCGGCGGCGTTTGCGGCGGGTGCCAACGGCCCGGACAGCTTTTTCTGCTTTGAGATCTGGAAAAAGCGCGCCAAGCGCCGCTATGACCTGCCCGGCCTCGGCAACCGTATGCACGAGGAAAAGACCGGCGCGTTCCTGCGCAGTCTTTGCGCCAACGTCAAGACCCGCCCGCAGGTCGAGTACACGCTCGGCTTTTTGAGCCATTACGCCGCGGATACCGTCGTGCATCCGTTCATCTGTGCCATGTGCGCACCCGGCCAGCCCTACGCGGGCAAGGGCGGGCACGGCTATCTGGAGATCGCGCTCGACTCGACGCTCCACGCCGAGGACACCGGCTCTGCGCTGGTTCCCGTCGATGACGTCAGCCCCCTGCCCACAGGGGAGGAGTTGGCCGACATCACGGCGCTGCTGCACACCTGTCTGCTGGAAACCTACGGCGAGGACATCCCCGTGGAGTACCTGGCCGATGCGTTCTGGCACACCTACAGGCTGCGCGGGCTGTTCCCCAGTAAGCACGGCTTGCGCCGGGTGTTTTTCTGGCTCGTGGAGCCGCTGTTCGGCGGGCGCGGCTTCATCACGGGCCACGTCTCGCCGCGGCAGCTGGACAAGCGCCTGCCCGACGACTGGACCGACCCGTTTACCGGCGAGCATCACGACGGCGGCCTGTTTGCGCTGCTGCCAAAGGCAGTTTTTCGCAGTGAGCAGTTCATGGGTGCGGCGCTGCTGTACTGGATGAACCGACTGCCCCCCGCAGAATTTGCCGAAAAGCTCGGCAGTATGAGCTATCTGCAGGGCATCGCCACCCCCGAGAGCGACCCTGACACAACAAATCAAACCGAAAAGGAGAACACCGTATGATTCGCATTACCATGCAGAACGGCAAGACCATCGACATTGAGCTGGACCACAGCGCAGCCCCCATCACCTGCGAGAACTTTGAGAAGCTCGTCAAGGACGGCTTTTACAACGGCCTGACCTTCCACCGCATTATTCCCGGCTTCATGATCCAGGGCGGTGACCCGCAGGGCACCGGCATGGGCGGCCCCGGCTGGCACATCAAGGGCGAGTTCCTGCAGAACGGCGTTGCCAACCCCATCAAGCACACCCGCGGTGTCATCAGCATGGCCCGCTCGATGGACCCGAACTCCGCCGGCAGTCAGTTCTTCATCATGCACCAGGATGCCCCGCATCTGGACGGCAGCTACGCCGCCTTTGGCCATGTTGTGAACGGCATTGAGGTCGCCGATGAGATTGCCAACGTTGCCACCGACTGGAACGACAAGCCCCGCACGCCGGTTGTCATGGAAAAGGTCGAGATCGTCTGACAACAATAAAAAGGAGCTATGCCCACGGGCATAGCTCCTTTTTATTATAGGGCTTCCCCTGAGGGGGAAGGCGTTTGATTTCAAATCACATAATCATTCCCCGGCTGGCTGGTGTTCACCAGGTCCGCCAGAGTGATGCCGTCGAAATAGTCGTTGATCATCGTATTCAGCTTGCGCCACATCGGCAGGGTGCGGCACTCGGCCATGCGGCGGCACTCCACGGGGTTCTGCTCCAGGCAGGCCACCGGAGCCAGGCTGCCCTCGCTCAGGCGCAGGATGCTGCCGACGGTGTACTCCTCGGGCGTTTTGGTCAGGCGGTAGCCGCCGGACTTGCCGCGCAGACCGGTCAGGTAGCGCTCCTTGACAAGGCCCTTCACGATGGCCTCCAGATACTTTTCGGAAATTTCCTGCCGTGCGGCGATCTCCTTCAGGGGGATATAGCCGTCGTGCTGGTGCTCGGCAATATCGATCATAACACGCAGCGCATAACGGCCCTTCGTTGAAATCATCATAGTGGTATGCTCCTTACTGTTCTTATAACCTATTATACAGGTTGGTAAATAGGATGGCAACACCTTTTTGCAAAATAATTTTGGAAAATTCCCTATTACCCTATTGACAAAAGGGAAAATATGTTGTACAATCCTATCAACCTACAAGAAAGGTATGAATTGATATGCGAAAGGGATTTGTGCCATACGCGCGATGTCGCCGTCATGAGCTGTAAAACCGCGACCGATTTACAAATAAACAGAAATGACGATGGAGGAAACTACCATGAGCAAGATTTATACTTCCGCAGACCAGCTGATCGGCCACACCCCGCTGCTGGAGCTCACCCATATTGAAAACGCCGAGAACCTTGAGGCAAAAATTCTCGCTAAACTGGAATATTTCAACCCCGCCGGCTCCGTCAAGGACCGTATCGCAAGGGCCATGATCGACGACGCCGAGGCCACCGGCAAGCTGAAGCCTGGCTCCGTCATCATCGAGCCGACCTCCGGCAACACCGGTATCGGTCTGGCGTCCGTCGCCGCCGCCCGCGGCTACCGTATCATAATCGTCATGCCCGAGACGATGAGCGTCGAGCGCCGCCAGCTGATGAAGGCCTACGGCGCCGAGCTGGTGCTGACCGACGGTGCCAAGGGCATGAAGGGCGCCATTGCCAAGGCCGACGAGCTGGCGAAGGAGATCCCCAACAGCTTTGTGCCCGGCCAGTTTGTAAACCCGGCCAACCCCGATGCCCACAAGCGCACCACCGGCCCCGAGATCTGGGATGACACAGACGGCAAGGTCGACATCTTCGTGGCCGGTGTCGGTACGGGCGGCACTGTGACCGGTGTCGGCGAGTACCTGAAGAGCCAGAACCCCAACGTCAAGGTCGTGGCCGTTGAGCCGGCTTCCTCCCCCGTGCTGAGCAAGGGCACTGCGGGCGCGCACAAGATTCAGGGCATCGGTGCCGGCTTTGTGCCCGACGTGCTGAACACCAAGGTCTACGACGAGATCATCCCCGTCACCAACGAGGATGCCTTTGCCACCGGCAAGCAGGTCGGCCACAAGGAGGGCGTGCTGGTCGGCATCTCCTCCGGCGCTGCGATCTGGGCCGCCATCCAGCTGGCCAAGCGCCCCGAGAACAAGGGCAAGACCATCGTGGCTCTGCTGCCCGACACCGGTGACCGTTATCTGTCCACCCCGCTGTTCGCGGACTGATTGCAATAACAGGAAACCTTTGCTATAATAAAGGTACTGTTGCATACGAAGTGAAGGCCGTAGGGGCCGGACATGTCCGGCCCGCAGCTTTCCCGGCAATGCCCTGATAAGGCGAGGCCGCGGGCGAGGCATGCCTCGCCCCTTCAACTCAAAAGCAAAAATGTGCAGCACGAAAGAACCGTGCTGCATATTTTTTTAACCAAGGAGGCCCCTATGTCAAATACCCCCGGCGCGTTGATCGCCATGAGCGGCGGCGTGGACAGCACCGTCGCCGCCTACCTGATGAAGCAGGCGGGCTGCCGCTGCATGGGCGCGACCATGCGCCTGTACCAGAATGAGGATCTGGGCCAGAGCGGGTTCCACACCTGCTGCTCGGCGAAGGATGTCGAGGACGCCGCCGAGGTCGCGTTCCAGCTCGACATCCCGTTTGAGGTCGTGAACTACACCGAGGAATTCCGTGAAAAGGTCATTGCCAAGTTCATCGAGACCTACGAGGCGGGCGGCACGCCGAACCCCTGCATCGACTGCAACCGCACGATGAAATTTGACAAAATGCTGGACTTTGCCCGGGAGCACGGCCTGGACTATGTGGTCACAGGCCACTACGCCCGCATCGAGCAGGACCCCGCCACGGGCCGCTGGCTGCTGAAAAAAGCACTGTACACCGATAAAGACCAGAGCTATGTGCTCTACGTTCTGACCCAGGACCAGTTGGCGCACACGAAGTTCCCGCTGGGCGGCATGGACAAACCGTCCATCCGCAAGATCGCCGAGGAGCAGGGCTTCTGCAACGCGCGCAAGCACGACAGCCAAGACATCTGCTTTGTGCCCGACGGCGACTACGTCGGCTTTATGGAGCGCTACACCGGCAAATATTACCCGGACGGCGACTTTTTGGACGTGAACGGCAACGTTGTGGGCCGCCACCACGGCGCGGTGCGCTACACCTGCGGCCAGCGCAAGGGGCTGGGGCTGGCGTTGGGCGCGCCGGTCTACGTCTGCGGCAAGGATATGGAGAAGAACACCGTCACCGTCGGCCCCGAGAGCGAGCTGTTCAAGACGACGCTGATCGCCGGGGACTTCAACTGGATTTCGGTTCCCGAGCTGACCGCCCCCATGCGCGTCAAGGCCAAGGCCCGCTACCGCCAGGTCGAGCAGCCCGCGACGGCCTACCCGCTGGAAAACGGCCTTGTGAAGGTCGTTTTTGACGAGCCCCAGCGCGCCATCACCCGCGGCCAGGCCGTGGTGCTGTATGACGGCGACGTGGTCGTCGGCGGGGGAACGATATTATAAATAATAGATAAAAAATAATAAATAATAAATACGGCACAGCTGCAATTTTGCAGCTGTGCCGTTGTTTTTTATAAAGGATGCAGGGGCGGACATGGTTCGCCCGCGGTACATGGCGGCAACCGCCATACACGCGGGTCGGTGGCGGGCATCGACCCCTACATCGTAGGGGCGGATTCCATATCCGCCCGGAACCCTGTGGCTGCGGCAACGTCCGCGGGTGAGCAGTGCCCGCCCCTACAAAACGCGGCTTACCGTTACTTACAGCTTCTCCAGCGCCGCCTTCACGCGCTTAACGGTCTCCTCTTTCCCCATCATCGCGGCCAGGTCGGTGCCGCCGCCCGGGGTGCGGGACTTGCCGGAGAGGGCGATGCCCAGCGGGAACAGCAGCCAGCCGTTCTTCTTCTCCATGCTCTCGGCCAGCGTCTTGCACGCCTCAAAGATCGCGTCGCGGGTCCAATCGGTCTGCGCCTCCAGCACGGGCAGCAGGGTGGTCAGGGCCTCCTTCGCGGACTCGGGGGTCGTTTTCTGCTTCTTGTTGCGGTACATCTCAGCGTCAATGGGCAGCACGGCGTCAAAGAAGTCGAGCTGCGGCGGGATGTCCTCCAGCACCTCGCAGCGGGGCTGCAGGTTGGCGCAGAGCAGGTCACGGTCAATGCTGCAATGCACGGCGCTGTCGATGAACGGGTCGGCCAGGCGGCGGAACTCCTCAGCGGGCAGGGCACGGATGTAGGCAGCGTTGATGGCACGCAGCTTCAGCGGGTCAAAGATGGCCGGAGACTTGGAAATGCGGGCCGGGTCCCAGATCTTGATCATCTCGTCCAGAGAGAAGATCTCCTGCTCGCCCTCGGGTGCCCAGCCCAGCAGCAGCAGATAGTTCAGCACGGCGGCGGGCAGATAGCCCTTTGCCACGAGGTCCTGATAGCTGGCATCGCCGTTGCGCTTCGACAGCTTGTTCTGCGCGTCCTTCATGACGGGCGGGCAGTGGATGTAGACGGGCTTCTCCCAGCCGAACGCATCGTACAGCAGGTTGTACTTCGGCGTCGAGGACAGATACTCGCTGCCGCGGATGACATGGGTAATGCCCATCAGGTGGTCGTCCACGACGTTCGCAAAGTTGTAGGTCGGCATACCGTCGGTCTTGATCAAAATCTGGTCGTCCAGCTCCCTGACATCGACCTCGATATGACCGTAGACAACATCGTCAAAGCCCGCCACGCCGCTCTCGGGGATTTTCTGGCGGATGACATAGGGCTCGCCCGCGGCCAGCTTGGCGGCAACTTCCTCGGCGGACAGGCGGCGGCAGTGGCCGTCGTAGTGGGTCATTTCGCCCGCTGCGCGCTGGGCCTCGTGCATTTCGTTCAGGCGCTCCTCGGTGCAGAAGCAGTAGTAGGCCTTGCCCGCCTTGACAAGCTGCTCGGCATACTGCTTGAACATGCCCATGCGCTGGCTCTGCACGTAGGGGCCGACGGGACCGCCCACGTCGGGGCCCTCGTCCCAGGTCAGGCCGGTAGCCTTGAGCGTGCCGTAGATGATGTCGGTAGCGCCCTCGACCAGACGGCCCTGGTCGGTGTCCTCAATGCGCAGGATGAAGGTACCGCCGTTATGGCGGGCCTGCAGATAGGTGTACAGTGCGGTGCGCAGGTTGCCGACGTGCATATAGCCCGTGGGCGACGGCGCAAAACGGGTGCGGACGGTAGACATAGTTATTACCCCTTTTTATAGATAAAAGATAATAGATAAAAGATAATAAATAAGGTGCGGGCGCGGCCCGCCGAAATCATTATAAAACGTGGGACTATGCGGTGTCAACGGGAAAAGCACACCGTAGGGGCCGGGCATGCCCGGCCCGCAGCAAAAAGGCAGGAGCGCACTTGCGGGAAAGTGCAGGGCCGGACATGTCCGGCCCCTACCGCGAGGATTTTACACCAAAAACTCCTCAAACCGATGCAAATCGTCAATTTTGACTGTGCCGCGGTAATACACGCCATCCTCGCGGTATTCCTCCGCGGCGACGCTGCCGCGGCTGCGGAGAATGTCCGCCAGCGCCAGCTTGTCATAGGGCAGCACGATCTCGATCGTGCGCACGCGGTGGTTCAGCACCTCGTCGAGCTTTGCCAGCAGTGCGGGCAGACCGTAGCCGGTTTTCGCGCTCGTCAGCAGGATGTCCGGGTCAAAGGCCACGGTGTTGGCGGTGTCGCACTTGTTGTAGACGACCAGCTGGGGGATGTCCGCGCAGTCGAGGCTGCCCAGCACCTCATCGGTCACGGCCAGCTGTTCGGCTGCCTGTGCGTCGCCCGCGTCGGCCACCTTGACGATGACATCCGCGAACGCGGCCTCCTCCAGCGTGGATTTGAACGCCTCCACCAGATGGTGCGGCAGGCGGCTGACAAAGCCGACGGTATCCACCAGAATGATTTGCAGGCCGCTGGGCAGCACCAGCTTGCGGGCCGTCGGGTCCAGCGTCGCAAACAGCATGTCGGCTTCAAAAATCTGCTCGCCGCACAGCGCGTTCAGCAAGCTCGACTTGCCGACGTTCGTGTAGCCGACCAGCGCGACCACAGGCACATTGTTCTTCTGGCGGGCCCGGCGGGTCTCGCCGCGGCGCTTTTCCAGCTCCTTTAAGCGGCCCTCAAGATGCTCAATGCGGTGGTGCAGATGGCGGCGGTCCAGCTCGAGCTTTGTCTCACCGGCGCCGCGGCGGGCACCCCCGCCGCCCCCGCCGCCGCCGCCCTGGCGGCTCAGGGCTTCGCCCAGCCCCTGCAGACGCGGCAGCTGATAGCGCAGCGTGGCAAGCTCGGTCTGCAGCTTGCCCTCGTTCGTCGTGGCGCGTGCGCGGAAAATCTCCAAAATCAGCATCGTGCGGTCCAGCACCTCGACTTGCAGTGCCGCCGACAGGTTGCGGATCTGGCTGCCGGTCAGCTCGCCGTCAAAGATGGCGGCTGCCGCGTTCACATTCTGGCAGACAAGCCGCGCCTCGGCGACCTTGCCCTCACCCAGCAGCGTTGCGGCCTCGGGCGTCGCACGCTTCTGCACGACCTCGGCCACGGCGTCCATGCCGTTGGCGTCGGCCAGCGCCCGCAGCTCGTCCAGGCTGCGGGCCATATCGTACCTGCCCTGATCCAGCGCCAGCAGCACCACGGGCAGCTTCTCGGCGTCGGTGGCTTTCTGGGCAGTGGTGCCAAAGTCTAATTCTGTCGTGTTATCGGTCATAATTCCTCTTTCAAAAGATGGTAGGCGCGGCAGGGGACCGGCGTGCCGTCAAACTTGCGGTCCGTCACGTCATGGTCGTAGACAAAGCCTGCCTTCTGCAAAACTGCGCTGCTGGCAATGTTCTCATTGGCGTGGACGGCGGCCAGCCAGTCTGCGCCCACGGTGTCAAACCAGTAGTCCCGCACGGTACAGAGTGCCTCGGTGGCGTAGCCTTTATTCCACCACTTGCGGCCCAGCGCATAGCCGACCTCCCAGGCGGGGCCAAGGCGTTCGGTGTTCAGGTGCCAGCCCATCTTCAGCGCCGGGGCGGGGAAGAGGCTGATCGTGCCAAACAGCACCTCGGTGTGCTTGTCGGTGATGCCCCACTGGTAAAAGGCCGGGTCATCATAGTGCTTTTCCCACTCGTTCAGCGTCTCGGCGGTCTCGCCCCAGCTGCGGTGGGCGTTCCAGCGCAGGTATTGAGTTACCTGCCTGTCGCTGGCCCAGTTGTTGAACATCATTTCGCTGTCGTCGATGGAGAGCCGCCGCAGGACCAGCCGCTCCGTTTCCAGCTCTTGTGTGCCGCAATGCTTCATGTTGTCGCCTTACTTTCTATGGAAGATGCCGCGCAGGATGCCAAGGCCCATGCTCCAGAGTCTGGCGAGCTGTGCGCGGTAGAGGGTGCAGTAGATAAACAAAATCACGCCTACCAGCGCAAATTTTATAAAGAAGTGCTGCCACAGCAGCGTGCCGATGGCCGTGACCGCGAACGCCAGCAGAAAGCCGGAGATCGTCTTGGGGTAGCTGGCCACCGTGCGGTAGTACATCTGCCCCGTGATGCTGCGGTACAAAAACGCAAGACCGTTGCTGGCGGCCAGCGCCAGCGCCGCGCCGGTCAGCCCGAACGCGGGCACAAGCAGGGCGCAGAGCCCAAAGTTGGACAGCGCCCCCAGCCCGATGCCAATCGTGTCATGCCACGGCTTGCGGGCAATCGAGTTGCCGTAGACCGTGCCCTCGCACAGAATGTTGAACACAACGGCGAGCATCAGCAGCGGGAAAATGGCAAGGCAGCCGCGCTTGTCCGGAAAGATGACAAAGACGATGTCCTCGAACATGACCAGCACGCAGAAGAAGCCGAAGATCAGCAAATTCAGCACGTCATGTACGCGGCAGATGCGCTCCTGCTCGTCGCGGTAATGGCTGTAGACGTAGGGCCCCCAGTAGGTGGAAAAGCCCGCCTGAATGGCCGTGACGAGCTGCGCCAGGCTGTAGCCGAAGGCAAACAGGCCCTGGGCGTTCTCGCCGCTGGCGTTGCCGACGAACGAAAGGCAGATGCCGCTGGACAGGCTGAACAAAATCTGCGCCGGGGCCAGCGCCACGCCGTAGGGCACGGTCTGGCGCGCGATGCCGCCCAGCTGTGCGCCGGGCAGCGGCGCAAACACGGCAGCGCGGTATTTATACCCAAACGCAATCGCCACAACACCAAAACTTAGGATCGCCGCAACCGCCAGAACAAAGACGTTGGATGTAAAAAAGCCCGGCAGCAGGTAAAACAGGTTGTAGCAGCCCTGCATCCAGAGCGTCTCCGCCGTGTAGGCGCGCAGGTCGTTTTCCAAGCGTAGCAGCACGTTTAAGTAGCGCACCAGCATATACAGCGCCGCGTTGAGGAACAGCAGCGGCACAATGCCCGGCCCGGCGCTGCCCAGACCGAACGCCGCTGCCAGCGGCTGCGCAAAGAACACGCTGCCCGCTACGCCTAGCAGCATCATAAACGCCGCCGAAATCCGCGTGCAGGCCGCGAACAGCTGCCGCGGCTCGGCCCCGGCGGGCGGCTCATGGTAAAAGCGCAGCAGCGCCTGATCCAGCCCCAGAATGCCGATGTTCATGATCGTGGCCGTGTAAGTCATGAAGGTGACCGGTGCGCCCAGCACCTCAGCGGGCAGCAGCCCCTTGACGATGAGCGCCAGCCCTGTGATGGCAAAGCCCAGATAGGTCGCCACCGAATATTTCATCACATTCCCGGCGAAGGATTCACCGGAGGATTTTTTGTTTTCTGACATATGTGTGTCCCATCATAGCGTTGTAGGGGCCGTTATTTCACAAACGGCTTGATCCTAGCTTCCATCGCCGCGACCTGCTCCGGCGTCACATGCGCCTTGTCCACGTAGCCGTAGATGCGCTGGGCAAAATTGGCCAGCGGCGGGCAGAAGGCAAAGAGCTTCTTCGGCTCCCAGCCGCGGCGGTAGAGGAAGTGTACCCCCGCCAGCGCGCAGAATTTCAGCTTGTTGAAGTGCGGCGTAAAGCCGTCGCCCATCGGCTCGTCCCGCGGGGGGTTCTTGTACACGTCCTCCAGCAGGTCGGCCATCCGCTTGTAGGCGGGCGTCTCGCCGGGGTCAAAATAGCCCTCGATGACGTCCTTCGCAATCGGAAACGGCGGCTCCGGCTCGGCCATGGCGGCGGCGAACTCGTCGTAGCGCGTCACGTAATGGGCGTCCTTGTAAATGACCGGGTCGTACTCGTGTTCAATGGGGACGGGGCGCAGGATGTGGCAGCTCTTGCCGGCCATGTAGACCTCGGCAATGGCGGTGCTCATCCAGATCGAGATCGAGTCCGCCGCGACGATCCACTGCTTGACCGAGTCCGCAAAGATCACGTGGAAGTTGGGGCGCTTCTTCGCCAGCTCCTCCAGCGCGGGGCTGTTCCACTCGCTGGGATGGCGGCGGTAGACAAGCTCCACCTCTGGGTGTGCGCCCAGATATTCATCGAACCAACGCAGCGTTTCTTGCATCGAAACGCGGTTGGTTTTGGCAAAGCCCGTAAAATCGGTGCCCGCCATTTTGGAAAGCTCGGCGACCTCGTCGTCGTTCATGCTGGCATAGCCGAAGCTGGAAATGTACAGGTGCAGCTGCTTGGCCGGGTCAAGGCCGAACTCCCTGCAGAGCGTTTCCTTGTCCTTAAAGTAGCCGTCAAACTCCGGGCGCAGAAAGTCCATCATGACCGCGCCGGTCACGGGCGTATTTTTGGCGTCCATGCCGTGGGCCTGCAGGCGGGCGGCGGTGCGCTTGCCCCAGCAGGTCTGCACGCAGCGCTTGGCGTTGCCGTTCATGTTGAACCAGTCGCCCTCCTCCTGCGTGTCGGAGAGCATCTGCTCCCAGTGCAGGTTGACGATTTTGTTGCAGCGGCCAATATTGTTGTACACATGGCTGTTGATGGCCTCGTTGTCATACATGCAGCTGGCGACGAGCACCTCGGGTTTGTCTTTGCCGAACAGACGCAGATGCTTGGGGTCCAGCAGCTGGCGGATCTCCGCCGTGTAGCCGCGCCGCTCGAGCTCGAGCTTCAGCAAAAGGTCGCTCTCATACTCGCGGACGGTGTGCTCATACAAAATCAGAAAGTCTAAAGCCATGTGTACCTCCTAAAAAGCCTTCCCCCGAGGGGGAAGCCTTTCAGCGTGCTATATCCCCAAACAATTCCTGCGTCCACTCCGGCAGTCCATATCGCTCATCCAGATGAAATCCGTCAAAAAACTGCTTGTCATCGTCGGTAATAACGCTGCCGCCCCACTCGTAATCCAGCAGGGTAAAGCCACATTCATCAGCCCAGGCGGCCAGCGTCGGCAGCACCGTGCCCTGCATGGTCTCGGTGATGCCGAACACATCGCAGACCTCGGTCCGCACGTTGTCGGCCATCGGCGGCAAAACTACGATGAGCCGCACGCCCTCGCTCTGGCAGCGCCGGGCCAGCGTATGCAGGCGGTTGAACTGCTCGTCATTCAGCGCCCAGCTTTTGCAGCGCGGCGTGATGGTCGCGGTGTAGTCGTATAATTTGCGGTGCAGCGGCAAAACTGTGCCATCGTCGGCCAGATAATCCGCCTCGACCCAGTCGCCGGATTCAATCGTATCGGGTGTGCCGCGCAGTGTGTCCATGGCAACGGTCAGCGCGTTGACGTTGTACTCGAGGTTGAAGCAGTAGGCCAGCGGATTGTTCAGCGTTTCCTCCAGCGTGGCGAAGCGGTCCGTGTTGTAGCCCGCGTTCAGCGTGTAGAACGAGACCTCGACCAGCAGTGTGTCTGCGTCGTGGCCGGAATCCAGCAGATAGTTGGCCAGGTCAAGCGTCTCTTTTAACGATGCACCGCCGAACGCGAGGTTCTGCCACGACTGCCCGGACAGGCTGTCCACAAGGCCCATGTCAAAGTGGGCCAGACGGCTGTCACCCAAAATCAAATTTGTGCCGGGCTCCTGCTGGTACGCCCGCACCCGCGCAACCGGCTGGCTGGACGTTGCGGAGGCCTTCAGCCCGAAATAGTTGTTCGGCTCAAATGCAATGAAAAAGGCGAGCCAGAGCAGCACGGGAATTGCCAGCAACGCCAGCTTTTTGAGAATGTTTTTCACGGACCGGAAACCTCCTTCCCTAATTTTTGTAGAACGTAGGGGCCGGGCATGCCCGGCCCGCCACCTGACGGTAAATGACATCTGATGGGAAAGCTGCGGGCGAGGCATGCCTCGCCCCTACAGCGCAGCTGTCAGAACCCCGCGTACATACCAAATCCGCTGCTCCCAAACCCGCCGCTCTGCATGATATAGCCTGCCAGCAGGGCGATGACAAGGGCATAATACACGGCCCAGCGGTGCTTTTCATTGGCCAGGCAGATTTCGGACGGCTTGTTTTTAAACGCAAACGCCCGGCGGGTGTCAAGGTAAAACGCCAGCGCCAGCACCAGCGCCACAAAGCCGTAGTACGCCGCGACCATGATGGCGTTGGCGTAAAATCCGTCGGACGCGGCGGTGTACAGCTCCGACGCAAACCGCGCGGGGCCCCAGCCCATAAAGCAGCGGCCCAGATACGCGAACGCATCCCCGACGGTCAGCGGTGCGGCGGCGGGGGACGACCCCACACGGAAGAACACCATGCTCACGCACCACAGCACAAACACACCGGCGCGCTTGGCCCACAGCACGCGGGCCGGGGCTTTCTTTTTCGGCCTGCCCAAACGGCGGTGCAGCAGCTCCTCGCCCAGGCGGTAGCTGGCCTGCAAAAGGCCCCACACCACAAAGGGCAGCGTGTTGCCGTGCCAAAAGCCGGAGACAAAAAAGACCGTGAACACGCAAAATTCCGCGGGCAGGCGGCTGATTTTGCCGCCCGTCAGCCCGGAGACATCCGCCCACGCCAGCGGCATGAACAGATAATCCTGCAGCCACGACGAAAAGCTGATGTGCCACCGGCTCCAGAAGCCCGAAAAATTCGTGGCAAAGAACGGCGTCTTGAAGTTCTCGGGCAGCTCCAGCCCCAGCAGCAGACCCACGGCCCGCGCGACCTCGGAGTAGCCGGAGAAGTTAAAATACAGCTGGAACGTGTAAAACACCGCGGCCAGCACCAGCATAGGCCCGCCGTAGCTGCGGTAGTTCGGGAACACTTCATCCACCAGCAGCCCCAGCACGTCGCTGACGGCCACTAACTTAAACAGGCCCAGTGCCATCAGCCGCAGCGCGCGCACCGTGCGGGCGGCGTCAAAGCGGTGCTCCTCTTTAAACTGGGGCAGCAGCGCCCCGGCGCGGCAGATGGGCCCCTGCGTGACGGTGGCAAAAAAGTTCAAAAACAGCGCACAGTCAATGAAATTCTTCTCGACCTCGCAGTCGCCGCGCGCGGCATCAATTAAGTAGGAGATCGCCGCAAAGCTGTAAAAGCTGATGCCCAACGGCATGGCGACGGCCTGCCAGCCGCCGTCCGACGCGAACGCGCCGTTATACTTAAAGAACGCCAGGATCGCCAGCAGCCCTACAACGCCAATGCGCAGGAACGCCGTTTTGCGGGCGCCTTCCCGCGCGGTCATGCCGCGTCCGCACAGGTAGGTGAACACGGCAATGGCAATCGTGACCGGCAGCATCGACGGCATCGCCAGCGCGTAAAATACCCAGCTGGCCGCCAGCAGAAACGCGCTCTGCCAGCGCTGCGGCAGATGCAGATAGACGGCGGCCACGACCAGCAGAAAGCCGAAAAATCCAAAACTTTGCAGGCTCATGGCCGCACCTCCCCTTTATAATCATCAGTAATTTCTTATTATACACGATTTCGCGTCCCAGCGCAAGGGATTGGGGCATAAAGAAAGCGGCAGGTCGAAGCCTGCCGCTTTAAGGGTCATAATTTTAAAGCTTTTCGCCAAGCCTTTTCTCGAAAAGGCTTGTTACTCCGCAATAATGCTCTTGCCGGTCATTTCCTCGGGGACGGGCAGACCGATATAGGGCAGCATCGTCGGGGCGATGTCCGCCAGGCAGCCGCCCTCGCGCAGCTTCACATCGCCTGCGCCGATGACGGCGAAGGGTACGACGTTGGTGGTGTGGGCCGTGAACGGGGAACCGTCGGGGTTCTTCATCTTCTCGGCGTTGCCGTGGTCGGCAGTCAGGAAAACGACGCCGCCCGCGTTCAGCACCGCGTCGGTGACCTCGCCCACGCACTTGTCAACAGCCTCGACGGCCTTGACCGCTGCGTCAAACACGCCGGTGTGGCCGACCATGTCGCAGTTGGCGAAGTTCAGGATGATGACGTCGTACTTGCCGCTCTCAATGCGGGCCTTGCACTCGTCGGCAACCTCGTAGGCGCTCATTTCGGGCTTGAGGTCGTAGGTGGCAACCTTCGGGCTGGGGATGACCTTGCGGTCCTCGCCCTCGCAGGGCTGCTCAACACCGCCGTTGAAGAAGAAGGTCACATGGGCGTACTTCTCGGTCTCGGCAATGCGCAGCTGGGTCTTGCCGTGGGCGGCCAGATACTCGCCCAGCGTGTTCTTCAGCTCCACCGGCGGGTACGCGACCTCGCAGTTGGGCATCGTGGCGTCGTACTCGGCCATGCAGACATAGTGGACCTGCTTGCGGCCGCCGCGGCGCTCAAAGCCGGTAAAGTTGTCGTCGCAGAAGATGCGGGTCATCTGACGGGCACGATCCGGGCGGAAGTTCATGAAGATGACGGTGTCGCCGTCCTGCACGCGGCCACCCTCGCAGGTGACAACGGGAATGACGAACTCGTCGGTCACGTCGGCGGCATAGCTGGCCTCGATGGCCTCGGCAACGTTGGCGGCGTGGTTGCCCTCGCCGTAGACGAACGCGGCGTAGGCTTTCTCCTCGCGGTCCCAGTTGTTGTCGCGGTCCATGGCGTAGTAACGTCCGGAGACAGAGGCGATCTTGCCCAGCCCCAACTCGTCCAGCTTGGCCTGCAGGTCGGCCAGGAAGCCCTTGCCGCTGTGCGGGTCAGTGTCACGGCCATCCATGATGCAGTGCAGGTAGACGTCCTTTGCACCCATGTGCTTGGCCATCTCCAGCACGCCGAACCAGTGGTCGGCATGGCTGTGGACGCCGCCGGTGCCGACCAGACCCATCAGGTGGATAGCCTTGCCCGCGTCGATGGCAGCCTTCATGTTCTTGACCAGCACGGGGTTCTTGAACATCTCGCCGTCCTTGATGGACTTGGTGATGAGGGTCAGCTGCTGGTAGACGATACGGCCTGCGCCCATGTTGGTGTGGCCGACCTCAGAGTTGCCCATCTGGCCGTCGGGCAGACCGACAGCCATGCCGCTGGCCTGGATGGTGGTCATGGGGTAATTGGCAAAGATCTTGTCCAGATTCGGCTTGTTCGCGGCAGCCACGGCGTTGCCGTAGGTCTCGTCCGGCGTCCAGCCGAAGCCGTCCATGATGCAGAGCATAACAGGTTTTTTAGACATAAATTCGTAGACTCCTTAATAATAGGGTTGTAGGAGCGGCATACATGCCGCCCCTACAAAAGGGGATTTAGCCCTTCGTGGCAGCGTCAACGATGACCGCAAACTGGTCGGCCTTCAGGGAAGCACCGCCGATCAGGCCGCCGTCAACATCGGGCTTGCCCAGCAGCTCCTCGGCGTTCTTCGGGTTCATGCTGCCGCCGTACTGGACGGTCAGTCCCTTGGCAGCGTCCTCGCCGTACAGCTCGCCAACGACCTTGCGGATAGCGGCGCAGACCTCCTCGGCCTGATCAGCGGTAGCGGTCTTGCCGGTGCCGATGGCCCAGATGGGCTCGTAGGCGATGACGACATTCTTCAGCTCGTCAGCGGTCACGCCGTTCAGCGCGATCTTGACCTGCATACGGACCAGCTCCTCGGTGACGCCCTGCTCGCGCTGGTCGAGGCTCTCGCCGACGCAGATGATGGGCTTCAGGCCGCCGGCCAGAGCAGCCTTGGTGCGCTTGTTGACGGTCTCGTTGGTCTCGGCAAAGTACTGGCGGCGCTCACTGTGGCCGATGACGACGTACTCAACGCCGAGGTCGGTCAGCATGTCAGCGCTGATCTCGCCGGTGAAGGCACCGGACTTCTCAAAGTGGACGTTCTCAGCGCCGACGTGGATGTTGGTGCCCTTGGTCATCTCGACAGCGGTGACGAGATCGGTGAAGGGAACGCAGATGACGACCTCGCAGCCGGCGTCCTTGACAGCGGGGATCAGCTCGCTGATGAGGGCCTTGGCCTCGGTAGCGGTCTTGTTCATTTTCCAGTTGCCGGCGATGATAGCTTTACGATTCTGTTTATCCATGGTGATTACTCCTTCCATAATAAGCCTTCCCCCGCGGGGGAAGGTGGTGCGAAGCGCCGGATGAGGGGCGGGTGTGCGGATATGACCCGTCAACGGGATAATATGGCAAACTCGATTCTCATCAGTTGCCTGCGGCGATAACTTCAGCCTCCGCGCTAAGAGCCGCCTCCGGCGGTTGCGCTCCGACACGCGCCTGCGGGCGCAGCCCTTCGAGAGGAAAGCCTTTACATAAAAAGCGCGGCGGCTCTGCCGCCGCGCTCCTGCGGGTATCCTTACAAATTATGCCTTCTGGATGACGGCGATGCCGGGCAGCTCCTTGCCCTCGAGGTACTCGAGAGAAGCGCCGCCGCCGGTGGAGATGTGGGTCATCTTGTCGCCCAGACCCATCTGCTGGACAGCTGCAGCGGAGTCGCCGCCGCCGATAACGGTGGTAGCGTCGCTCTCGGCCATAGCCTTGGCAACAGCCAAGGTACCGGCAGCCAGGGTCGGGTTCTCAAACACGCCCATGGGGCCGTTCCAGACAACGGTCTTGCTGGCCTTGACGGCGTCAGCAAACAGCTTCATGGACTCGGGGCCGATGTCGCAGCCCTCCTTGTCAGCCGGGATCGCGGTGACGGGAACGATCACGGTATCGACGGGAGCGTCGATGGGATCGGGGAAGTCCTTGATGCAGGCGGCATCGACGGGCAGCAGCAGCTTAACGCCCTTCTCCTTGGCCTTGGCCATCATGTCCTTGCAGTAGTCGAGCTTGCTGTCGTCGCACAGGCTCTTGCCGATCTCGTAGCCCTGGGCCTTCAGGAAGGTGTAGGCCATGCCGCCGCCGATGATCAGCGTGTCGACCTTCTCCAGCAGGTTGGAGATGACGTTCAGCTTGTCCGCGACCTTGGCGCCGCCCAGAATAGCGGTGAAGGGACGCTCGGGATCGTTCACGGCGTTGCCGAGATACTTGATCTCCTTCTCCATCAGGTAGCCGACAGCGGTATCCTTGACATAGTCGGTCACACCGGCGGTGGAGCAGTGAGCGCGGTGGCAGGAGCCGAAGGCGTCGTCAACGTAAGCGTCGGCCAGGCTGGCCAGCTCCTCGCTGAAAGCGGGCTCGTTCTTGGTCTCCTCCTTGCGGAAGCGGGTGTTCTGCAGCAGAACGACCTCGCCGTTGCCCATGGTGGCAACAGCAGCCTTGGCGTTGTCGCCGACGACATTGTCATCGTCCGCAAAGGTAACAGGCTGGCCCAGCTTCTCGCTCAGGCGGACAGCAACGGGGGCCAGGCTGAACTTGGCCTCGGGGCCGTTCTTCGGCTTGCCCAGATGGCTGCACAGGATGACCTTAGCGCCGTCGGCAATCAGCTTCTTGATGGTCGGCAGTGCGGCGTTGATGCGGTTATCGTTGGTGATAACGCCGTCCTTCATCGGGACGTTGAAGTCGCAGCGAACCAGTACGCGCTTGCCGGCGTAGTTCTCATCGTCAATGGTCTTTTTACCCAAACCCATAGTAAAAGCTCCTCTCGGTATGTTTCACATTTTTGGCGGGGCGCACCGCGCCCCAAGGGGTTTATCCTTATTATACGCATAAAACCGAAAATGCGCAAGTGTTTTTGATATATTTTTAACCGCTTTGGGCGGCTGTGCCTGTAAATTTTTTGTGTATGGCCTTATTGGCCGCCAAGCTCCCGCCGGGTGACGGCCGCTTTGCGCCGGGCGCGATGCTCTGCGTCGGGGCAAAGGTTGCGCACGCGGGGCATTTATACTATAATGTAGGGGTCGATGCTCGTCATCGACCCGTGAACTTTGCCGCAACCACGCCGCCATACACATCCCCCCACAAGGAGCCGCCATGAAACAAAAACCGCCCCGTTGGGTACAGATCACCGCCGCTGTACTGCGCCGCTACCTGGCGCTGGACATGGCGGTCTACGCCGGATCCGCCACGCTGTTTCTGCTGACGGCGTCCTTCCCGCTGCTGATGTGGGTGCTGATGCTTGTCAACCTGGTGCCCGGCTTCTCGGTAGAAGGCGTCGCCGAGCTGCTGGCGGACTTCCTGCCGCAGATCCCCGAGATACAGACTGCCATCCTCGGCCTTTTGCAAAATTTAAGCGGCCAGTCTGCACAGTTTGTGGCGTCGCTGGCTGTGCTGACGACCATCGTCTCGGCGTCGGGCGGTATGAACGCACTGCAGATCGGCCTGCAAAGGCTGACGCGAGGCTCGCACCGGACGTTTTTGAACCGCTTGCTGGCGATTGGCTACACCTTCGTGTTTGAGCTGCTGCTTTTGGTCATGCTGGCGCTGCAGGGCATGCACTCCCTGTTTGCGCGCTTTGCCGATACATTGCCGTTTTTTCGCCATTACGCGGCCATTGTGGCCCCGCTGCAGCGGGTGGCCAGCATTGGCCGGATCGTCTCGGTCCCGCTGCTGTTCGGGCTACTTTTGCTGATTTACACCTACGTCCCCGGCGGGCGGCGCACGCCGCGCAGCCAGCTGCCGGGCACGATCTTTGCAACGGCGGGGTGGCTGGTCTTCTCCCGCGTGTTCTCGTTTTACATCCTGCATTTCTGGCGTCTGTCGTATATCTACGGCTCGCTGACGGCGGTCATTCTGATTATTTTGTGGCTGTATGTGATCATCAATCTGCTGTTCATTGGGGCCGGGATCAACGCGGAGATGAACGGGAAAACAGAGCAATGACCGCGGCAGCATGAGGGCATGCCGCCCTGCAGCGCACCGTATCGTCAGATGTAGGGCGAGGTGCCTTCACCCCGCCGCAGTTTTCCGCTGCCTGCCGTAAACAGGCAATCTCCGCACACGCGCCCCTCATCCGTCTGCGGGCGGGGCCGCAGACACCTTCCCCCGAAGGGGAAGGCTCCGCATCCATAAACAAAATCTGCCGACCCAACATCGGGTCGGCAGATTTTACTTACGCACAAATTACCGTTTAATATCGTAATTCATGTTCATCAGGTTGCGGATGCTCTCGACGTCGTCGGTAATGTTGGCGTCGCCGTGGATGGTGTGCTTGATGGCGCTGGACGCCACAGCAAAGTTGACCATGTCCATCGGCTTGTAGTCGTGCATCATCGCGTAGATCAGGCCGCTGGCAAAAGCGTCGCCGCCGCCGACGCGGTCCAGAATGTTGAAGGTGAAGAGCTTGGACTCGAAGGTGTGCCCCTCGTACCACATGAATGCCTTCAGGCTGTTCTCGCTGCCGGAGTGGACGTAGCGCACATGGCGGGCAATGCACTTCAAATTCGGGTAGCGGTCAATGAAATGCTGGAAGATCTCGTCCTGCTGCTCATAGCTGGGCTGCAGGGGCACGCCGTCCTTCCAGTCGCCTTTGGAATGATCCTCGTCGTCCTTCCACAGGTGGTACGGCTCAATGCCGAACAGCACATCGACATAGGGCAGGCACTGGGTGCAGTAGTCGCGGGCCTCCTCCCAGCTCCAGAGCGTGGAGCGGAAGTTGCCGTCAAAGCTGACGGTCAGGCCCTTCTCCTTGGCGGCGCGCAGGCAGCGCAGGATGAAATCCGCACAATTTTTGTTCAGCGCTGGGGTGATGCCGGACAGGTGCAGCCAGTCAAAGCCGTCGAACAGCTCGTCCAGATCGACCTTCGTCAGGTCGTACTCGGTCAGGGCGCTGTGCATACGGTCATAAATGACCTTGCTGGGGCGGATGCCGTAGCCGGTCTCCAGATAGTAGGTGCCCAAACGGTGGCTGGGGGTCTCCTCTTTGGTGGAGAGGATCATCGGTGTGCAGTGTACGTCGTTGCAGCGCAGCCAGCGCACAGCGCTTTTGCCCAGAGAGTTGTTGGGCACGACGCTGAAGAAGGTGGAATCCACGCCGAGATTCGCCAGCGCCAGCGCGATGTTGGCCTCGCTGCCGCCGTAGCTGGCCTCAAAGGAGGAGGCCATGCGGATCTTCTCATAGTTCGGCGGGGTCAGACGCAGCATCACCTCGCCGATGGTGATGAATTTCTGCGGGCTGTCGTTGCCCATCAGGATCGGATTGCTGTGTTCCATTTGGAATTCCTCCTGTTTTTGCCGTATTTCGTTAGTTTATATTGTACGACATAAGGGGCAGATTTGCAAGCTGAAAAGCGCAAAATTTGTGCGGTTAGTTTTTTAACGAGGAATGTCGGCGGCGTCCCCGACGCCCCGCGAAGAAAGCCTCCCTTGTCAAAGGGAGGTGCCGAGCGCAAGCGAGGCGGAGGGATTCCTGGCCGTCTGCGGGTGTAATGGGCAATCAGGCAAGGCCCGTCGGAATCCCCCAGTCCGCTGACGCGGCCAGCCCTTCGGGCCCGGGCCCCTCTGTCGCTCCGCGACATCTCCCCACACTGTGGGGAGTCACCCTTTGACAAGGGGGCCTTTTTGCGCGGGCGAAGCCCGGAAGGGTTCAGCCCGTTGACGGGCAGCATAGCAAAGTCGCGGGACGTGCATGCCCGGCCCCTACAGGGCGGTGATTTAAAGCAGGGGCCACCCGGAACCCGGCATCTGCCGGAAATTACATTTCTTTCTCAAACTTATCGATCTTCCCGACCTTGCCGATGACCGCGACGGTATCCCCCTCTTTAAAGGTATAATCGGCGGAGAACTCCACGTTCGTCTGCTGGCCGTGCTCGACGGCGATGATGTTGATGCCGTAGGCCTTGCGCAGATCCAGCGTCCGCACACTCTTGCCCAGCATCCTGCCGCCCACCGTGATGCGCCGCACCTCGACGCCGTCGCCGAGGGCAATGTAGTCCAGCAGATTGCCTGAGATCAGCCGCTTGCCGATGCGCACGGCCATGTCGGCCTCCGGGTAGACGACCTCGGCCCCGAGACGCTTGAGCACCTCGCCGTGCACCTCACTGGCGGCCTTGGAGATGACGTGCGGCACGCCCAGCTTTGTGACGAGCATCGTCGTCAGGATACTGATGTCGATCTGTTCACCGATGCAGATCGTGACCGTGCCGCAGTTCTGCATGCCGGTCTCCTTCAAAGAGGTCTCGTTTAGCTCGTCGATGACAAACGCATAGTCGGTGTAGCCGCGCACGGCCTTGACCTTTGCCTCGTCCTTGTCCACGGCAATGACCTCCTTGCCGGCGGCGGCCAGCGTCTTGACTAGCGCCGTGCCGAACCGGCCTAACCCGATTACGCCGTAGCTCTCGGCGGAACTTTTCATTTTATCAAACATATGTGTACCCTTTCTGCGCCGCGCCGGGCGGCAGAGTATGTAGGGGCGCATTCTATATGCGCCCGCGGAGCCGTGCCTGTGGCAGGCGGGCACGGGCGGATATGGAATCCGCCCCTACGGTGGTTGCCTTGCGGCTTCGCATTTACCCAATCGTAATGGCTTCTTCGGTATAGCGGGCGGTGGGCTCGGGGTGCTCCACCCAGAGGGAGAGCAGCGTCACCGCGCCCACGCGGCCAATGAACATTGTCAGGATCAGAACCACCCGGCTGGCAGGGCATAACTCCGCCGTGATGCCGGTGGAAAGCCCCGCCGTGCTGTAGGCCGAGATCTGCTCAAACAGCAGGCGGCCAAAATCGAGCTGCGGCTCCAGCACGCAGAGCGCAAACGTGCCGCAGCCAACGACCATCAGCCCCATCAGCATGATGGTCGCGGCCTTGGACAGCGAGCCGTCCGGCAGACGCCGGTGGAACCCGCCGAGCCGCCGCTTGGAGAAGATGGACCGCACCTGCTGCATCAGCACAAAAAACGTTGTGGTCTTGATGCCGCCGCCCGTCGAGCCCGGCGATGCGCCGATGAACATTAAGATCATGATGACCAGCAGACCTGCGTTGCTCATGCTGCCTAAATCCACGCTGGAAAATCCCGCCGTGCGGGCCGTCATGCTCTGGAAAAACGCCGCCAGCCAGCCCATGTGGTCGGTCAGCTGCAAAAGCACCGCGCCGCCCACCAGCAGCACCGCCGTAGTGGAGAGCACGACCTTGGTGTGGAACGCCATTCTGCGGAACTGCCCGCGGCAGCGCCCCACGTCCAGAATGACCATGAAGCCGATGCCGCCCACAATGACGAGCGCATCGGTGACGAGGTTCAGCAGCAGATCGCTCTGATAGGGGATCAGGCTCTGCCCGCCGCCCAGTGCGTCAAAGCCCGCGTTGTTGAAGGCGGCGATCGAGTGGAAAATGCTCAGCCACACCGCCTGCAGCGGCATGTGATCGCGGGCAAACGAGGGAAAGCTGAGCACCGCACCGGCGACCTCGCAGATCAGGGTCACCAGCAGGATGGCCCGCACAAGGCGCACCATGCCCTCCAGGCTCTCGACGTTCAGTGCCTCCCGCACGAGGGAGCGGCCCTTTAAGCTGATGCGCCGCCCGGCGACCAACGCCAGCCCCATGCCGATGGACGCGACGCCCAGACCGCCGATCTGTATCAAAATCGCAATGACAGCCTGCCCGAACAGGCTGAACGTGTCGCCGGTGTCCACCACGACCAGCCCGGTCACACAGACGGCGCTCGTTGCGGTAAACAGCGCGTCCAGCGGGCCGACGTGTGCGCCGGGGTGTACGGCAAACGGCAGCATCAGCAGCGCCGCGCCCAGCAAAATCAGCAGCGCAAAGCCCACGGCAATGATGCGCGCCGGTGGCTGATTTTTCAAAAATCTGGCAATGGCATTGTGTATGGCGCTGCGTAGCTGCTGCATGGCCGCCCTCCGATAAGCAAATCCGATAAGCAAATATAAAAGCAGCGGGCCCTCCGATTGCTGGAAAAGCCCGCACAGTCCCGCGGAAAAACGGGCCGTTACCCCCACTATAGCATGAATGCCGCACAGCGTCAAGGCGCTTTTTTGCCCTGCATACCTTGCGCTTTGCGCCCAAATGCGGTATAGTTTAAATAACTAGAAACCTGAATCAGGAGAAACCGAATGAAACAACAAACAAAGGGCGGGGCTTTGCACAGGCTTTGGCAGGCGCTGCCGTGGCTCTGGATGGCGGCGGCGTATCTGTTTGACCTGTGGTACCAGCTTGTGCCCGGCAAATGGATCGTCGATTCCGACCTCGCGTCGGAGATGATCCTCTCCGACCTGCTCAACAAAGAGGGCAGCATCATCAGCCACAACTGGTTCTACTCCACGGAATTGAAGGTCGTCAACCTGCAATGGTTCTACCGGCTGGGGCTGCTGCTTTTCCCGGATGACTGGCATCTGGCGCGCGCGTTCGGCATGGCCGTCACGCTGGCACTGTACGCGGTGTGTATGCTGCTCTTTGTCAAATGCGCCAGGCTCGGGCGGCCCGGCCTCTGGATGGTGGGCACGCTGCTGTGGCCGTTCGGCCAGCACTATCTGGTCTACGCCATCTACGGCGGGTACTACCTCGTCTATACCTTCTTTTATATGCTTGTGCTGGCGCTGGTGCTGAGCAGCCTCGACGCCGACAAAAAGCACTGCGCACTGCAATGGCTCGCGGCCTGCATCGTCACGGCCATCGCGGGCATGAACGGCGTCAAGCAGCTTATGGTGTTCCACGCGCCGCTCTGCATTGCCGCGGCGATCCTGCTGGTGCTTGCACTGCATGACAGCGGCACGTCCGACTGGAAAACGGCCCTGCAGCACTGCCGCCGTCAGGTGCGGCTGTTTGCGGCGTCGCTTGTCACGGCGGTGGCAGGCGCGGCGGGGTATTTCATCAGCAACAGCGTCATGTCGCGGCTGTATGATTTCAAGTCCTACAGCTTCATCGTCTGGGACCGCGACGAGAACTGGTTCACGCTGGACCGCATCCTGATGGACTTCTTCCATGAGTTCGGCTACCAGAACGGCTCCGGCATCTTCCACTTCGGCGGCATTGCGGCGGGCATCGGTCTGCTGCTGGGCGGGTGGATGTTCTTCTGCATCGTGCGGCTGCTGCTGCGGCTGAAAAAGCTGGAGACGAACGACCAGCTGCTTGTGCTGCTGCTTGTCGCCATGCTGGCGGTCTGCGGCATCTCCTACGCCTACTTCCACGAGTATTACCTCTACTTCTGGCTCATGAACATGCCGGTGGCCATTGCGGTCATGGCGGTGGAGCTGAAAACCGAGGACTTCCGCCTGCCAGGCGCGCGGCAGCTGCTGGGTGTGGTGCTGGCAGGCTGCTTCACGGTCTGCGCCGTCAACACCGTCCGGCAGGAGATCGAAAACCCGTATCTCGCCCACAAGGGGCTGGACGCCGCCGCCGACTGGCTGGTGGACAACGGCTACACCGAAGGCTACGCCACGTTCTGGAACGGCAACGCCATGACAGAGCTGACGAACGGGAAATTGGACGTCTGGACGCTGCAATCGCTGGATGAGGACTACGTCCCCAACTGGCTGCAGCGCAAGGACCACCTGACCACCGACCCGCAGCATCCGTTCCTGCTCATCGACACCGAGACCGACGGCCCGGCAGAGAACGCGGGCCTTGTGCAGAACGGCGAATGCACCGAGGTCTACAACGACGGACGGTTCGTCATCTATGACTTCGCCGGCGCGGACGCCGTGCATGCGGCGGCGAGGTGACCCCCCCTTGGCCCCCTCTGGGAGGGGGCTCCCGCCGCAGCGGGTGGGGGAGAGAACCTTGCGGCGACCCGAAATATTTCGGGTCATGGCAAGGCTCTCTCCCTCCGGCCCTGCGGGGCCACCTCCCTCGCAGAGGGAGGCAAGAAGACTAAACAAATCCAACCCCATTACATATATAAATAAAGGAGTGTTCTTATGCGTTACTGCAAAAAATGTACGATGCCCGACACCCGACCCGGGATCACCTTCGACGCGGAGGGCGTGTGCAGCGCCTGCCGCCACTACGAGAGCCGCAAAAATGTGGACTGGGATGCCCGCTTCAAGGAGTTCGAGGCCTACTGCGACAAGTACCGCGGCATGAACGGCCCCGGCGGCTATGACTGTGCCGTCGCCGTCTCCGGCGGCAAGGACAGCCACTTCCAGGTCTGGATGCTGAAAGAGGTCATGCACATGAACCCCATCCTGTTCAGCGTCGAGGATAACTTCCCCATGACGCAGGCGGGCATCCACAACCTCAAGAATATCAGCGAGGAGTTCGGCTGCACGATCATCTCCTGCAAGCCCAACATCAAGGTGCAAAAGACGCTGATGCGCAAATTCTTTGAGAAGTACGGCAAGCCGACCTGGTACGTGGACCGCCTGATCTACACCTTCCCGCTGCACATGGCCGCCAAGTTCAACACCCCGATGCTCTGCTACGGCGAGAACGTCAGCTTTGAGTACGGCGGCAACGCCGATAAGGAGACCTACTCCGCCATGGGCCAGATCGAGAACGGCGTCGCTGTCGGTATGCCGATGGAGGAACTGCTGGGCGACGGCGTGACCGAGAAAGACCTCTCTCTGACGCTGGCCCCCAGCGCCGAGGAGCGCGCCAAGCTCGACCCGTTCTACATGAGCTACTTTGTGCCCTGGAACAGCTACAAGAACTACCAGATCGCCAAGGCCCACGGCTTCCACGATCTGACTCACGAGTGGGACCGCACCCACCACGCCGAGAACTTTGACCAGATTGACTCCCGCGCCTATCTGGTGCACAGCTGGCTCAAGTATCCCAAGTTCGGCCACGCCGCCGCCACCGACTACACGGCCCGCTACATCCGCTACGGCATGATGACCCGCGAGGAGGCTATCCCCATCATCAAGGAGCGCGACGGCAAGCTTGACCCGCTCTGCGTGCGTGACTTCTGTGAGTTCTGCGGCTACACCGAGACCGAGTTCTGGGCCATTCTGGACAAGTTCTACAACCGCGACCTGTTCGAGAAGAACGAGTACGGCGAGTGGCAGCTCAAGCACCCCATCTGGGAGGAAAACAAGTAATGGTACGTCACGTTATTTTGTGGAAATTAAAGGAGATGCCAGACGCCGAAAAGGCCGCCGTCAAGGCCGGCATCAAGGAAGGGCTGGAGGGTCTGGCCGGTAAGATCCCCGGCCTGCTCGATGTCCGCGTCTACACCGACGCCCTGCCCAGCTCTGCCAACGCTGACCTGATGCTGGACACGACCTTCACCGACGCCGCCGCGCTCAAAGGCTACTCCACCCACCCCGCCCACGTCGCCGTGGCAGACGGCAAGGTAAGACCGTACACCGCGGTAAGGACGTGCTTGGATTTTAACGTGTAAGTAAGGAGACCCACCGAATGCTCTTTTCCAGTGCCACGTTTTTGTTTGCATTTTTACCGGTAGTGGCCTTACTTTACTATCTGATTCCAAAACGCTGCACGGCGGCCAGAAACCTCTTTCTGACAGGGGCCAGTCTGCTGTTTTATGCGTGGGGTGAACCACGCTTTGTGTTGGTTATGCTGCTGGTCATCGTGTCAAGCTGGCTCTTTGCCCGTAAAATCGAGGCGTCGGCAAAAAGTGCCCGGAAGGGTTTCCTGCTTGTAGCGGTCAGTGTGGATCTGACTGTGCTCTTCGTATTTAAATATCTCGGATTCTTTACGGAAAACTTGAACCGCCTGCCGTTTGTGCGGCTTCCTGTTCCGCAAATTACACTGCCAATCGGCATTTCCTTCTTTACGTTTCAGGCAATTTCCTATGTGGTCGATGTGTACCGTGGGGAAGCGGCACAGAAAAGCCTGTGGGATGTCATGCTGTACATTGCTTTCTTCCCGCAATTGATTGCCGGCCCCATCGTCCGCTATTCTGATTTTGCAGACCAGATTCATAACCGACAGGAAAGCTTGCAAAACTGGAATAGGGGAGGGTATCGCTTCGCTATAGGACTTGGTAAAAAAGTCATTCTCTCCAACAACTTGGCCTATGTGGCAGACGCTGCGTTTTCCTCTGTGGGAAATTTGTCGTTCTCCATGGCATGGATCGGGGCTGTCGGATACTCTTTACAGCTGTACTTTGATTTTTCAGGGTATTCGGATATGGCCATCGGTCTGGGGCAGATGTTCGGCTTTCACTTTCTGGAAAACTTTAACTATCCCTTCATCAGCCGTTCTATCACGGAGCTGTGGCGGCGGTGGCATATCTCGCTGGGCAGTTGGTTCCGCGACTATGTCTACATTCCGCTGGGCGGCAGCCGTGTGGCTGCAAAACGGCGGCTCTACTTCAACATTTTTATGGTTTGGCTGCTGACCGGCATCTGGCATGGCGCCAAATGGACGTACATTGTCTGGGGCATGATGTACTTCGTGCTTCTGTGTGTGGAGCGCATTTTGAATTTGTCCGGGCAGAAAAGCTGGCTTGGCTGGATTTATACGGTGTTCTTCTTCATCGCGGGCAATGTGGTGTTCCGGTCAGAGAATGTCACAGGTGCGCTTAAATATCTGCTGGCAATGTTCAATATCCACACTACGGGTTTGCTGGACGAGAAGGCAGTTTACTATTTTGCAGAATATAAAATGTTTCTGCTCATCGGTATGGCCGCTGCCCTGCCCATTGCGGTCTGGCTGCGTGCTCAAGCAGGCAGATGTGGGGCATGGATAGAGAGACTGCGCCCGGTCTGGTGCGCGGCAGTGTTTCTGGTTGCACTCTCCTTTATTGTAAAGGGCGGATACAATCCGTTCATTTACTTTGATTTTTAAGGGAGGTGCAGACATGAAGCAAAAATGGTGGAAGGCCCTGCCGATGCTGCTGATGATGGCTGTGTTGGGCAGCGGAAGTGTACGGACCTGGAAAAACCTCGCAGTGCAGGCCGCCGATGCCGCAGCCCTGACGACGGACATGGTGGAGACGACAGCGCAGGAAAGCGTGCCGTTTTATCACGGAATGATCAATCTGAACACGTTTTTTTAGATGACATTGGGCAAAAATGTAATTGAGGACACTGCCGAGGGTGACGAGGTCGTCAAGCTGAAAAACGGCTATCTCACCTTTGTCTGTGAACCAGCGGATGTGACGGAGAGTGCTCGGTCACTTCTGTCGCTGCAGGAAACCTGCAAGGAGAACGGCGCAGAGCTGTACTTTGTGCTGACACCGCAGAAAATCAGTAAATATGACCCGGAGCTGCCCACCGGTGTGCAGGATAATTATAACCCGATGGCGGATGCCTTTCTGGCGCAGTTGGGTGGACAGGTGCACTGTACAGACCTGCGGCAGGTCATCCACGAGAATGGTATAAGCCAATACAACTTCTTCTTTAAGACCGACCACCATTGGACACCGGAAGGAGCGTTCTGGTGCTGGGGACAGGTGGCGCAAATCCTTAAGAGCGAGTATGGCTTTGTGTTTGACGACGCCATCACCAATCTGAACAACTACACAGTGACCACCTATCCGAATTGTTTTTTGGGCAGTCAGGGCAAGCGCGTCGGCACGGTGTACGCTGGGTTGGATGACTTCTCGGTCATCACACCAAACTACGCCGCAGATTTTACGCTGACAGTCCCGGATAAGGGCATAGACCGCAGCGGCGACTATGTCAACACGCTGCTTGTGCCCGAAATGTTCGAAAAGAAAGACCTGTACACTGACAACCCCTACGCGGGCTACATTGGCGGCGATTATGGCCTTTGCCATATCGTGAATCACCAGCCGCCGAATGACAAGCGGGTGCTGCTGGTGCGGGATAGCTTTGCCTGTGCGTTTACGCCGTATCTGGCGCAGGCGTGCGCGGAGTTGGACACGATTGACAAGCGCGCGTTCCCGCAGACGATTGCCTCGTACATTGAGGAAACAAAACCGGATTTGGTATTGTTCCTTTACAACGCGGCGGAAATGCCCGCGGCAGAGAACTTTCAATAAAAAGCAAAATGGGATGGGACAACCATCCCATTTTATGTAGGAGGAAATGAAAATGCCCACCACCCTCATCCGCGGCGGCCTCATCCATGACGCTGTCCACCGCGACGCCTGCAAGGCCGACATTCTGCTGGCCGACGGCAAAATTGCCGCCATCGGAACCGATTTGACCGCCCCGGCGGACGCCGTGGTTTTCGACGCAGACGGCCTTGATGTATTCCCCGGCTTTGTGGACGCGCACACCCATATCGGCCTTGACGGCTACGGCATCGGGTATGAGGGCTGCGACTACAACGAGATGAACGACATCTGGACGCCGCAGCTGCGCGCCATCGACGGCATCAACCCGCGCGACCCCTCGCTGGCCGACGCGCGTAAGGCGGGTGTGACCTGCGTCTGCACCGGCCCGGGCAGCGCCAACGTGCTGGGCGGTACCTTCCTGGCGATGAAAACCGTCGGTGAGCGCGTGGACAACATGATCGTCCGCGACCCCGTCGCTATGAAGTGCGCCTTTGGCGAGAATCCCAAGCACTGCTACCGTGACAAGTGCGACTCCACCCGCATGTCCACGGCGGCATTCCTGCGCGGTGCACTGATGCAGGCGCGGGACTACGGCGCGCGCAAGCAGGCGGCCAACGGTGACGTGACCAAAATGCCCGCCTACAACCAGAAGCTCGAGGCCCTGCTGCCGGTGCTGGCGCGGGAGATCCCCTTAAAGGCCCACGCCCACCAGGCCAACGACATCTTTACGGCGCTGCGCATTGCGCGGGAGTTCGACCTGCGCCTGACGCTGGAGCACGTGACCGAGGGGCATCTCATTGCGGACGAGCTGGCAAAAGAAAAGGACGTGCCGATGGCTGTCGGCCCGAGCCTGACGTTTGCCAGCAAGTTTGAGCTGCAGAACAAATCCTGGAAAACCCCCGGCGTGCTGGCCAATGCGGGCTGCCACGTGTCCATCATCACCGACAACTCGGTCATTCCGCAGCAGTATCTGCCGCTCTGCGCAGGCATGGCGGTCAAGGCCGGCATGGATCCGTTCGACGCGCTGAAGGCCATCACCATCAACCCGGCGGAGCACATCGGCGTGGCAGACCGCGTCGGCTCGCTGGAGGTGGGCAAGGACGCGGACGTCGTCATCACGAACGGCTGCCCCTTCGAGGTCATGACCGAGGTGCGGGCCGTATTTATCGACGGCGTGCAGGTTGCGGAATAACACCCCTTGCAAAATGATTTTCCTTGTGCTATAATACCCCCATACGGCAAAGGCGCCGTCTGATAGCATTGCTATCGGACGGCGCCTTTTCATTTTGATACAGAGCCGATTGGAGTGTAAAGAATATGGAAAAGATTCCCCGCCATGTGGACATTGATTACAGCAAATACGCCCCCGATATCCCGGAGGACCAGCTCGAAGCCTACTACGGCCTGCCCAAGCATGTACAGTTCTGCAAGGAATGTGTTATGAGCAACCAGAAGCCCAACTCCTGCTATGAGTTTGAGCACACGATCAACTCCATCAAGAAAACGATGGTCATTCAGGAGGACGGCGTCTGTGATGCCTGCCATGCCTGCCACAACAAGGCCAACGGCCATATCGACTGGGCCCTGCGCGAGAAGGAGCTGCGTGAGCTCTGCGACCAGTACCGCAAGAACGACGGCAGCTATGACTGCCTTGTGCCCGGCTCCGGCGGCAAGGACAGCTTCTACGCCGCGCACCTGCTGAAATACAAGTACGGTATGCACCCGCTGACCGTCACCTGGGCCCCGCACATCTACACGCCCTGGGGCTGGGAGAACATGCAGGCGTGGATCCACGCGGGCTTTGACAACTACCTGTGCACCCCCAACGGCATGACCCACCGCCTGCTGACCCGCCTTGCGACGGAGAACCTGTTCCACCCGTTCCAGCCGTTCATTCTGGGCCAGAAGCAGCTGGCGCCCAAGATGGCCGCGAAGTTCGGCATCCCGCTGGTGTTCTACGGCGAGAACGAGGCCGAGTTCGGCAACCCGATTGCCGACAACAACTCCGCCCTGCGCGATGAGCACTTCTTTGCGGTCAACGACTACGACCACATTTATCTGGGCGGTGTCAGCCTGCGCCAGCTGGAGGAGGACTACAAAGTGGACAAGGCCGATTTGGCCATCTACCTGCCGTCCGAGACCTCCAACCTTGAGAAAAACCACATTCAGGTGCGGTATCTGGGCTATTACGAGAAGTGGCATCCGCAGGGCGCGTACTACTACAGCGTCGAGCACGGCGGCTTCCGCCCCGCGCCGGAGCGCACCCAGGGCACCTACTCCAAGTACAACTCCATCGATGACAAGATCGATGACTTCTTCTACTACACGACCTACATCAAGTACGGCATTGGCCGCACGACCTACGACGCCGCGCAGGAGATCCGCAACGAGGAGATCACGCTGGACGAGGGCAAGGCGCTCTGCAAGAAGTTTGACGGCGAGTACCCGGACCGCTTTGAAAAGGAAATCTTCAAATATCTTTCGCTGGACCGCCAGCACTTCCCCTGGGCCAGCCAGCTGTTTGAGCAGCCCAGGATGGACCGCGACTACTTTATGGACTTGGCGGACCGCTTCCGCAGCCCCCACATCTGGAAGTGGGAGGACAATATGTGGAAGCTCCGCCACACCCCCTACGAGGGCGACAGCGAGGTACTGTGGGGCGACCCGAGGGGAACGCACCACGAAATTTGAGCGAAAAGGCTTCCCCCTTGGGGGAAGCTGTCCGCGAAGCGGACTGATGAGGGGGGACTTTCCGCGGCAACCCGTTTGCGGGCAATCGCGGCATACGCGCCCCTCATCCGGCCTTGCTTCGCGCGGCCACCTTCCCCCACAGGGGAAGGCTTTAGAAAGGTTCAGCTATGAGCAAAAAAATACGACTTATCGCAAGATTGGACGTCAAGGACACCAACCTTGTCAAGGGGATCCAGCTTGAGGGACTGCGCAAGCTGGGCGACCCGAATGCGTTTGCCAAAGAATATTATGAGGCCGGGATAGACGAGCTGCTCTATATCGACATCGTCGCCAGCCTGTACAACCGCAACAATTTAAGCGATATTGTGCGCAAAACCGTGGACGACGTTTATATCCCGGTCTGCGTGGGCGGCGGGCTGCGCAGCGTTGAGGATGTGCGCCACATCCTGTCGATGGGTGCGGACAAGGCGGCTATCAACACGGCGGCCATCAAGCGCCCCGAGCTTATCACCGAGGTGGCCGAGGCGTTCGGCAGCCAGTGCATGGTGCTGTCGATTCAGGCCAAGCGCAGCCGCACCTGGCCCGGCAAGTGGGAAGCCTACTACGACAATGGCCGCGCCCACTCCGGCTATGACGTCGTCGAGTGGGCCAAGCGCGGCGTGGCGCTGGGCGCGGGCGAAATTCTGCTGACCAGCGTTGACAACGAGGGGTTACAGCAGGGTATGGACCTTGAATTGATCGAGGCCGTGACGAAAGCCGTGAACGTGCCGGTCATCTGCGGCGGCGGTGTCGGCTGCGGCGACGACATTGTGGACGCCGCCAACGCGGGCGCGGACGCCGTGGCCTGTGCCGCTGTGCTGCATTACAAAAAAGAAACCGTGACGGAGCTGAAAGAGGACATCCGCGCGGGCGGGGTGGAGGTGCGCCGGGTATGAAGGTAACAGTGATTGACTACGGCCTGTCCAACCTGTTGAGCGTCCGCCATGCGTTTGCCCACTTTGGGGCCGAAACGCTGCTGACCAGTGACCCGGCGGACGTGCTGGCCGCGGAAAAGCTGGTGCTGCCGGGCGTCGGCGCGTTCAAGGACGGCATGGACGGTCTGGCACGGCTGGGGCTGATCGAGCCGATTCGCCAGAAGGCCGCCGCCGGTACGCCGCTGCTGGGCATCTGCTTAGGAATGCAGATGCTATTTGACGAGTCGGAGGAGTTCGGCCTGCACAAGGGCCTTGGGCTTATTCCGGGCCGTGTGGTAAAGATCCCCGACACGGACGTGGACGGCCATCCGCAGAAGGTGCCGCACATCAGCTGGGATCCGCTCTACCCCGGCGGCGGGCGCACGGATTTTTCCGGCACGGCGCTGGCCGCGCTCAAGCCCGGCGAGGAGTGCTATTTTATCCACAGCTACGAGGCCAAGCCCGTCCGCGATGAGGACCGTCTGGCCGACACCGTCTACGGCGGGCGCGAGATCTGCGCCGCCGCGAGCCACGGCAGCGTCCTCGGCTGCCAGTTCCACCCGGAAAAATCCGGTGCGGTCGGGCTGAAAATTATTGAGGAGTTTTTGAAATGACCGAGCGGTAGGGGCCGGACATGTCCGGCCCGGGGCTTTGCCATAAAAGCCGGCTTGCCGTACAGTTGCGGGCCGGGCATGCCCGGCCCCTACATAGCAATTATTTACAACGCCCTGTGCGATTCCGCACAGGGCGTTGCTTTTTCCCCCGCAATAGGCTATAATGTACCTTGTATAAATGTGCAAAGGGGAATTGCTATGTCCTGTGACTTGCTCGTCGGCTCCACCGGGTTTGTGGGGGGCAACCTGCTGGCCAAACATACCTTCGCCGCGGAATGCCACAGCAGTGACATAACCGCGCAGTACGGCACCCGCCCGGACCTCTGCGTCTACGCGGGCGTGCCGGCGGCCATGTTCCTGGCCAACGCCGACCCGGAGGCCGACCTTGCCGTCATGCGCGCCGCGCGGGAGAATATCCGCCAAATCGCGCCCAAAAGACTTGTCCTGATTTCCAGCATTGCCGTGCTGGCAGACAGCCGCGGCGTCTATGAGGACAGCCCCGCGCAGGACACCGAAGGTCTGCCCGCCTACGGCAAAAACCGTCTGCAATTGGAGCACTGGGTGCGCGAGGACTTCCCCGACGCGCTCATTGTGCGCCTGCCCGCACTGTACGGCGCCGGCATCAGGAAAAACTTCCTCTTTGACCTGCACACCATCACCCCGGCCATGCTCAGACCGGAAAAATACAGCGAGCTGGCGGCAAAATCGCCGCTTGTCAAATCAGCCTACACGCTGGCGGACAACGGCTTTTACAAGCTGAACGGCACCGCCGACTCGGCAGCGCTGCGCGCCTTTTTTGCAGCCAACGACTTCAACGCCCTGGCTTTCACCGATGCCCGCAGCCGCTACCAGTTCTATAATTTAGGCCGTCTCTGGTCAGATATGGAGGCTGCCCGCGCCGCTGATGTAAAGCTGCTGCACCTCTGCACGCCGCCGGTCTCTGCCGCCGAGGTCTACACCGCCGTGACCGGCAAAGCGGACTGGCACAATGAACTGCCCAAGCCCCCGTTTGACTACGACCTGCGCAGCCGCCACGCGGCGCTTTTGGGCGGCAGCGGCGATTACCTTTGCACAAAACAGCAGGAATTGGATGATATTACGCGCTTTATGCGCAGTTGGAGGGATTGACCCATGCCGAGCTATCAGCTTGCCATCTCGAACATTGCATGGCAGAAGGATGATGACGAAACCGTATACGCGGCCATGCAGCAGGCGGGCTTCACCGGCCTGGAGCTGGCTCCGACCCGCATTTTCTCCGAAGCACCGTATGAAAACCTGACGAGTGCGCTGCTGTTCGGCGGCTACCTCAAAAACCGCTGGGGCTTCTCGGTGCCCAGTCTGCAAAGCATCTGGTACGGCCAGAAGGGCAATATCTTTGACCCTGCCGACACCGAGCACCTGCTGGACTACACGGCGCAGGCGTTCCAGTTTGCCCACAGCCTGAACTGCCCGTCGCTGGTGTTCGGCTGCCCGAAGAACCGTATGCGCCCGCTGGGGGCCAACGATGCCGCCGCCGAGGCGTTCTTCGTGCAGGCGGGCAACCTGGCCGCGCGGTACGGCGTGCATCTGGCGTTGGAGGCCAACCCGCCGATGTACACGAACTACCTGAACGGCACCGCCGACGCCTTTGCGCTCGTCAAGCGGCTGGACAACCCCGGGCTGTCGGTCAATTTGGACCTGTCCACCGTGCTGGCGCAGGGAGAGCACTTGCAGAGCTTCATCGATGATATGCAGTATGTCAGCCATGTCCACATCAGTGAGCCGGGTCTGGTCCCGATTGAGCGCCGCCCCGAGCACAAGGAGCTGGCGCTGCTGCTGGGGGCTGTCGGCTACCGCGGCTTCGTCTCCGTCGAGATGGCCCACACCGACGTGGATACGATCCGCCGCACGATGGACTATATCGCGGAGGTGTTCGCATGATCGAGTATGAGCGCACAAACTTGAACGGCGTGCCCGACTACACGGCTGTGGAGTTTGAGGGCCGCCGCCATGACTACTGCCTGCTGATCCCCGTCATCAACGAGGGCGCGCGCATCCTGACCGAGCTGGGCCGCGCCCAGAAGGCGGGCATCGACCAGCTCTGCGACATCGTTATCTGCGACGGCGGCTCCACCGACGGCAGCATGAAGCGGGAGACGCTGGCGCTCTACCACGTCAACACGCTGCTGACGAAAACCGGCCCCGGCAGGCAGGGCGCCCAGCTGCGCATGGGCATGTATTTTGCGCTGGACCGCAATTATAAAGGCATCCTGACCATCGACGGCAACAACAAGGACTCTATCGAGGACGTGCCCGAGTTTATCGCAAAACTGCAGGAGGGCTATGACCTCGTGCAGGGCAGCCGGTTTATCCGCGGCGGCCACGCCATCAACACGCCGCCGGTGCGCTATGCCGCCGTGCGGCTCATCCATGCGCCGCTCGTCAGCCTGGGGGCGCACCAGTGGTTTACCGATACGACCAACGCCTACCGCGCCTACAGCCGCGAGTACCTGACCCACCCGGATGTCCGCCCGCTGCGCGATGTCTTTGGCGGGTATGAGCTGCTGGCGTATTTAAGCATCCGCGCGACGCAGCTGGGCCTGAAGGCCTGCGAGGTCCCCGTGACCCGCGCCTACCCTGCCACCGGCAAGACGCCGACGAAGATCAGCGGCTTCAAGGGCAACAGCGACCTGATGAAGGTCCTGCTGAATGCGCTGGCCGGGAAGTATAATCCGTAAGTTATATTTTGCAAAGATGTAGGGGCGAGCAGTGCTCGCCCGCGGCACTTGGCGGCAGCCGCAAAGTGCCCGGGTCGATGACGAGCATCGATCCCTACAATGCCGGGGCGGATCCCATATCCACCCGGCAATCGTCCGAAGGAATGTAAAAAGGGGAAACGCTCTATGACCTACGATAAAATCATCCTCGGCGCGGGGCTGTACGGCCTGTACGCGGCGCAGAAATGCGGCGCGGCGGGGCAGCGCGTCCTTGTGCTGGAGCGCGACCCCGCGCCCTTCATGCGCGCGACCTACATCAACCAGGCCCGTGTCCACATGGGCTACCACTACCCGCGCAGCTACTCCACGGCCATCAAGTCCGCCCACTATTTTGAGCGGTTCTGCAATGATTACGGCTTCTGCCTGCACACCGAGTTTGACCAGGTTTACGCCACCAGTGCGCACTTCTCCTGGACGAACGCGGCGGAATTCCGCCGGTTCTGCGCGGCGGCAGGCATCCGCTGCGACGACGTTGCGCCCGAGCGCTACTTCAACCCGGGCCTCTGCGACGGCGCGTTCCTGACCACCGAGTACACCTACGATGCGCAGATACTCAAGCGCTGGTTTCTGGAGCGGCTCGCCGCACTGCCCAACGTTGAGGTACTGTACAGCCACAAGCCGACGGCCATCGAGAAGGTTGGCAGCGCGTTGCGCGTGCAGGCGGGAGACATCACCGCCGAAGCGCCCTACCTGCTCAACGCGACCTATGCGGGCGTCAACGACGTACACGCCATGCTCGGTCTGCCGCCGTTCGGCATTAAGTACGAAAAGTGCGAGATCATTTTGTGCACCGTGGACAAAAGCCTGAAAAACACCGGCATCACGGTCATGGACGGGCCTTTTTTCAGCCTGATGCCCTTCGGCCGGACCGGCCTGCACAGCCTGACGAGCGTGACCTTCACCCCGCATGAGACGAGCTATGACAGCGTCGCGACCTTCCCGTGCCAGCAGGAATGCGGCGGCGTGTGCAAGCCGGGCAGCCTGTACAACTGCAATGAGTGCCCGGCCAAGCCGCAAAGCGCCTGGCCCTACATGAGCCAGCTGGCCCGCAAGTATTTAAAGGAAGAATACGGCTTTGCCTACCACAGCAGCCTGTTCAGCATGAAGCCCATCTTAAAGGCCAGCGAGATCGACGACTCGCGCCCGACGGTGGTCCGCGTGATGAACGATGAGCCGAAGCTCGTCAGCGTGCTGTCCGGCAAGATCAACACGGTATACGACCTGGACGAGGTATTGGATGTATGATGCTTAAAGACAACAATTTTATTTCGGCAGTCGTTTACCTGCACAACGACGGCGCGCGTGCCGTGGAGTTCTGCCGCACGGTGGCCGCAGAGCTGGACGCCAACTTTAAACAATATGAGCTGGTCGTCGTGGACGACGCCTGCACCGACGACACGGTCAAACAGCTGCGCGCCTGGGGCAGGGAACAGGACGCCCCGCTGACGATTTTGCACATGAGCATCTACCACGGGCTCGAGGACGCCATGAACGCCGGCCTCGATGCCGCCATCGGCGACTATGTCTATGAGTTCGACTCCACCGAGCTCTGCTACGCGCCGACGCTTATTATGCAGGCGTACAGGGCGGCGCTGGACGGCAGCGATATTGTGTCGGTCTGCCCGCGCACCGTGCGCGGCGGCAGCAGCCTGTTTTATAAGGTGTTCAACGCCCATTCCCAGAGCGCCTACCGCCTGCGCACCGATGCGTTCCGTCTGGTGACGCGCCGCGCCATCAACCGCGTCCATGCGTCCAGCACGCACCTGCCCTACCGCAAGGCGGCCTACGCGGCCAGCGGCTTACGGATGGTCGATCTGGAATTTGACGGCCAGCTGACCGTTAAGCAGAAGGGCCGGTTCAATCTGGCGCTGGACAGCCTGACGCTCTACACGAACTTCGGCTTCAAGGCCAGCGTGACCGTCACGCTCTGCATGATGGCGCTGGCGCTGGCCGAGCTGATCTATACCCTCGTCATCTTCGCCACCGGCCACCCGGTAGAGGGTTGGACGACGACGATGTTCGTCATCACCGTCGGGTTTGCGGGGCTGTTCGCCGTGCTGACCATCGTCGTCAAGTATCTGTCGCTGCTCTTAAATCTGACGTTCAGGCAGCAGAAATATCTTGTGGAAAGCATTGAGAAGCTGCAAAAATAACGCATGAGGAAGTTACCGATGAAGCATTTTCGCCCGCGGCTGTCCCGCCGCGCTTTCTGGGTGCTCTGCGCCCTGCTGGTCTGCCTGCGTCTGGCGCTGACGGGCTTTCAGCAGGCGTACATCTGGGTGGGCGGTGCGCCGCTGGACGACGAGCTGATGTTCCGCGCGGCCAACCATATCACAGCCGGGCGGTGGCTGGGCGCGTATGATTATCTGACGCTGTCGAAGGCCATGTTCTTCCCGGTGTGGCTGGCACTGCTGCACGCGCTGCACCTGCCGTATCTTATCAGCGGCGCGGCGCTCTGGTGCGGGGCGGCGCTGCTGGCGGCATTTGCATTTTCGACGATGTGGCGCAAAAAAGACCCCGCACAGGGCCGTGTGCTGACGCTTGGCCTGTTTGCGGCGCTGGCGTTTCTGCCGTCGAGTTGGGCGGCCTACACGCTGCGCGTCTACCGGGACAACATCTTTCCGGCGCTGTGTCTGTACTTCTTTGCGGGCATGGCGGGCATGGCGCTGCGCGCGGTGTTCACGCCGGAAAAGCCGCTCTGGCCGTGGCTGGCCGCGGCGGGCGCGGGTCTGGCCTGCGGCTATCTGGACCGCGAGGACGCCGGGCTGTTCCTGTTGCCGTTCGCCGCGGCGGCCACCGTCATTGTGGCCGTGATACTGGCGGGCAAGCGCCGCTGGAAGGCTCTGGCCGCGCAGGTCATCCCCTATGTGATGCTCGGCGTCGGCGTGCTGACCTTCTGCACCCTCAATTACACACACTACGGCGTGTTTGCGCTGTCCGACTTTTCGGAAGGCTCCTTTGCCGCGGCCATGGGCGCGATGATGCGTGTGGACACCGACAGCACCGCGCCCTACCTCTCCGTGCCCGCCGACGCCCGCAAGAAAATTTACGGCGCTGTGCCGGAATTGGAGCCGCTGGCCTACTGGCTGGAGGAGGACGCCCAGCTGCAGAATGATTTCCGCGACCCAAATCTCGACGACTACCGCGCGGGCAGCTTCTATTGGGCCATCCGCCGCGCCGCGCAGTTTGAGGGCATCTACGCCGACGCTAAGACCGCCGACGCCTACTGGCAGACCGTGGCCGATAAGATCAACGCCGCCTGCGACACGGGTACACTGCCCAGCCGCACCGGCAGACGTGTGGCGACGAGCCAGCCGATCTCGGCGGCTTACGTCCCTTCGACGCTGGCCGAGACCTGGAACGGCTTTTGGCATGTGCTGGGCCTGCGGGACTGTGCGCCCTATGAGACGCTGCGGTCCATCGGCACCGAGGACGACTTTGCCGCCTGGTCCGGCTACCTGCACTGCGGCTTCAACAGCGCCGCCAACGCGGGGGAGGACACGCCCTACTACAGCCCGTACCAAAAGACGGTTTTTGCCGTCATGCAGGGCTGGACGCGGGTCTGCAGTATTTTGCTTACGGTGGGTGTGCTCTGCGCCGTGCTGTGCCAGCTGGCAGAGCTTTTGTCGCAGCGGCGTCAAAAATGCACGGCACAGACCGTTGTGCCGTGGCTGCTGCTGTTCGGCATCTTCGGCATTGCGCTGCTGCGCTGTGCCATGATCGCCTTTGTCGAGGTGTCCAGCTTCGGCATCGGCACCAGCACGATGTACCTGGCAACGGTGCATCCGCTGCTGGTCCTGTACGCATTTGCCGGGCTGCTTTTGTACGGCAGACCGAGAAAAACTGACAAACGAAGGGAGAACGCATGACAGATCTACTGGTCATCGGCGGCGGCGCGGCGGGCCTGATGGCAGCCGGGGTCGCCTGTGCCCGCGGGCTGACCGTGACCGTGCTGGAGCACAACCCCAAGGGACCGGGCCAAAAGCTGCTTATCACCGGAAAGGGACGCTGCAACGTCACAAGCGACAGCGACGTGCGGGAGTTTCTGCCCTATGTGCGGCATAACGGGCGGTTTTTGTATTCGAGCCTCTATGCCTTCCCGCCGTCGGCGGCCATGGAGCTGTTCGAGTCACTCGGCGTGCCGCTCAAAACCGAGCGCGGGCGGCGGGTCTTTCCCCGGAGTGACCGCGCCGCCGACGTGCTGGCCGCGCTGCGCGATTATGCACGCGATGCGGAATTTGTGCGCGGCAGCGCAAAAAAGCTGGTCATCGAGGACGGCGTCTGCAAGGGTGCTGTGACGGACCGCGGCGAGACGCTGCGGGCTGAAAACACGCTGATCGCCACGGGCGGCATCAGCTATCCGGCCACCGGCAGCGACGGCAGCGGCTACAGGCTGGCGCGGCAGGCGGGGCACACGATCATGCCGCCGCAGCCCAGCCTGTGCAGTCTGGTCAGCCCCGACCCGGCCTGCCGCCGCATGATGGGCCTGGCCCTGCGCAACGTCACGCTGACGCTGCTCTGCGACGGCAAGCCGCTGTTTACCGAGCAGGGCGAGGCGCTGTTCACCCACTTCGGCCTGTCCGGGCCGCTCGTCCTGTCGGCCAGCACCTACATTGAGGATATAACGAAGCACCGCTATATCTGTGAGTTTGACTTGAAGCCCGCGTTGGATGAAAAAACGCTCTATGACCGCCTGACCCGCGACTTTGCGGAGCAGGGCAGCCACAGTGCGCAGGGGGCGCTGGCAAAGCTGCTGCCCAACTCGATGCGCCCCGTCGCCGTCGAAAAGTGGGGCATCGACCCCGCCACGAAGGCCGCGCAGATCACGCGGGAGCAGAAGCAGGCGCTCGTTGACCTGTGCAAGCACTGGCAGGTGCCGGTCAGCGCGCTGGGCGATAAAGAGCACGCCGTCATCACCGCCGGCGGCGTCGATGTCCGCGAGGTAGACCCCAAGACGATGGCCAGTAAGCTGTGTGCGGGCCTGTACTTTGCCGGGGAGGTCCTCGACGTGGACGCCCGCACCGGCGGGTATAACCTGCAAATCGCCTGGTCAACCGCCGTGGCGGCAGCCAAGGCGCTGTAACCCCAGCCTTCCCCCGAGGGGGAAGGCGGCCCCGCAGGGCCGGATGAGGGCAGACCTTACGGCAGCTGCACGGGAAGGAGAAACCACCCGGTAGGGGCCGGGCATGCCCGGCCTGCGGCTCTGCGGCGGTAACCCTCTAACGGGCAGCCCCCGCAAGCTCTCCCCCCATCAGCCGCCTGCGGGCGGCAGCTTCTCCCCCAAAGGGAGAAGCCAAAGACGATTCTATTTAAAGGGATGATAACTATGATTTCCATCGCAATCGACGGTCCGTCCGGGGCCGGTAAATCCAGTCTCGCCAAGGCGCTCGCCAAAGACCTCGGCTATGTCTACGTTGACACCGGTGCCATGTACCGCTCCATCGGCCTGTACGCCGTCCGTGCGGGCGTTGACCCGCATGACGCCGACGCTGTCGCCGCACTGCTGCCGCAGATCAAGCTCGGCATCCGCCTGATCGACGGTGCGCAGCACATTTATTTAAACGGCGAGGACGTCAGCACGGCCATCCGCGCCGAGGAGATCGGCATGGCTGCGTCCGCCGTGGCCGCACACCCCGCGGTGCGCAGCTTCCTGCTGGACACCCAGCGCGGCCTGGCCGAAAGCCAGAACATCCTGATGGATGGCCGCGACATCGGCACGGTTGTGCTGCCCAACGCCACGGTCAAGATCTTCCTGACCGCCAGCGCCGAGGCCCGCGCCCAGCGCCGCGCCAAGGAACTGGCCGAGAAGGGCCAGCCCGCGGATTTTGCCACCGTGCTGGCCGACATCCGGCAGCGCGACTACCAGGACAGCCACCGCGCCGTGGCCCCGCTCAAACAGGCCGACGACGCCATTCTGGTGGACACAAGCAGCATCGGCCTGCAGGAGAGCTTTGACCTGCTCAAGCGCACGATTCTTGCGCACATCTAAGGGGGCTGACGATGCTTTTATACTGGATTCTGCTGCCCATCATCTGGGTGCTGGCCCACATTCTGTTCCGGTTCGAGGTCATCGGGCGCGAGAATTTGAAGGCCGTCCGCGATGGACGCGCCTACGTCATCGCACCGAACCACATTGCCAACCTTGACCCTGTCTTGATCGCTATAACGATATTTGACTGGAAGCGGCTGCGCATTCTGGCCAAGGAGGAGCTGTTCAAAAATCCGCTGGCCGGCTGGTTCCTGCGCTGCATGGGTGCTGTTTCCATCGAGCGCGGCAAGGGCGACACCACCACCGTCGAAAAGCTGACGAACGAGTGCAAAAATGGTACGGGCATCATGATCTTCCCCGAGGGGACCCGCACAAAGACCGGCAAGCTGGGCGTGATCAAGAGCGGCGCATTTGTGATCGCCGCCGCCGCGGGTGCGGACATGCTGCCTGTGCGCATCATCTACGGCACCAAGGACGGCAGGCTGCACCTTTTCTGCAAGCTGCGCATCGTCTTTGGCGAGCCGATCCCCGCCGCGGACCTGCAGATCAGGGATCAGAGCCACAAAATGGCGGAGCTGCGCCGCATGAAGAACCGCCTGCGCGACGAGCTGGAGCAGCTGCTGGCCGACAACGCCTTTGCTGTGCGCCTGGCCGAAACGGCAGCGGAGGAACCCGCTGCACCGGACGACAAGCCGCAGCTGCCGGAATGACATTCCCCTTGGCCCCCTCTGGGAGGGGGCTCCGCCCGCAGGCGGTGGGGGGGGGAGAGAGCTTTGCTGAGGCCCGAAGCTTCGGATAAAGACACGGCTCTCTCCCTCCGGCCCTGCGGGGCCACTGCTCCCCTTCTGGCGCAAGCGCCATCTCCCCCGTTTCGGGGGAGTCTGTCTCGCAGAGGGAGGCAAGGAGTTTACAAAAGGAGCTTATCTATGGAGATCATCCGTGCCAAAACCGCCGGCTTCTGCTTCGGTGTGGACCGCGCGGTCAAGCTGACTTATGATTTATTGGCGCAGGGACGCAAGGTTGCGACCCTCGGCCCATTGATCCACAATGCCCAGGTCGTGGCCGACCTGGAGGCGAAGGGCGCTGTGACCTGCCCGGATATTGACGCCGTGCCCGACGGGTATGAGGTCATCATCCGCAGCCATGGCGTGCCCAGAAGCGTCTATGATAAAATAAGCACACGCAGCCTGGCGTATCACGATGCCACCTGCCCGTTTGTTGCAAAAATCCATAAAATCGCGATGGAAGCGGACAAAAACGGTGCGCTTTTGCTTGTTGCAGGCGACGCCGACCACCCCGAAGTACAGGGAATTGTCGGCCATACAAGCGGCCCTGTGCAGGTTTTTGCCAACCTGGAGGAGCTGCAAAAATTGCTCCCCACGCTTTTGCAACAAGAATCCATCTACGTCGTCGCGCAAACGACATTTCGCGTGGAAAGTTGGGAAAATTGCAAAGCTTTTTTAAAAAAAGAGTGTACAAAAGCCAGAATTTTTGATACAATATGTAATGCAACGTGGGCGAGGCAACAGGAAGCGGAAGACCTCAGCCAAAAATGCGATCACATGGTCGTCATTGGTGGTCATCATTCTTCCAATACCCAAAAGCTGTTACAGGTCGCCGCGCGGCATACCAAGGCCATCAACGTCGAGACTGCTGATGAACTCGACCCTGCATGGCTTGCTGGTGCGGCGCGTGTGGGCGTGACAGCCGGGGCTTCAACGCCTTCGTCTATAATTGAGGAGGTACTTAACAGTATGAGTGAAGAGATCCGTGACGACATGAGCTTCGAGGAGATGCTCAAAGCTACCGAAGCCAATGCAAATGTTTACACCGGAAAGATCGTAAAAGCCAAGGTCATCAGCGTTTCCCCGACGGAGTGCATCGTCGGTGTCGACGGCTCCAAGCACACCGGCATTGTGCCCCTGCGCGAGATGAGCCATGACCCCAACGCCAAGATGGAAGACCTTGTTAAAGAGGGCGACGAGCTGGATCTGGTTGTTGTCAAGACCAACGATCAGGAGGGTGTTGACACCCTGTCCCGCGTCCGTTTTGAGGCCCAGAAGGGCATGAAGGACGTCTCCGAGGCTGCCGAGAACGGCACCGTTATGGAAGGCGACGTCATGGAAGCCAACAAGGGCGGCGTTGTTGTCAACGTCAAGGGCGTCCGCGTCTTTGTTCCCCGTTCTCAGGCCACCATGCGCCGTGACGAGGACTACACCAAGCTGGTTGGCCAGCACGTTCAGCTGGTCATTACCGAGTGCGCAGGCCGCAAGATCGTCGGCTCCATCAACAAGGTCACTGCCGAGGCCAACAAGGCCAAGCGCGAGGAGTTCTGGGCCAATGTTGAGGTCGGCAAGCAGTATAAGGGCGTTGTCAAGAGCCTGACCTCTTACGGCGCTTTCGTTGACGTGGGCGGTGTCGATGGCCTGTGCCACATCAGCGAGCTGAGCTGGAACAACATCAAGCATCCCTCCGAGGTCGTCAAGGTCGGCGACGAGATCGAGGTCTACGTCAAGAGCTACGATCCCGAGAACCAGAAGGTCTCCCTGGGCTACAAGAAGGAAGAGGACAACCCCTGGGTCAAGCTGGAGAATGAGGTTCCCGTCGGCACCGAGTTCACCGCTCCCGTTGTCTCCATCACCAAGTTCGGCGCTTTCGTCCGCATCATGCCGGGCATTGACGGTCTCGTTCATATCAGCGAGATCAGCAATGAGCGCGTGAACAAGGTCTCCGACGTGCTGAAGGTCGGTGACGAGGTCCGCGTTAAGCTGACCGCCGTCGACTTTGACCGCAAGCGCATCAGCCTGTCCATGAAGGCCTGCCTCGACGAGAACGGCGAGGACGCTGAATAATTCTTAGTCATTGCGCAACCGTATGGGGCCTGCCTGTTGTAACAGGCAGGCCCCTTTTTGTACAAGTAACCTGTAGGGGGCGGCGTCCTCGACGCCCCGCGGGCGGGCAGTGCCCGCCACTACAAACGTAAAACGGGTACATCATGCAAAAACTCAAAGACATCATCCAAAAATACTATGAGGGTCTGGCCTACCTGTTTTTCGGCGGGGTCGCAACGCTGCTGAACCTGGTCGTCTTTGCGGGCTTCCAGGCGGCGTTCGGTACAGACTTTGCCGCGGGCATCGGCAATATTCTGGACAACTGCATCTGCATCCTCTTTGCCTATTGGACAAATCGCACGTTTGTGTTCAAAAGCGCGAACAAGGGCAAGGCGGCCTGGGCGGAGTTCGGGCAGTTTGTCTCCTGCCGCATTGCCACGATGGTCATGGATCAGGTCATCATCTGGCTGGGCGTCAGCCTGCTGGGACCGCATGTCGTGTTTGCCGCGGCCAACGGCAAGCTGTGGGCCATGGGCGTCAAGTTGTTCAGCCAGGTCATCGTTATTGTGTCCAACTACGTTTTCAGCAAATTGTTTATCTTTAAAAAGAAGTAACGCATCATCCGGAAGGAGCATACCATGCTTATTTTTAAAGTGGCAAAATTTGTGCTCAAGCACCCGCTGCTGACCCATGGAGCCAGGCAGCTCGTGCACAAAAAACTACGTCCCCAAAAGGAGGCATCCCCTATGAAACAGAAAGTTCGCGGTCACGCATTCCGTCTGGTGGGGCTGATCCTGGGCATCATCGGTGCCACGGTCAGCATCACCTCCATCGTTTTCGCTGCCCTGGGCCTGCATCAGGCACGCCTGTGCAAACATTGTGAGAAAGGGGAAAATTTCCGATGAAATACACGAAGGAAGAAATGCTGAGCAAGGTCGACCACACCCTGCTCAAGCCTGAGGCAACCTGGCCCCAGATCCGGACCCTCTGCGATGAGGCCATCGCCAACCACTGCGCGTCGGTCTGCATCAACACCTGCTACGTCAAGCAGGCCGTCGAGTATATGGCGGGCCGCGTGCCGGTCTGCTGTGTCGTTGGTTTCCCCCTCGGCGCTATGGATACCAAAAGCAAGGCATTTGAGGCTAAAACTGCCATCGAGAACGGCGCATCCGAGGTCGATATGGTCATCAACATCGGCTGGCTGAAGAACAAGCAGTACGACGACGTCCGCAATGACATTGCCGCCGTCAAGGCCGCTGTGGGCGACAAGGTGCTGAAGGTCATCATCGAGACCTGCCTGCTGACCGACGACGAGAAGATCAAGATGTGCGACATCGTGCCCGAGGCCGGTGCCGACTTCATCAAGACATCTACCGGCTTCTCCACCGGCGGTGCGACCTTCCACGACATTGAGCTGTTCGCAAAGCACGTTGCGGGTCGCTGCAAGATCAAGGCTGCGGGCGGCATCTCCACCGTCGAGGACATCGAGAAGTTCCTCGACCTCGGCGCAGACCGCCTCGGCACCTCCCGTGCCGTCAAGCTGCTGACCTCCGGCGAGGCCGGCAGCGGGTATTAAGGGAATGCGGTGTTCCTTCTTTGCAAAGAAGGAACCGAAGAAATTCTAAACCAATAAATGCGGGAGACTGCTTTTCGTCAGCAGTCTCCCGCATTTTGTTTTGTGCAGCGGTAGGGGGCGGCGTCCCCGACGTCCCGTCAGTTGGCAGTTGCCCTCCGGGCAGGGTGTAGGGCGGCCAGCCCTCTGGCCGCCGCAAGGGGCGTATTGCCTTGTGGTGCGAATCTGTTTTTAAATGGGTGTGTGGGGGGAAAAACATGACCGCGCCAACAAACTGGAATTTTCAAATTAGTCTTTGCAAATAACCTTTGAACCTTCACCATCAATTACAATTCCCTGACGGTTGTTAATTGGGCATAGATTCAAATC